>Ga0209208_10008891_pt1 | contig 13302 bp, 9 predicted proteins | sample S1TSphfallax_3_FD_187694 | JGI IMG/M metagenome (GOLD analysis project Ga0209208, IMG submission 187694) | Host-associated microbial communities from peat moss isolated from Minnesota, USA - S1T2_Fd - Sphagnum fallax MG (SPAdes) (version 2) | ecosystem: Host-associated > Plants > Peat moss >...
TTTGCATTACAATTGCTAAATGTTGGTTGTTCAACCATCCATTTAGATTAAGAAGAATAATTTCATCAATTTTAGTTAATTGGAATTCTTCATGCCAATAATTGATGATATATTGTTGTCAATATTGTTATCTCAATCATCAATCATAATTATTTTTATTTTTTTCTTTGTAGGATTTCAATGGATTATTATTTTGGATTTTTTTTGTTATATTATGTTTTGAAATAGGTTTCAACAATTTTAGCAATCCTTTTTTGAAGTTAGTCTTGCTTATGTTTTGCATAGTAATATTTCATAGGATTATGAGTACATTTATAGATTGTAGACATGATAAAGTTATATATATGTTGTGCATATTTAAACGCACGTTATCAAGTGGTTGCTGAAGGTCTATGATTAAGTTGTCAAATGTTTGTCCTTGTGCTTTGAAGTCTATGAAACAAAAAACTAGGGCAAGTGGCAATTGATATTTATTGATTATGAATATTTTGGAGGTGTTTGATTCCAATATGAAATGGTGATATTGGAAATTCCTTGATATGGGTATTATTGACCTATGACATTTTAAGGGAGGCCTTCTAGTTGTATGTTGTATACTTTTATGTTTTTTTCTATGAAATCATTAAAATTGATTAAAACATTTAGGGGGGATGAATTATAACATCTTTTTGTATCCATTTCAAATCTGTGAAAGATATATTTTCAATGTATTCATATTGAAAATATAAATTCTTAATTTAGGATATAAGTTTTCCATTATAATGATTTTCATTCTTTTATAGATTTTAAGGAAAGGTGCTAAAAATTCAGTTTTACTTGTGAACATTGTTTATCTTATAACATATTTGACATCATTATGTATTAGACCTTTTTTGTATGTGTCACTTGCAATAATAATGTAACATTTTTGTTTTATTGTTTTTGAATGGATATCTATCATGTAATGGTGTATGGCATTTCATAATTCATTATGAAGAACTATGATGGTTGCTATCCTCCATGGATCACCGAATAAGTTAACATTTAGATTAGATTAAAAAAATGTCTTTAATAAATCAAAATCTGATTTTAGAATTTTTTTAGTTCGAAGGTTTCCTAAAAGGGTAGCATATTGAATGTTTTTGTTTTGTATCATTTGACCTGTTAGGATAATATTATTTGGTCAAATGTAATTTTCCCAAAAGCTTTTACCTATGATTTTTTTAATAAAAAATTGTGTTAATTTTGTGAATGTAAAAATTGGTTGGATGTTTATTGAATATAATGGTGTGTCACTGATTGGCGGAAATTGTAAAAAACCTCCCATGAACATTACATGTTTATTCTTCTAAATGGTAAACCTTGGAATTTTTTTTGTTAATTTTAAGTGTATTGTGGCAAACAAAGTGCAACCTACCATGGATATTTCGTTGATAATGATGAATTGAATACTTGGCCATATGTTTTTGATTGAATTAGGTTTATTTATAGTTGTGTGTTTACCAATCAATAATCCCAATAAAGAATGTATTCTTGTTCCAATTATTAATAAGGTTGCATTTATCTAGCATATGTTGTAATTATAAGTATTTGTTCTTTTTTAATTTTCAAAAAATGGATAGCTTTAATTATTTTTGTTTTACTAGTTCTTGAAGTTCCTCCTACATAAATTATTCTTATTTTATTTGCAATGAAAATTTCAAATGAAATGGCTTGTCAATAATTTAACTTATATTTTTCCTTTATGATGATTTTATTGTGTAATGGTGAATACATATTTATTTCATCAATGAATGTTATGTTTTTATTTTCATTTTCAATATCATATGATTGCATGTCATTACATGGTAAGTGGGCAAACTTATCCTTGGGTGGTACCATTAGGAACATCACACCCCAAATTTTTTAGACCCATCCAACTTTAGAACAACATAGGACTCGCATATAGAAAAACATAAAAAGGTTACCCAAGTCATGTAGAATTCAAAACTCTAATTAAATTTACCAAAACAAATGTTTTGATATGGAAAGTGAATGCATAAGGAAAACATTTCTGGAATGTCACATGAGGGATTTTTTTTATCAGGAACACAAAGGAACTTAGCTTTTGGGAAATTTTCTTGGATGTTACGTTTTAAAAATACTTCAAATGCTAACCTAATGGATGTTTTTTATAGATAATTTATTGAATCAATTTTCATTTAGTTATGAATTTTTGAAGTCATAATCGTGAAATCCTAAATGGCCATTGATGTTAAAAACACAAATGATAATTATTTGCATCTTTTGTTATTTTGATGACTAGTTTGAATCATTCTCTTGTGCGTGTATTAAATAAACAAGAAAAAATATCTAATGTGTAAATGTAAAAACATTCCAAAAAAAAAAGTCAGGAATTGGGTGAGGAATGGGTTAGGAATGGTTTGGGAATCAAAATGTGAATGCATATTATAGGTTTTTGAGTGCTCATTATTTTTTATGAGTGTCTGCATAGGTGGGGAAAACATAGCCCACCTAGTCCAATCAAATAAACCAATATATAAGTAGATGGAATTTTAGTTTTAAAATGGGGTTCAACTTTCTTGTGATTTTAGCAAGGTGGTTCCTAATGGTACCACCTAAGGAAAAGATTGCTGAAATGGTGTAACTCAAGTTTTGTATTTTCAATTGTATAGGTTGTGTTTGAATATGGATGTGAAATATCCAGTGTTGGTTTATTGAAGATTGATATTTGTGGAAGTTTCAAATCTTGATTCCATTGTTAAATCAAAATTTGAAGTTTGATAATGAAATTTACATTGTGATTATTGATATTTTCATTTTTTTTATTTCCATTATTTTAAAAATATATATTTCAATTACACATGTTTTAGTACTTGTGTTACATAAGAAATATTCAACTTTTATTTGTTCAAGATCGAGTTTTTTAATATTTTTGTTCGGTTCTTTTACATCATGAATGTTTTGTTGGAGTTCATTTTCAATATCATCTTCATAAAATGAATTCATTGTTTTTTTCTTTCTACGTTTAAAAAAAAATCAGATTTAGGTTCTGTTGATTCTACTTTCAATAATCTATTTGAATCTATTGATTTTTTACATTTTGTAAAATGTTGATGTTTTTATTTTTACTTGTTTATATATCAATAAGTGTTGGGTACACATTATTTAGTTTCATTTCCCAAGATATAGTGAGATTTGATTTGATGTCAAAAATTGTACACCACAAGGTAAATAAATACAAATATCTCAAATGTAATTTTTGGGGTCATTTTTTAATGAAAGTATTGTGTAACTTTGTAAATTTGAAATTTTTGGTACTTTGAATTCATAAAGGCTATGGGTGTTGTATTGAGGATGTTCATTATTAAATTTATGACAACAAATGTTGTTGATTTTACTTATCTTATTAAAAAATTCATATGGACATACATGATTAAAGTGAATAGGTTTCTATTGGTAATGGACCCTAAAATTGTGTATGATATATGATTGATTTGATGAGTTTTTATCAATTGTGAAAGTTTCATAATTGGCATTGATATCATTATCATTTTCATTTTGAACATTTTGATTTTTTCTTGTTCATTCGCCTATACTGACAAGGTATGTAAATGAAATCATAAATAGTTATGTGATCTAGTAAGTTCAATGAATAATTAATTGCTCTAATGGCTAATACTTCTTATTGACTTCCTATTGTATTTAAACAATATATGAGGAGACATCGACTTTTGTCAATCAAATCATAATTATTTGGGTTTTGCATTTGTTGTTTAAATTTTGTGTATTGTAATTTACAAAAGAAAATACATATGTGAAGTGTAAATAAATGTTTCTATGGTGTAATATGTGGAATCATAATTATTATTTGGATTTTCATTTATTCTTTTAATTTTGTACAAGTACTATAATTTACAGAAGAGAATACATATGTGCTGTAAATAAATGTTTTTGTGATGTAATAAATCAATGATTTACTATCTTTGCGAAAAGCTATTAAAATTTTAGATCGTTTACATCTTGAAGTTGATAATATCCATGATTTACATTATTTAACAATTCATCAATTCTTTTTACGTGTAAAAGTTTCGTCTCAATGTTGAAATGAGTTTCATTGACTAAAAATTGAAGAGATCCATCATTGCATAATTCTTTCAACGTATTAACATCTATCTTGCAGCATGCATGATTACATATGTATTGATTGCATATATTCATTAATTTATAAATGTCATTTTGGAATAATTTGTAAAGATTTTTTCTTTAGGATCTAGTGGCCTTGTGGTGCAAGGATGTATGTTATCAAGATTTTCATCATGTAATGTTTGTATAAGTGTGTTGGGATCTAGATAATTGTTAAGCCATAATAATATGTGGATATATATGTTACCCTTTTTGCAATTTCATAACATCCATAATGAGCTTTTATGTGACCAATAACACCAAATTTGTTGTTAGATAAATCTTTTGTGTTTCTTACTTGTAAAATATATTTGAATATAACATTGACAATAGTGTGTGCAAATATAGCTTGAGGTTTTGGATTTATGGTTGCATATTTGCATTGTTCATTTTTTGTTAACATATTTTTGTCATAGAATAAATCAAGATTTATGTTTTTCCCACTTAAAATTGACAATAAAGGATGATGAATTAATCTAGGATTTAAAGTGAAAAACAAACTTGGTGTTCCCATAAAATTTACCATACCAAAAATTTGGTTTCTTTGGGTTGCACAATTACTTCTAGAAGCCACAACATCTAGAAACTTTTTAATGTCATAATAAACTACATAAATATTTTTTGGAATTAATGTTTTGTGGGTTAGTAATAATGTGGTCAAAATATGCAAATTGTATTTCATTGAGGATTTCTCTTTCATTCATGTTTGATAATTGTGATACTGTTAATTTAACTCCAAAACAAATTTGTTTACATTGTATTATGTTAAATACAAAAAATGGAAATAAATGAAGTTTTGAGAACTAATAACGAATTTCATCCAAATTCATTAAATGTTTTACATGAGTTTGTAATGATAATTTGATGGGTCTATTATTCATTTTGAGGACACCAATTCCAAAAGGAAATAAGGTGGGAAATGTGCATGCTATTAGATTTGGATTATTGTATTCATTTATCATTGTGGTGTGATGATTATAACATAAATATTGATTACGATGTAAATTTTGGAATGCGTTAGTCATTTGTTTGTGTTGATTTATGTCTATGCCATCAAAATCTATTAGACCTGATGTTTCTATGACATTTTCATCGTACCTTTTTGTATCGATGTGGGTTCATATTTGTACAATGTTTGGCATTTGCAAGTTTGATATTTGTCGATTGGAATATTGATCTCATTATTGGCTATGGTATTTCATTTTCATGCCCAACATCCATATTCATAGTTGTATTTATGTATCCTATATGATTCAATTTTAACCATGTGAGCCATATGGTTACAATAGATTGACTTACATATAACAATTTGTAGCTTTTAATTAATTATGTAGGTGGGTGTGAACTTCCAACAAAATGCATTGCAATAGTATTAGATAATGATTTTAATGACAATGGTAATGTGTCTAGAAGTTTTATCGCACTTTCGAAATCTTGTGCAAAACTTACAACATTTCCTTTGAGTGCATGTTGACTTGTTGTGCTTGTTTTATTGGTATATTTCAATTTGACCAATATGTTATGACAATGGTAACATGTTATCAAGGTTCTTTTCTATCATCGTCAATTTTGGTAATATTTTGGGTGTGACATCAATCCATAAACAATTAACTAACGCAAGTTTTGGCATTTTATTATTTTTCAAGGAAACATAACAAGTTTTACATGTAGAAAATTGATTTTCAATAGTTGAAATACCTTGATTTGATAACAAGAGTCCTTTCAATTATGGATGCACATACATTTAATGTTGTTCAATAATTCTTCTAGGATGAATTTGATATCGTATTTGAAATGAAAATTGGGATTCATCTTGAATCAAATTTTCATATTTTTTAATTCAAAAACAAGATTTGAAATATCAAATTTATTGGTTCATGTATAAGTTTATTTTCATTGCAAATGTAGCAATGGCCAAATTCAAAGTTGGATTTCTTTACGAAATTGTTGAATTGCTTTAAACAAGGCTTGTTATTATGTATGTTGATTTGTGGTGGAAAAACATATAATTGATGTATTTTGCAATTATTTGAATATATCTTTTGTTGTTTTTGCATTAATTATTATTATTTTCATATTATCTTTTTTTTCTAAATTATTTTTCTATTTTTTCATTTGGGCATTCTTTTTTATTTATTTTAAATATGTCTTTTTTCTAAGTTATTTTCTATTTTAGTTTGAATTGTCATTATCAATAATTAGTTGGAATTATACGTGTAATGAAACTCAAAATTGATAAAATTATTGTATTGATTTATGATGTTTGATACATGTTTGATATTTGATATGTGGATGTAAAAATGTATGAATTATTTTGAAATCATAAAATGTAAGTGTTCATAATAAAATTATATAATTTATGATTATATTATAATTAATAAAAAAAATGAATTATTTCAATGAACATGAAAAAATATAATGATGTATGATGTGTAATTGTGATTTGAACATTAAAAGGAATTATATGTTCACATTAATAAATGGTTTATAAACAAATGTATCTTTTTATCCAATTAAAAAAAAGGTTTAGGGTGTAAAGTTTAAGGACATTGTGTCCATATGATAAGTCTATGAATGTCATAATTGTATTTGATAAGGTTTACTTGATTTAAAAATTGATTGATATTAATTATAAAATTAACATGTGTCGTTTGGAAGTGAAATGTTTCCAATATCTACTGTAACATTTGATAGAAATTAGATCTTATCAATTTATTGTGTTTCCATCAATTAATTTGTTATCTTGTAAAAATTTCAATTGTGTTAAATTCTTCCAAATTGTCATTTTCTATGGTGGGGTAGAAACAAGATAGCATGAGCCACACCCACATGCTTAGGGGATTGCTTTTGCGGTATTATTCTTTAGAATTAAAAAAAAATCTTCCAAAAAATCTTCAATTTCTTTTTCTTTATATCATTATGTCAAGGTTTATGTAAAACATTTCAAGATATATGTAAATTGCAAAAGTTTTGAAGGTTATTTATAAATATATTTAGTGCTAAAAAAGATGTGCTACATTGTTTAATAAGTGCTTTCAAAAGTTTTTTATTCATTGGATATTTTTTAGATTAATTCACATGCTCCAATGATATATTATGAAGTTTGTTATAAAAAAAACATTATATTTTCAACACCAAATTAAATTACTACTTCTAAATGTGAAAAGTTAAAACACATGTTATATATGTTATGGCTCATGTTAGTGTGACTACACCCAACGGTTTTTAATTTTTTCCACGCTAGTTGAAGCGATCTTGATGTTGTTGCTATGGTTTTTGTTTTTTTTTTTTAAATGACTTTTTGGTTTTCATGCCAAGTTAAATCAATACATTTTTTTATAATATTGACTCCATTCTGATATTTTATTTATTTATTTATTTTATGAATTTTGAGTCATTCAAAGAAATTTAGAATGTTGCATTTGCATGTGTTAGCAAATGACACTTGATTATAATTTCCTCTTTCCCCCATTGAGCAAGATCTTGCAACTCCAATGAATAATGCAAAAGCTTCTTCTTTTGTCTTTGGGTTCAAGAGTGTGTTATGATAATTTGAACCTTTTGGGAGTGCACCACATTCAACATCCTTTATGTTGATGATGTGGCAATCATGTTTTTTGTATTGATCATAAATAGTTCCTTGATTGTTATAATCCTACAAATAAATTTAATGATTTATAAAAAAAATTAACTATTTGTCTAATTAATGGGATTTATGTGCGTGAAATATTTGAATTTATGATTTTTTTGGTATTGTACAGATGTAAAAACAATTACCTTGATTTTGGATGGGATTACAATTTTTGTTTTGTTGAATTTTTCCATTATATATATATGACAATAAATATACATCGTAAATATGTTTAAATTTTTCTTTATTATAATGAAAAATGACAACATAATTGTGAACAGAAGTTTCTTAAAATATAAAATTTCATAAAAAATTCAAAGCATAAAAATATAATGAAGGTGAATGATTCATCAATCATATATGTTATTGGAATTAAATTAATTTTTTTTTCCATTATTATATTTTGAAAAAATGGGTATTTTATTATTTATAATTTATTTTAAATCACTTCTCATAAATTGGAATGTTTGAAATGTTTGTTGATGTCAAAAATTTGTTTTTGTTTTATATTTTTCAAATCAAGCAAATTTCAAATTTTGAATCTACACAACCAATTTTTTTTTTTGAAATGGGGAATTTTTTTCACAAAATTTCATAAAGGTCAAAGTAATTTGTCACACAAGATTTCCAAATTTGTGATAAGCAAGTCTCCTAAATTTGACAATGATGGTTTTGTACTTTGTGAATGTTTTGAGAAAATTTTCAAATTTTCTTAAAAACATTGCATTGTGAATGTGCTTTGACATTCCCATGAATTTGCTCCATATTTTTGGTCTTCATTGGCAAGGTGAAATGCCAACCATTCATGTGTGTTAACAAGTTTTTTCCATTCATTATTGAGGCTTCTCAAAGTGAGTAGATGATTGAATGTTGATAATAACATGTGACCATATTTTTGTATGTCGATTGATGTCATGTGACATGCTACTTTTGATGGCATTTGTTCTACTTTGTTTTGGTTTAACAAATAGCAACATTGATCTTCATCGACCTCCATTAAAGTAATGATGTGCATTGTTTTTGGAAACAACAAATTTGTTGCAATGTCATTTAGGAAAGGCTCGGTGTATGAATCAACCATTAATTTTTTTTGAAATATACAAATGAGTAATAAATATAATATCTTTTAAAATTTCAACAGTGACACAAATATATTTTTTCTTTTTTGCAAAAAGATTTTTTTTTAGAAGTAAAGAAAGTTGTATTGAAGTTGAAATGTTTGTGCTTCAAATTATTTGATGTCTTCAATAAAACTATAATAAATGTTAACAATATTAAAAAGAATAAAATTCAAATGATTTAATTACATGTTTTTAATTATTATGAATGAAATAACATATTGTAAAACATGAGACCACCTGAAAAGCCATAGTTATAGTTACTTGTTGTACCTACCACAAAGTTCAAACATCTTGACTTTCATTTCAATGATTATATCCATCTCATGATTGGGAAATTAGATCAAAAGTGAGTAAAATTTCCTTGTGAGAAATATTCTTTGAATAGGTGATTGAAGAAAGAAAATAAATGTACATGGATAGTGAATCACAAAGTATTTTACCTTAACAAGTAAGATAATGCTTCTCATATATGTAAAATAAACATACAAACTCAAGAATAGTGGATATGATCTTTCCATATATAATAGAGTATACATAATAGAGGAAATCTACAATTTTTCATGGTAAAGTTCAAATGTAGAACACAAGAAATTTTCTAGATAACATTAGATGTTACATATCAATGTGCATTCTTGAACATCATTCAAACAATAACAACATTCACATTAGGATTTCACATGCCTTATGAGTGGTCTATACACGGATGCTGATTTTGGTTCTTTTGCATTTTTGACTATTGTAATTTGTTTGGATTGACTTTTCAAGGCTCTCAGGATCCACCACATCCCAATCACACTAGCTGAACAAACATAGGCAACAAATGTTTTTGCACATTCATCAAGACGACAAAAATCAATTTCAAATTGATTACAACGACAAGAGGATCAAGATTTTAGCCTTTCACTTGATGTCTGGAAGACAATGGATCTTTGCATAGTAATAATTTCACTCCAACCGATCCATCACCCCTCCCCACATTAACAAAGGAAACAATTACTGCAAGTTTGTCTAAAAAAGATCGAAAGCTTCAATATGTTTAATGTAGCCAAAAATATGAACAAACAAAGAAGACCATTTCCAATAAAGAAAAAATGGAAAAGAAAACAACAATGGAGGGAGCATGAGTTACATTGTCCATCACCAAATCTCTACCTCTCTCAGGCATCTACTTCAACAACCACAACAAACAAGTCTACAATTTACAATTGAAATCCGAAAGCTAAAAATAAAAATAAAAACAAGAATTAAAAGAGGTGGAAAGTAGAAGAGCCTAGAGGTGATGATCATGGGTGCGAGATCAAACATGATCAAGCTTATCAAACAAAGAACTAATGGAATGAGTTCACAAGCAATAATATTAATTTTGGGCTACCACATATATATGATGAAGGATCGTTGTAGAAACCAAGTAGGAGAACAAAGATGTAGTTTAGGAAGAAAGGAATGAGATTGCAGCAAATAAGAGTAGGAGAACAAAGATGTAGTTCAAGAGGGAAGGAATGAGGTTATAGTGGAGAAAAGCAAGAGAACAAATATGCAATTCAAGAAGGAAGGACTAAGGTTAAAATAAAGAATAACATGACAACAAAGATGTAGTTTAGGAAAGAAAGAATGAGGCTACAATGAAAAAAAACAAGAGAATAAATATGCACTTTAGGAAGGAAGGAATGAGGTCGCATTGAATAAGGAAAACTACCTAAACCATCATATAGAATACGACTTGAACAACAAATTACAAAATTAAATGTCAAAATCTCCAAATGAAGCTACTTTTGTTGTCAAAAAAATTAATGAAGCTTTCAAAAGTTGTGAAGGAGGAAGCAAGGGATGCAAGAATGGTTGAATTCCATTTCAACACCAGTTGTTTTTTTTTTCATATTCATTTGCATCTACGTTGTTTATGGCTGGGAGGTTTGTTTCATTCTTTCCTTCTTTGTGAAAAATTCATTCTCAATTTTGCAACTTTTTTCGTTAAGCATCTTGAAGAGCTTTATCAGCAAGTACCGTTGTTATTGTTGTATTATGCAATACAAGAATGAAAGTTTTTTTTCTATGGCCTTCTTGTTTCCTCCATCACATTTTGTGCCATACTGACATCATTTTCTTTTCTTTTCGAGCAAATCCTCTTTTCTCTTTTCTCTTTTGCATCATTTGGCTACAAGTTCCCAACCTTATTGTTGTTTTGGACATCCTTTTGTTGTGCAACTGTGTTGCACAAAAGACAAGTGCATGTTGTGATTTTATTTATTTATTTTGCTTTCTTGTTTTATTTGTTTTGCTTGAAATAACACTTTTTCTTTTTCTTCTTCTTGATGGATAGTTTGGAGAAGCAAAAGGATTATATGGTATTGAGTTTTATCCAAAGTGCATATGACGACAACATGGCAATTCTCAAGGCATCTGAAACATATGCTTTTAGATATGCATGCTTCAAGATTCTTGTCAATGCTATGGGTACTAAAATGGTTTCTTTCTTTTGAAGAAAATGGGAGATCAAGGACCTTGTTAGACAAGCTTAAAAAACACACATGCACAAAGAACTCAATAACTTTTAATAACAATAATGGTTGTTGTTAGGTTTAAGGCTCAAAATTTAAGTTTTGTGGAGTAGTTCTAAAAGCTTAGATTGAGAGGAAAAGAAAATTGGATTGAAATGAATTCAACATGTTTTTTTTCATGTGTACGAAAACTAATAATATGTGATCCGGAACAAGCAAGGTGCAAGAAACATCCTTAGTGTGTACAATTAGAACTACATTTGGACCAATTTGTATTTTGTGAATTCTTTCCTTCATTTTGTGTTTTCCATACTTGATTTTTCTTGTAAGCTTGGGTGTGTTCTTGTGATAATGAAAGACTTCATTGTAGGCAAGGTTTTCATTCCCACCAAGCTTTTGTCAATCCTCTTCTTGAACATTTGTTGGTTTGTAGTATATAACGTGCTCTCATGGATTGCTTTTGGAAATTCCAAGTAGGATGAGTTTGTGTTTCATCCACGCATTATTGCATAAGGTCCAATAACAATTCTAGGTCTAGTATGTTTTTTTTTATGCCCTACACAACAACATACTTTTTGGGTGTTGGTTTCAGGAGGACATGATTATAGAAAAACCTTTAAGGTTTTTTGATGGTTTTCTTGTAGGGAAGGGGAACAATAGCTTGGATCCTTCTAGAGCTTTGGTTGGTTTAGAAATTTATAAGCTAGGAAATTGATAAAAAATGGATAGTTAATTGTTCAAAATTTGGTGACATATTGATCTTATACTTGTTTGTGATGATTTTTTTAATTTTTAATTTTTAATTATTAAAAAATTGTATGTTCAATTTGACCTTTTATGTTATTTTTCTATAGGCACAAATTAGGTTGTGAACAAAATGAGTCCTGTCAATGCAACATGTGGAATTGCACAAGTGCATTTGGGATTTGCAACACTAGAGTTTCCAACTTTAAAATGAGCTTTCTTCTATGTACATGTGGGGCATGCATTGAGTTCAACAACAAATGTCAATGGTGGTTTTAGTGGTGGATACATAGTTTTTTCTTCATTTTAAATTGGTGGGTAGTTTATATTGTGTAACCATATCATTGAAACTCATGGGGTTGGTCATTTAAGAATATTAATTGATTTATTTTCAAAGGAAAAGATTCTTCTCTAACTTCAGGTTTTTATTGCAAGTCACTAGTGTAGGGATGATACTTGTTTTGAGGATTGAAGCCTTTTATTTGTGTGTTCTTGAGGGGAATAATTATTTTGAAATTAATGTGGTGCAACCAATCCTTGAAATCATGTTTCGTTATTAAATTAGTTGATTTAAACATAAACAATCAATCAAGAATTAGACCTTGTGCATGATGTATGGTACATGTTAGAACTAGTTGAATAGGAAATTGAATTCTTGTAATGATTACTTATTCATATTTCAAAAAATATTTTGTTCAATGGATGTCCGTATTTTGTTAAATGTAACAATTTTTATACATATTCATTTATATTATTCTTGTGTTACATCTAATTTGAGGATTGTGAAAATACATCCATATTAATCACTTGGGTTTTGTGTAGCTTAACAATAGTAGTGACAATTAAATGATAGGGAAAAACTAGACTTGTCACCCCACCCAATGCCACAAGTCTTTTATTTGTCGAATCTTTTATTGATGAGAATGTCAAATCAATATAAATGAAAAAGAAAAAAGTGATTATGAAATTTACCATGTTGAGGTAAATTTCATGTCATCAAATTCCATGGTGGCTAACCTGAATTGTTCAATCAAGGAGTTTATATTATCAAGTAATCAATGAAAAGGAATACTCAATAAGATATTTGAAACAAGTTATGGTGTATCTCCTAAGACCTTGAACAATATTTTTTTGATCAAATTTG
>Ga0209208_10008892_pt1 | contig 13302 bp, 4 predicted proteins | sample S1TSphfallax_3_FD_187694 | JGI IMG/M metagenome (GOLD analysis project Ga0209208, IMG submission 187694) | Host-associated microbial communities from peat moss isolated from Minnesota, USA - S1T2_Fd - Sphagnum fallax MG (SPAdes) (version 2) | ecosystem: Host-associated > Plants > Peat moss >...
ATCCATGGTTATTACCCAAATTTTATGAAAATCTACTTGCCACCTTTTTTCTCTCTCTTTTTTTTTTTTTTTTTTTTTTTTTGATATCGATAACTGAGGTGATCCCACAAAATTTTCAAAAAAAAAGACCTACCCAACAAGTATTAAAAAAACAAATAATCGACTACCATTGGTAAAAACTTGATATTGATATTGGTGTAAGTCGTGTATGTGTGTGATATTACTTCAATTTTCATACTAAAATGGCATTGGTATGAAGACATCTTTTCATTGAAATTGTGTGATCACAATAGATTTTCTTAATATTTTTAATAATTACATGTGCTTAATCCCCTTAGAATTCTACCATGATTTGATATTGGAGTGCCTCCTAGCTAATTAAATTGTGCATCCTCTACCTATTATCAAGAAGCCTTGCCTAATTATTGATTTTTTTTTTTCAGAAACAAGTTTGGTTGACTGTGTTTTAGGATGATAATGTTATTAAATGATGCATATGCCTCCTTTTATCATTTTTACCTTTCATTCATAACTTAAATATGATTTATTATTTAATTAATTAAACAATAGATTATCAAGCTCATATATTTTTGTGAAACTATTTGCAAGGTTTGTGAGATAATGTTATTGGGTCACAAGGAATCGTCAACTACATCAACATGATGTGCAAAATTACAAGCACCATAGTAAATCTTCACATCATATACATTGTGTTAAAAGTAATTAATTTATGTTTTATTGCAATCATGTGAGGTCATATTAAACATTCTACATTATTGCAACATCATAAGAATTGTTGTCAAGTTAAGTTTCTTGATTTGTTTATATTGTTTCATTTGTGTATGTGAAACTAGTTGAAGATTAATGCTCATTGGTCAGTAGTAATATTTCAAATTATTAGTGGAATGGGCAATTGCTATTGTTTAATTCTAAATTTTCATATTTTAAAATTGTAATGAAAATTGCATTAGTCACAAAATTTGCTAACCTTGCAGGTAGCATTTAGTGAATTATTGAAACAATTAATTTTGCATATCCCAATTCATTGTGCAACTAATCTACCTTTGAAAAAATATTTTTGATTTCTTTTTAAATTCCAAGTTTATTAAGACAAAAAATATAAAAATTGGATGCAAACAAAAAATTATAATTCCAATGACAAAATTTTGAGGAGCTGATATATGGATAATTTTGCATAATTTTTCGTAGGTTCGTAGAATCTATTATTTGGTTGTCCTGGGACAATTTTAGAGACACCTCATAATTATTTCATGATTTCCTAACTTAAGTACTTCATTTTTTAATAACTACCTTATTCCTTTCCCCTACCCATCGGGAGGGATATGAAAAAAAATCCTATTTCATTTTCAAGCTTAACTACCTCATTCCTTTACTAATAACTATCTCACTTTTTTTTGGTTAATAATTATCTCCTTCTTTTACCTTACCCACCATGGATATAACATTTAATACAATTTAAATTAAATTTGAGATTGATATAAATAATAACAAGATATTGAAAACCAAGTGCGAACATGATAAGAAAAAAAAGGTGAACATCATTGGTAATGTGTAGCAACATAGAGCCCAAATTTAATATATGGTGTTTGAAATATGTGCACAACCAAAAATGTGCTAATGACACATTTTAAAGTTCTTCCCAAAGCTTGGGGGATGAATCCTTAAAAGGTGGTAACATAAATAAAAGTAAAAGGAAAAATAACTTGGGAAAACTTGGTCATGTTCTTTTAACTTTCATCATGAAATTTTCACATGCCTCTTTCTTTAATGCATGGAATTAAAGAACGTATGAGCACCTCATAGACCAATCACCTACACAAGCTAGATAATGTAGGTAGTTAATGGAAATGGAATCAAATTTGGGGCATGAATTTGCTTTGGACTCATTACATTCACATAGCTCAAACTTGGGAAGAAGTCACCACCATTTTTTTATAATATATTTTGTGATTAAACCTTGTTACGAGGATTACATTGAAATGATTTAAATTTTTTTGAGACTCTTAATTTGGAGTTTTGATATTTTCAAGTTGTGAATCTTGCAACTTTGTGAGTTCATAACTTTTTGATATGAGTTTCAATTGATAAGTTGTCATCTAAAAATTTGTGGCCTTCAATATTTTAAAATGATGTTGTCTAGTTCCATTGGAGTTCATTTGGGCCTTGATACTTAGGTTTTAATGGTTAAGAGTCAAACTGACAATTTGATTCCTGATTGTTTTTTTGGCCATGATTTGTAGTTTTTAGCTCCAAATGGAAAATGTGAGTCCACTTTTGATATTTTCATTTTGAAAGCTTTCCAATGGTACAAAGAATTTTCTAAATTAAAAAGTTTACACTTCAATTTGTCCCAAATATTCGAAACGTTTTACTATTCCCAACTCCCAAAGTAGGAATTCATCTTGGGAGTCCTAAAAGTTCCTCCCTTTCATTTCCCCAATATTTTAGGCCTATTTCTTGCCCTAATTGGTTATTGATTTGTTTCCATTCTACTTTGTGTATTTTTTTTAATTCCCTTCTTTCATTCCACCTTTGAAAGTAAGTTCATATCCTAATACTTCTAGTTGATTAGTAAACAAGTACCAAATATCATTCCTATGGGCTAACTAATCTAATGACTTCACTTTCTAAATAAACTTGAAGATAGTAAGTATGTTCATCATTAGTAACCACCTATTGCTAAGATGCCCACATGATTACATAGTTTAGAAAAAAATTCTACTTTTAATGGCATGCCTTAACAAGTTGTGACTTCAAAGTTAAGGTCATAACAAAACATATTATTAGTGGACTTTTTGAAGATATTGAAATTACATAGCAAGTTTTTTAAAAAACATATAACTAACTTTCTTGATTAATATAACTTGAGACAAAAGCTTCTTACATATCTGAAAATTGAAGGTTCCAATTTATTGTCATGATTATTGCACTGAAATCCATTGTGAATTCTGAAACAATGAGTTCAAGGAGGAAAGAATTCAAGGGACTTGGTTTTGTCCAAGTTTTGTTAGTATGCCACAACAAATAACAAAGTCTATAAAGGTTTGAAACATGTGTTCATAAAATTTGCTCAATCAAATTTGTAGAAAATATATTATTTGGTTCAAAAATATGGTAAAATGAAGCAATAATGAAATAAGGCATGTGTTGACTTTGGTATTTGTTTAAAGAAAATAAAATAGTTGTATGAAAAGAAAGAAATATTAAACATTTGATCAATTCTAAAATTTAAACTTTATTTTTTCATTTGTTTTACGTTTATTAAATGACTGAATGAGTACTAAATTGAGTTTTTATTATTTGTAGATTTGCCACCAAGGTCATTATGTATACCAGGAGGTTTTACAATTTCTAAGAGGTTATTTTTATTTGCTACATCAAGCAAATTGTAATGAAAATCATTAAGCATGGTCCACAACAAGATATCCACAATAATTTGTGAAATATGTCAACTTAGAGGAGGCGGAGTCTGTGAATTTGTGACAAAACATTATTAATTTTCTGTTCAACAAAATGTGGAAAATTTGCCACAAAATAAAAGCATTCACATTAATGATTTGTGAACAACGTTTTTTCTTCCAACAAATTTTGTCTTTTCAACCCGAAAAAAAGAAAGGAGGAAATTTTTGGAAATCTGTTTTTAGTGTCAATGTGAGAAATTTTGATAATTTTTGGGAAAACTTTTCCAAATTTCTGATCTGACAAAATCGAAAGAAAAATTCCCTATTTTTATTAATTAAAAAAGTCATGCCCCTTAGCGGTACACTAATTACTCTTTTTTTCTTTGAATAATAGTACCGGCCAACAATAAAATCGCAGACGGCCTCAGAAAATCTCACTTCTTTTGCATGATAGGTAGTAGCTAGTAGGTACCTAGGCTACGTGGCCCTGTTCTTCACGATCCTGTAGTGATCATATAAGCGTGGGAACAGGCGAAGAGCGCCAAGCCAACGACGGGGGCGGCGTCATTTGCGGGGGAACGTGGCGCCAGGGGAACGCCGCCCGCACGCTAGCCCCACTCTTCTGCTCGGCGCTGGACAACCTCATTAGTAACTTACTAAATAGCTAGGCACCTACTTACAATGCGGCTCCTCCGACGGCCGAGATCATCCCATCCGACTTGTGTCCCAACCTAGGATTTCTCTTTTTCATAACTCGATTTCTTTTCTGTTTCCTCTTTAATGCGGCGCCTGCTTTCTTTCCGAACCACTGTAGATTACTATCTAACGACCTCGTCTTCACGACGGACAACAGTGTTGGTCCTACCGCTGCGCACGTCTCGACCTCGCACTGCAATTTTGTTCGGCGAATTGTGTCAGATTGAAGCTGAAGAGTTTCTAGATCGATCGTGTGCGCGCGCACAGTGGTGCCGCTAGACTCTGTGATCATGTCGTCAATGAGTATCTCTCATGATAGTCATGATCGCACTAATTTTTTTCACGCTTAGATCGACTCCTGCAAGTAGGATGATGGACTATTAAAAACTCCTTTCACCCCCATGTGTGTACCTTATCGGTTTGTTTTGCGCAGTTGAGAATTGCGGCAGGTTCATGTGACTTGGCGATCACAGTACTTAGAGTATTTCTGATTCAAACAGTTGATTGATTTGTTAAAGTGCTGCTGGACAGTAATTCAAAGAGTTTTGTTGGAAAGTGAAATGGCAGGCTGAGAAGTTCCAGATGGATCAATCGATCGATCGTGCAGAGCATGAATTTGTCGCCTGTTGTTGTACTTCACTTTTTTCTTGTTTCCCCAGCTCATAAAGATACATGCTGTTGTTCCATCAACCCAAGTTCCAACGTCTTTGCTTACAATCGTGTTTTCTTGTTGTTTTCCTTATAACTACCGATGTTGTAGCCTGAGATCATGATCTGTAGTTAAGTCTTTTAAGGTGGATTCTGGAATGCAGTTAAGATAGTCGCTATTGTCATGGTCGAAGGTGTGATCCAGATCCATCAGCAGCGTTTTTATTTGATGATCTCGATGGGAAAATCGCGGAACAAGGATACTACTACTACTCCTGTCGACCATCCTCACGTCGACTGTTTCCTCGTGGCATGTCCTCGCATGGCGCTGCGGGGCCGGAAGTTGCTTCAAATGGGTGTCATGTTGAAATAGAAACACCAAATGTGCACTGTTGGAACTGCAGTATAAGACCCCCGGGGCTGCTACTAGATTGATCCGATTTCTTCCGGCCAGGCCGCGAGATCATTCCTTGGTAGCTGTGGTCTTGGACAACATGCCGGTATGCTAAAGAGTCTAGTCTCTGAAAATCTCTCTTTTTTGGCTGTGTATTCCGTCACGATTTTTTCAAATTTTAAGCTCTGAGTTGATCTCTTGGACTTTGGACAATGTTCATCTTTGATTCAGTACTTGCAGCTGCACTTGAAAAAGTTTGTGCTTCGTGATCGATGTCTAAATCTGCAAGCTTTTTCAAGGAAATTATGCAGGTCCTGCCGAACACATGGGTTTTGAAGCTGCGGGAGATGAGGAGGAAGAGTCAGAAGCAGCAGCAACCTCCAGCTGCAGATGCAATTGATCAAGTACAAGGCTCAGCTGGGCGCGAGAGCTGCTCGGCTACCACAGATCATTTTGCAGGAGGTGATCCCGTGAGCTTCGTTCGCACTGCATTGAGGACTTCGCGCCAGTCGAAGCAGTCGCCAATCCGAGTCTTCTCTAGTCCCGTCTCATGGCATGGCTCGACGGACAATCTGCATGGTGTCGTCGAGTCCCGCTGTAAGAGTCCCGTGAATCACAAAGTCTTCGATATCCCATATCCCAATGCTTCTCCAGGGAAGAATATAATGAAAACTCCTAGCCCACGAAGAAGTACAGCAGCTTCTTCCATGAAAACACCCACTCTGCTAAAAGCTGTCAGTAAGCGTGATCAGGATCCTCTTGCATTCGGCCGCCGCGAGGCTGATCCTCAAGCAGTGGAAAGTAGTTTGCAGTCCAGTGCAAAGCCGCCGCTGATGATCAGGTCTTCTGCACCCGCCGCCTCTAAGTTCTCATCATCGCCTGGTCCAGATTCAGAAGACGGCTTCGACTTCACGACGGCGCCCAGGGAGGTTACTGCATTGTCGACGGGTGCGTTCAGGAAAACAGCGCAGTCTAGAGTGCAGCGGAATTCTTCCACTACGGCGCCGCGGGCTGGTCGAACTCGCCACGGTAGTTTGGACATGGATAGTCTCGAAGTCTCGGCGTTCGCGCTAGACCGAGCTTTGAAGGAGTTCAATAGCATGGGTGCTACTGGTCTCAAGCTGGCGGCCAAGTCATCTTCTCGTGGGGACAGGAAGGAGTCGAAGCCGCGCCCGGCGCAAGAAAAGAAGATTCAAGACGAGTGGACCGAGGAGCTCAGTAGAGGAGCATTGGTGAAGCAGCAACTCTTTCTCAAGAAACGAGCAGCCTTGAAGCTGCAGCTGGACGATACACAGTCCTCGAAGCAGCTGGAGCTCCGATCTCTTAGCGCGATGCAGCAGTCATGGGATTCTGAAGATAATGATCTCCAAGCTGGTATATTAGTCATGCAGGAGCCTCCTCATACCCAGTCGAAGCTCCTCACTCTCCCTAGTTGTCTGACCCTCGGCTGGGATAATGCCGACGACGACGACCCACAAACAGTTTTCGATCCCGACGACTCCATTGGATCCACGAGACGCAAATTGTTGAACAAGTTCAACGATGATGATGATGATGATAATGATGATGATAGCAGCAGCTTCGCACTAGTGCACCAGGCAGCTGAAGAAGCTGCTGCCAGCTGCTGGGGTTCATTCTCCAGCTCTTTGCCAAGCGACGAGAGCATCTTCACGTCCTCTTACAACTTACCCGGAGACGTGAAGGACAGTTTTCCCAAGAAAAGCTTCTGTTCTACCTCCTCGGACTCCAGTGGAATCACGTCGACGAGTGGAGAATTCGAAGAGGATCTAGTACTCGAGCACTGGAATGCTGCTACAAGCGACGTACTCAGCTCCGACGACATGAGTTCCGCAGCTTCGAAATTTGAAAATCGGAAAGCAACAAAGCTTTTCCGAGCGGCATCCTGCAGACTTTCAAGAGAGAAATCACCAAGATTCCCCGAAGAGGCAGCTGAGGCAATTCAGCTGGAATCATGCTTTGATAGCGACGTCACGGAAGAGCGCCTGAGCGACTCGGAACGTCCAGGAGTACCTGGTAACCGGATCGAGAGATTCGATTCTCCGGGAAGCTTCAAGAGCTCAACAATCTCTAGTCGAGACTTAAACAGATTCACGATCTCGCGAGCTGCAGTCTGCGAGCAAGAGGCATCAGCGAAGAAGGCTTGGGTTGTACCGGTTCACAAGCACCGGGGCAAAAGCGTCGGGTCATCGTGCGACATTCGTACTAGAGGAACTTCTCATATTATGCAGCTGAACTCTTCTGCAGCAGCTTTGTCTGCGGCCGATCACGAGGCGACTCCTGTATCCAGTTCGGCTGCCACTGCAAGGAAGCATCCGGCAAGGTCGAGAGCGAAACGCTTGTATGAAATCGACTCTCAGCTGGAAACAGCTAGAAGAAAGAAGTCGGCTTCGCGACGGAAGAGTAACAAACTCTGCCATCGTGAGCTTATAAGATCCAAATCACAATCCGCTGATTATTCTTACTTGAAAACAGCTTCTTTAGCAGCGGATCCAGTACAAATGAAGTCAGAAGCGATGTCGAAATCGGAGACATGGGTATCTCACAAGCAGCTGGAGACGACAGCAGCAGCAGCAGCAGTTAAAACTACAAACCTTAACTCATCAAATGCATTACCGAGGCTTCTTCCAGAACAAAACAACTTAGGTCGTAAACAACAAGAGCAGCAACTGTTAGTGCACAACAGGCGGTCGAGTTACTTGCAGAGCAGCTGCAAGGGCGAGGAGGAGGAGGACTTGGTGACGATGCCGGAAGAGTTGAACGGGGTGGTGAAGGAGAGTGTGGCACTGGTGAAAAGCTCTTACGATCCTTACAACGACTTCAAGGAATCCATGATAGAGATGATCGTGGAGAAGGACATTCAAGAATCCCGCGACTTGGAGGAGCTGCTGCAGTGCTATCTGTCGCTCAACGCAGTGGAGTACCACACCCTCATCGTCGAGGTTTTCACAGAAGTCTGGTGCGAAATCTTCGAAAGACTTCAACCCTAAATCCTAGAATTGCTCGACTAAACCCTAGACCCTAAGATGGAAACCCTAAACCCTGAAATTGTTACCCTAAACCCTAGACCCTAAAACCCTAAACTGTGAATCCTAAACTCCTCAACTGGGAATCCTAAACCCTGAACTTGCTCCCCTAAACCCTAGGCCCTTAACCCCTAAACCGGGAATCCTAAACCCTGAAATGGCTCGTCTAAACCCTAGACCCTAAACCCCTAAACCATGAATCCTAAACCCTGAAATTCTCAATCTTCCAAATACCACATTATCAAATTGTATCACTCTAAACCCTAAAACCTTAAACCCTACAAAAAAAACTACATTTGTGCAAATCACATCCGGGGAGGAAAAAATTAATAATACATCAAGACCGTACTAGACATAACCACTCAGCTATAAGGCAATCTGAGAGTTGTAAGCTTTCTGAACTAAGTGTTTGTTGTGCAAAATATGAGGAATTCTTTCAAAGGTTATAGGTTTTTTGAAATTGAAAGAGAGATTCATCTTAAAGAAGGTTTGGTGAAGGATTACTACCTTCTGCCCTCATATATTTTTGCCAAATAGAAACTCCTAATGAAAAGATCTCCAGATTGAAGGGATTATTACGTCAAAGGTTTTAGGGTTTTGGTGGAAACTAACTTCTATTGAAAAGGTCTTGAGATTTATTGAAGGGATTATTTGAGAGGTTTTAGGGTTTTCTCTTTGAAAGATTTTTCAAGTGAGTTTGTGAAGTATACTCCCTACTACTACCCTCAAACAATGATGAGACCAAAGTTGTGATCAGATATCAATTTTTTGAGTTCTGTTTGATATTTTGACAAGTTTTGTACTGGTTGTATAGACGCTCAAAAGACTTCTTCTCTTGCTTTTGTTGGTTTGTATGGAACTTACAACAACAATTAGTAGCTTCAAAGTGTTTATGTAGAGTTTTTTCTGTAATCTCCTTGATATGCTATTAGATGTTGATCCAAGAAAGTTGAGCTGAGATCTCAGAATTTTTCAGTCAATGGATATGGCAATTCCATTTCATAAGGTGTTTTATTATGCCTCAGCTTGGCTTCATTATTCTCTTCTACATTGATTTGTGCATTACTCCTCTCTATCTATTTTGTTCTTTTGGGCAAGAATTTTCTTTTTTCTGTCCTTGAACCATATCCTTACATGCTCTTCCAGTGCTGGTTGTTGCAGTATTTTTATAACACTCTCATTCAAGGTTTCTCATTGAAAGGGCCCAATATTGTGCAATGTGCACTTTCAGCCTAACAAGATGACTGAGATTGACAATCAGCAACAATCTAGAGACCCATTTGCAACTGTGTGAAATTCCCATAGTTATGCAGCTTGCAACTTAAAAACAAGGATGTTTGGGTCACATGCTTCACTAGCTGGAAGCATGTGACCCAAAACCCTTCATATGTGCGTGGCGGGGATAAGTTGGGGTTAACTTGTGTTTTCTTTCTACTACCCTAATTAATTATGACACAAATTAGAACTGAACCTAATAGCTCTTGCATTGTGGTAAGAGTTAATTATCTTTTAAATATAATTAGCAACATCACATTTTGATTGCATTCATTACATGAAAAGTTGCAAGACTCTTCTCTAATGATTGTAACTTTTCTATAATTTAGTGCCAGCCCTTTTGTTTTTTGGTGCAAAATTTTGCATTGTTGTCAAAATTTTAAAATTTATCTTGAAAATTCAATATTTTTTTGAAAAGAAATTGCAAAAATCTAAAAAATCACCATATTTCTATACATGGTTCAAGTAAGTAAAAATTATAAATAGGGATGTTTAATTTTTTTCCTTTCATATTTCTATAGCCAAATTTGGCTAAGTTAGCTCATGGATGTCACCTCAACTACATCAAAAAATTGAAAAAAAATAAAAGCGAGTCATTGCACTAAAATTTCCAAAACTACATAATTGAATATTTAAAAAAAAATGTAAATAAAATGGTTTTAATTAATTAAATTGATTAAATTTCCAACATGACTTTGTAGTGGTTCATTTCATTGGCTCAAATAAATCCATACAAAAATATAAATTTGATCTCATGTAAACTTTGTTTTAAAATGATGATATAATTTAGTTAATTGTTATCCTTATTTTCTCGGTATGTTTTTTTTTTATAACTTGATGTTCAAATTTTTTTAATTTTTAAAATTTGATATTTTAGTATATACATATATTTATGTTTGTTTTGTTTGCAACCACACCGTAACCTTCCCAAACCTTGAGGTCTTTCCTTGCACTTAAATTGGTGCTATTGAAAAGCCCTTGACATGGTGGTGTGCACATTTTTCATTGTGTAATTTTTGAACTAATGGAGCAAAACTTATTGAATTTAGAGTGATTTTTTCATTGAAATTTGATTAAAAATTAGAAATTTGATTTTTTCAACCAATCAATGTCTCTTCAAGCCATAACACTTGAGCCAATAAAAGAAATATATGTTCACATGTTTCACACATGGACCAATAAATTAGAACCATTTCAATCAATCAATGTCTATTCATAATATTGATCTTTTCATTTGCCCTTTCACATCATGTAAGGAAACGAATGGAGAATTTTGCATTGGGCATGATATTTGCCTTTTCATTAAAAAATACAAAAATATGTTTTCCCCAATTAGATTTTTTGGAAAGTTGTAGACTTGAGATGATCACACTTGGGCAATGGTACAAGGGCACACTACTATCGGTGAAATAGATCAAGTTTCAAAAACCTTATCTAGATTATTTTCAAATCACATAAGACTCTTCAAAATATTAATCAATTTTTTGATGTTATGTCATTGGCTAGCACCCCAAAATGAATTTAACATTAAATGGCAACAAGTTTTTAAATCATGTCTAATTAATTTTTTAAAAAGTTAATAAATACTACCAAATTAAAATGAAAATAAAAATGTGATGAAATGTTATATAAAATTTGGTGATTTTTTTCCAAAAAAATGAGAATATATTGACAAAATATTCCATTTTAATTTTTTGCACTTTGACAAAAAAAAATTGCACAACAAAATCATCATGCACAAATCCCACAATATCTTCTTCTTTCACAATATCACTCTTTTATGATACTTACAAGCCACAGGTCCTTGGAATTAAGTGAACCCAAAATGAATCACATGTAAGAAAGTGGGTCCAACGACAGTGATGCAATGTCCAAAAGCAATACAATGGTTGAAAACAAGAAGGCAATGACTATGAAATGAAGGAAAGAAAGAATTTCAAATGCTCATATGAACATCTATCTTGTTTCAAATGCTTCATGAATTGTCTTTCGTTTTTCGAAAAGAAAGGATGGAGGGATTTGTTCTCTAATGTTGTTCTTTTGGTCCTTTCTTTCTAAAAAAGGACATATACAGTGTGTGAAGGTTTTGTCTACTTTTGACATCTCTTATCAAGTTTTGAAGACAATTGCAATTGGGCACAAAGTGCTCACTAGTCCAAATTAGAGAAGTCTTATTATCCACACTTTTGGAACGATAATTTTATGTGGAAATGGAAGTAATGCTTCATAACATTCCAGTTGTGATGAAAAGTTCAAGCAAAGGAGGAGCATATTTTATAGCAAAACCAAATAAAATTTGCTAGTGGATTAGAACTTGCTTAGAAACGTAAGGTACTTTTGTGTCCTATGGCATCATAACCATTGCTACTTATGTTTAGGCTTATGAGTGGATTCACCTTATGCTTTATGATGGTAAGGCTAAGGCCTGGGGGGGATTCCCAAAAGGGACTTGGCTATCACCTCATTAGGTAGAGCCCAAGGTGTAATTCCCCTCTCCCAAGTCGTCACCAAATAGGTATTTAAAATATGCAGGAACATTTCCTAGTGTATTTGTAGGGCACCTTATATAGGTTAATAATGCCTCATTAAAAAGGGGAGTGTCTTATGCCCACAAGAGGCAGCTCAAACCTACATAGTGGTAATACATTTACGGAGGTAGCACTTGCATTAGTGAGGTAGCACTTCTAATAAGGGAAGCCCAAATAACATTACACCCAATTTTGTTGGGGGGTCTTGGGTTGGTTTGTTGTTTCTTGCCTAGTTATGTTGGGTGCTACATGTGCAATTAGGAAGCAATGAGGCTGGTTAATGTCTAGTGAGCCCTAATTTGCAATAATTCAAAACTTATATTCCTGGTTGCACTCATGCTATGTACATATTCAGGTTGAAAGATGCTGAGGTTTTAAATGAAATAACTATTATAACTAATCATCGTTCCATCAGACTTGATTATTGATTATTGATTATTATTACATGGGAACCCATATCAATAACTTTGCCATGGGCCGACCTAAGAAAGCAACCTATTTGATAAGGGCCCTCACTTAGTAATCAGTAATTAAACCGGTGCACAAATGGATGAAACCAAAGAAACAGAGAAAACAAAGAATCCCCGAATTGCCCTTCTAGTGAAAAGTTTTCACTGTTCCCGTATATATGTAACTTGAAAAGATTACCATCATGTTATGGGAGGGGTAAAAATTTAAGAGTCGCCACGTTAGGAAATAATTACCTGACAACGGCCATAAAGGCCTGTTTCCTCTTGATCGGTACATGAGGTAGGTACCTACGATAACAGGGCTACGATTTCGCTCTTACTCACCAATGGAAATTCGCCACGTAACCAATCTGGGCTGTCTCTAGATACCTTTAGGGCATCTTGTGGGGGTAGCTGTGTAGGTTTTCAGGTAGGTACCTATAATAGATTCGCCTTCTTCAAAAGCGTAAGTAGTGACGGCGCTCACGCTTGTCCGCTTTTCGTGACTCACTACTTTCTCACTAACATAATTTGCTCCCACGCGCTTAACAAAAGAACCTAATTGAGTTCACGGTTACTCCTTTGCTACACCAGTTAGTAACTAGGGAGTAAGTAGGAAACTTCTCGCGCAGACTTTTAGGTCCATTAGTAGTGACTAACGAAGTCGCAATGAATAGTAAGTTTATTTCGGCACCAGTTAGTGACTTGTTAACCTAGTTATATTGTAAGCTAGTTAACTAGGGTGTTAACTGGCTACTTTAATTATGCAGCTGGTTCCTCTTTCCTTTGTTTGGGTGCTTCTCACGACCCGCTGCGTCGTCTAAGCCTTCGCTCCGTTGGTTGTCG
>Ga0209208_10008894_pt1 | contig 13300 bp, 9 predicted proteins | sample S1TSphfallax_3_FD_187694 | JGI IMG/M metagenome (GOLD analysis project Ga0209208, IMG submission 187694) | Host-associated microbial communities from peat moss isolated from Minnesota, USA - S1T2_Fd - Sphagnum fallax MG (SPAdes) (version 2) | ecosystem: Host-associated > Plants > Peat moss >...
ACTTTCCAAGATTGTATATACCTGGTGTTGAAGACTTGTTCTAGCAAGGAGATCGTTTGATTCGGGTGGAGCATAGCGGCTCAAGATCTCGCCTCATCAGTTGGAGGATCTGGCAGAACCAGGAAGGGGCATGGAGATTCCAACAGGAGTCATCGGATGAACATAATTTTTCTACTGTTCCATCAAATTTCGAACCTTTGAACCCGATACATGAAGGAGCACGGTCCAAATTTGCTCCATGACTTGGATGTGTTTTTGGCACTTCAACGATCAGAACAGTGATACAGAAATCAAAATTCTGATTAATTTTGGTTTGCATCTGTGATTTTTGTTTGAAGGATTTTTTTTGTGGAAGGGACTGTGGCATTATTGTTGTGTTGCAGAACATTCAGGAGATGACGAGTCCACAAGGCTTGGACGATTTGTTTTGGGGACGTGAATACGAAGATGTGACAGATTGGGCTGAGCGACTAACTATGGCGGCCGAGGTCCGAGACCTGACGCCTGATAAGTTGTTCAAAATTGCCAAATTGAACCTGCGTGGCCGTGCAAAGGAATGGTTTCGAAGGCTGCAGCCGGCGCCTGTCGACTGGGCTGAGTTACGCACGCTGATGATCCAAAAGTATGGGAATATCGACGCCGATGACATCTGGATGAAAATGGATGCCATCAAGCAGGAACCCAGAGAGCGGGTTCAGAAGTACTTCGAGCGACTGGACAAGTTGTTTCAAAAAGGTCAGATCCAGGATGCCGAACAAAAGAGGAGATTTTTGGCCAAATTGAGGCCAGAAATCCGGAAATTGTGTGTTGTAAGGGTGTTTGCAGACATCGAAAAGTTGGTTGGAGCTGCGACAGAGGTGGAGAGAGTCCTTAGTGAACTCGGGGAGACGCCATATGAACCTCTCCGAGAGGAACAGGAGGAGGACACATCAAAAAGCAACGTGGAGAAGCAGGTTGCTGCATTAAACAATACCCTCATCAGCTTCTTTAAAGGAAATTCGCCTAACACATCATCATCATCATCCTCTTCCACTGCCTTTGGAGGATGCCAAATCTGTAAGGGTAAGGACCATATGGCCACTGCCTGTCCGAGGCAAAATGAAGCACGGCCGAAATGTGCAAAGTGCAACCTGCCGCATAGGACAGAGAACTGTGGTGTAAAATGTACCTTCTGTACAGGACTTGGGCACTCTGAGGATAAGTGCTGGAAGAAACCCAAGGACGGGAAATCAGCATCAGGGATGGCGAATTTTGTGGAAGTAATGCTTAATGACGAGGCGGCGACCGAACAGCAGCTGAATAGGCTGTGTGTGAATGAGAATGCATTTTCCTACACTAGGGTGCCAAGAAGAAGAACTCCTGTCGAAGTGACGCTAGGAGGGATTGCACCAGTTCCTGAAGTCGAGAGGGAGGGAGCTGGCATGAGCAGGGAAGTTCCTGTAAAGTCCAAGATCCTCTCACATTTTATCAAGGGAAAAATTTCTTTGTCCCCCATGGAGACAATCCTGATGATACCTGGTGAGCTTGAGCATCTGGAAAACTTGGTGAAGCTCGCAAGGAGAAAGAAAGATTCGGAGACCACCAAAAATTAGGTTTCAATGGTCTCTGCATCTCCACATATCCGAAAGATCTGCGTCAATAAGACGCATCGCAGTAAGACTTTGCATTTACCTGTAGAGATCAACGATTGCATCATTGAAGGGCTGGTGGATACAGGGGCGTCAATGCCGGTGTTAGCTGTTGCTGTAGTGAGGGAATTAGGTATAATGCACCTTGTAACCGGCAATGAGAGCTACAAGACAGCATCCGGGGTGGTCACTCGGGCACTGGGTCGAGTGGATGAAGTGCAGGTGAAAATTGGGGGAATCAAATGCACCATGACTTTTATGGTCGTGGACACAGATGGGTACGATGTGTTACTAGGTATGGATTTTCTGATGAAAATCGGAGCTGTAGTGGATGTGGAGCGGGGACTGATTCAAGTAAGACACGGACCTGGTACCCATGTGGAAGTTTTGCCACTCACGGTGGTCAATTTTCTGCAGAGAATGAACGCGGGTCAAGGCAGGAATGGAACGGCGATCCATGTGAAGGATGCACTTACCGATCAAGGTAACGATGTGGAATCTGATCAAGACCAGAAGGCAGCCGAAGGAGAAGAGGCTGCAGCCGTTTCAGACTCAGATGATGAAAGCGATGATGACGAGTTCCATGATTCAGAGTCTAATCCTTTGGAAGAAAGCGATTCGGATGATGACTTTGTGGATCCTGAGTTTGAGGAGCTGATAAACTCAGAAGGACCACAGGGAATGTTGCAACTAATGTTGTAGGAACAGACTGATGGGATTATGACAGAGGAAAACTCGGATGGAGATGACTATGCCAACTGGATTAAATGGTCATCTGATGAAAAGAAGAGCAGACTATCCGAGGGTGAATCCGCACACAATGTACTCAGGACAGTGTTGTTACAACAGCACAAGCCCGATCGTGACTTTATGATTCTCGCAATACTTCAAACTGCCCAAGTGAGAACTGACGAACTCGATCGCAAATCCGATGAGAGGTGCGTATCGAGCAACTATTCTGAGTCAGAGGTTAGATGGAAGGAGATCTATGAGAGGATCAAGGTCGACGCTGACCTGGATGAGGATGGGCAGCGGCAGCTCTGGGCAACCCTAGGGGGATACAAGGATGTCTTTGCTTGGAACAAGGGCGAACTGGGCTACTGTACCATCGGTGAGCATAGCATTGATACTCAAGGTTACCCGCCTTGCCATGCATCCCCTGGACGACTGTCTTTCTGGGAGGAGGCTGAGGTGAAAAGGCAGATTGATGCTCTGGTTGACTTGGCCAAGATGCGACCCAGCAACTTAGAATATGCATGTAGAGTAACACTACCGGTGAAGAAAGATGGGAGTAGGCGCTTATGTGGAGACTACCGACCTCTTAACGCTCAGACGCGTCGAGACATGTTTCCGATGCCACTTGTCGAGGACGTAATTGATCAGCTAGGCAAGTCAATGTGGTTTACTGCTCTCGACTTACAATCTGGCTTTTGGCAAATACGCATGGCTCCAGAGGATATGAAGAAGACAACCCTGATTACCAAAACTGGACTGTATGATTGGACTGTGATGCCATTCGGGCTCAAGAACGCAACGAGCACGTTCACCAGGACCATGTCAGAAGTATTCCAGGATTTAGGGAGCACGTTCCTGAAGGTGTTCGTGGATGACCTCAATGTCCACAGTGAAACATGGGAGGACCACATTCAACATTTGAATGCAGTATTCGCCAAACTAAGGGAAGTAAATCTGAAGCTCAATCCTAGCAAATGTTGTTTTGCTGCTAAGAGTATCACTTTCTTAGGTCATGTTGTGAGCAGAGAAGGCATACAACCTGACCCTGGAAAGGTTGAGGCAGTTCTACGTTTTCCAACTCCGAAAAATGTCACAGGTGTCAGATCTTTTCTAGGACTGACCGGTTACTACCGAAAGTACATTAAGGGCTATTCGAACCTAGCAGGTCCTTTATTTGAGTTGACGAGGAAGGACATTGTATTTGCATGGACTGTGAATTGTGAGCAGGCATACCAGGCACTGAAGACAGCACTGGTGCATGCGCCTGTGCTCACACGACCAGATTTTAGACGAACTTTCTGGCTGGACGTGGACTGGTTACCTAAAGGGGTTGGAGCCGTCCTGTCACAAAAGGAAGGAAAATTTGAATGGGTGGTGGCATATGCCAGCAAGAGTTTGACCGAAACACAAAGACGATTCCATCCGATGGAGGGAGAATGCTACGCTCTGATCTGGGGAATAATGCATTTCAGACAGTACTTGCATATGAAGCACTTCATCCTGCGAACAGATCACAAACCATTGGAGTGGCTAGCGACTGTCTCTGATATGCATGGTCGTAGGGGCAAATGGGTTGGAATGTTACAAGATTTTAGCTTTAAAATAGTGCACCGACCAGGGATGAGGCACATGAACGCTGATGCTTTGAGCAGGAACCCGGTCGGATTAGCTGCAGAAGATGAGGATTTCGGTGAGGAAATCCGAGACATTACAGATGCTCACCCTGATGCACCTGAAGAGGGAGCAGAACTTCTCTGTGCCATGGCAGGCAAGGACACGGAGTGGATGGGCATCAGAAGAAGGGATAGAAGGAATGTGGAGCACGATGCCTGTTGTTTTGGCATCAATCACCTAACGAATGGCCACGGCCATCAACTGTTCATGCTGGGTGTTGGGTCTGAGGAGGAGTGTTCGGAGGAATCTGTTCCGAATGAAGAAATTGAACCCACGCATGGTGAACCTGTGCTAGGAAATGAAGGACAGGTGATGCTGAAGAGGAGAAGGCCACGGTATTACAACAAAAGACAACAGTTGGAATTGGTACTGGCAGCTCAGGAGCTGTCTGAATTGGGGGACCCTGAATTAAGCCCCACAAAACTCGATGAGGAGGACAGAAGTGGTGTGAAACATGATTGTGCTGACATCTGGCAAGACACGGAGTGTCTGATACTAATTAGGGAAGGAATATTGTCTGATGCAGTAGACCTTGATGAGCGTAGGAGGATTCGCAAGAGGGCAAGTGATTATTGCTGGAAGGAGCAGAAGCTCTTCTTCAAAACTTTGCTTGTACCCAAACCCGAGGAGAGATTGTCTCTGGTGAGACTGATGCATGAAGACCTAGGACATTTTGGTGAACAGCGAACGTTGGCAGAAATTCGACGTAGATATTTCTGGCACAGCCGAACTACAGATGTGAAGGCGATGGTCAGAGGTTGCCAATAGTGCCAATTGGTGAGAAGCTCAGGAAGCATCCGATCAGGGGACGAACAACTGAAGAGCATCCCCGTTTGTGATCTTTTTCATCGAGTTGCCCTAGACACTGCAGGGCCGCTGCCCGAGACCCGGTCAGGCAACAAATACATCTTGGTGGCCATTGACCATTATTCTAAGTGGTGTGAAGCAAAGGCCATTGCTGATCATGGAGCCAAGACAACAGCCAAGTTTCTGGAGGATGACATAATCTGTAGGTTTGGTGTCCCAAAATTCATACTGACTGACAACAGGGGGGAATGGGCTGTAGAGTTCGATGTGATGTGTAAGGACTATGCAATCTAACACCAGCGCACTGCACCCCAATGGCCTCAGTGCAATGGGATGGCCGAGCGTATGATCAAGACCATCAAGCATGGCATAACTGTGCTTGCTACTTCTCCTGCCAACACAGATTGTTGGGATGAGCAGTTGGCCAAGGTTTTGTTTGGATACCGATGTGGAATCCAAGCAAGCACTAGATTCTCTCCATTCATGATTCTTACTGGCCGCACACCTTGTTTGCGGGCAGATAACTATTTGCAGGCTTTGACTGCTGAGACTGATGAAGGGGGTAGCATAGAGGATGCTGCAGCTCAGTTTCTGCAGAAGGTCGAACTCATTGGGAGCATCCACAACAATGTCCTAAGTAATGTGGAGTAGGCGCAAAAACAACAGAAGAAGGCCTATGCTGCCAGAAGAGGTAAGCATTTGTTCGAGGGATTGGTTGTAGGTCAAACCATGGTCAAGATGAAGAAACCAGGGAAGAGAAGGGCTTTGAGTGCAAGTTGGGAGGGACCTTACCAGTTCGTTGAACACACGGATGGAAAAGGGAACCTCGATTTTGAGGAGGGTTGTCGACTGTGCATCATCCAAGATGGCGAAGGTCATCAATGGGAGAGGTCTCGTCGGGACCTCCAGATCTTCTACATCGCACCAGACTAGATGGAGCTGAGGGACTCAGCTGTTTAAGAAGGGAGGGGTTACATATGTAATGGGAAAAGAGGTCACCCTAACTTTTGAGCGCCCACTGATCAGGGAGATTAATTAGCACATCTTTGAGCCGTTTTGTGTCTGTGACGGCCGTCACTACATTACATTTGCATGGGAAGTACTAATTGGTTTGTTCAAAAGTTGTTTGTTGGAAGATTTGCATGTTGGGTATGATCGGATGGAGGCTGGATGGCGGCTCTGAGTTATGGTGCAAGTCGGTGCTGCAATTATGAGATGGCGGTGTGGAGGAGTTGCATGGAGAGGCGTTAGAATTCGAGTGAACCTTCTGGAAGAAGTCGGGGGAAAGTGGTGAGGAAGATTAGAAAGCTGTTTTCTTTGGGGGGAGAAGGATTTCGGCAAGTAGGAAGTGAAGGAAGAGAAGAGCAGACTAGTGAAGAGGATAGTAGAGAGGAGGAGGATGAGAGATGAAGGTCTGTAGAAGAGCTGTGCTAAGCCAGAGTATCTTCCGCTGCGTTTGGTCGATGTAGTAACCCCTTCTGTAGACGGATAGAAGCGAGGAGTTGGAGAGGCAGAAGGTAGGACACTGAGGGAATTATCATAGCTGTTTTGATGAGGATTGACGATGGCAGAAGTTGCTTGTGCTGTCGGGATGTAAATACTCGGTAAATATGATGCTAGAACTCTCATTTTGAACCTTCATTTGTGTGTAAGTGGTTTAGAGAATGTTGTGTTGTTGAGTCCGGGAGTCTATTGAAGCGTACTGTGTCGAAGAAGAGAATGCAGGTAGATCGAGCATGAGAGGTTCAATGCTTAATAGGTATAAGACAGATCTGTAGAACGTAGGCGCCGGGGGTCTAGGGCAGGTGGTGTATGCGTCGTCTATTTTTCTGGGTCCCTCTCTTTTTGGTTACAGTTGGTTGCCCATGCATTGAACTCCCTACCACTTGTCCATGTTGCCCTTTTAGCATAGATAGCCCTCCTTGTTGTCCCACTTGGCCTATCCTTAGTGATGAACTAAGGTTTGCAATGCTTGGATACATTGCATTTGTTGTAATGGGTTCCATTGTTCCATCATGTTGAGGGTTGGGAACCCACCCAATCCTCCTTGCAATTAAAACGCAAGTTCACCAAGTTGCTAGGTAAAACATTATTTATTAACTAGGCGCTTGACCACCTTGAAGTCCAACATTCAAAATAAAATTGGGCATTGTAAGTAATTCTTGAACCCCTTGAGAATTTACACCACAAGAAAAAACTATAGGGCCTACATTGGGCATGCCACTATAAACAAATGTGGGGCTATATCAAGCTTTGGAACACCTAGTTTATTAATCGTTAATATGCCACCATTTGCACTTCATTATGAGTTGTGGCAACATCATCTCCAGGGTTTGACTCGTCATAGCTTGAAGATTATTGCCCATCAACTTGACCTCTACCTCAAAGTTAATGAAGGCATTGTTCCAACGACCACCAACATCATCTAGGCCTATGATGTGGTTTTTGTTGGCAATTGGCCTTGACATTTTCTTGGGTATGGATGGCAATTTCACTCTCCAGGCCTTGGAAGTTCACCTTTCTACACATATGTTAAACATGAATCACACGCCTAATTGTACATAACCCAATGGCACAAGTTGCATACCTCTAACTAAAGAAGGTAGGGTGTGAATGCCTTTGTGAAGGACTTAAAACATTGCTTGTGACCATAGTAACACATTGTTGTAATTGGGAAAATCAAAAGAAACAAAAGAAACACCCACTGCACAAGTAATGTACCTTCAACCATTATCATCAAGGGTGATTAGGTCAACTAATTTAAAGGGTGTTATAGAATACTTGTAGATACTATAACTTACTAGTAAATATAATCACCATGTTTTGACAACATCCAACACCTCATTAAATAAGGTAGGATGTCAAGTACAGCCCTTGATATGGCCCCTACTATGATTCATCATTTTCCCAATAGCTCTATATGACTATTTAAAACCCAAATTGATAGCCTTCAATTTTAGCTAACATTGGCACTAATGGCTACATAGGATGAAATATGCATAGTAAAAAATATAAATGCAGTGTGGAAAGGAATAAATCAAATATGAAACTAAAAACAAATCAAGACACCTTTCCCTTTAGCAAAATAGACCTCCCATGCTCAAGTCAAACCTCCCTTGCTTAAGACAAATCCCCCTAGAACAAAACAAACCCCCCAACATTGAGACAAACCTCCAAATCAACTCTAAGAACCTATAAACAAATAATCACACATCAAACAAACCTCCAAATCACCTTTAGATAGACCTATAAACAACAAATCACACATTGCTATAATGTTTCGAGCCTTCAATGTAGTCCACCTCAACCCTCTAATTTCTAAGTTTGCAGCAGTTCCACAACTCCTCAAGGTGTTTGAATTGGCCATTGCAAACTTTCAAAAAATGTTGTCTTTGCAACTTGAAAACACAAATGGCTAGTTTACACCTTCTCCCCAAGTATAGTAATCATACCTTCTCACATCATTATCTAACTATGGAACACAAATGGGATGGTCATAAATGTGGACATGTCCTCAACAAACCTTAAATCTTATTGCTTTCCAGCCTTGCAAAAAATAAATACCTTCTCATATCACAAACACATTCATTAATGTAATTTATCCAACTTTGTGGCATTTATAGTTTATGTACTATTAATACTTTTTGAATCATAAGTAATTATTCATTTATCAAATAAACTTTACATGTGTTTTACTTTTAATAAAAGAAGAAGAAAATACATATTTGAATAGATTATAATACAAATTAAGTGAACACACATTAAAGTGTCATAAAATGATCGATCAATATTAACATTATTTGATATGTTATAAACTAAGTTTCAATTTACTTAGAAATAATATTCAATTACATGGATTAGTAAAATATACAATCTTAATAACTTATCTTTTGGAACTTTAATTATATTTTAAAAAATTTAAAATCATACACAAATTGCATTATACATAACAATGGGTGTGTGTGTGTGTGTGTGTGTGTGTGTGTGTGTATAACATTTAGGATATTTTTAATGAATTCTTATATCATTAAAAATAAATATGAAGGTACTATATGTAATAAAATGAATAAAAATTTATAAAATCATAATATTATTAATTAAATATATTACATTACTCAATATGTTTTAAACAACAATATATTTAAACCATATTTAAGCCAATATTATACATCATAAAAAAATATGGATTCATAGATCTAAATTAAAATTTATTAATAAAATTATGATATGTTGGAAGAAAGGTGTATTATATAAGATAAATTCCTAAATCAAATGAAGGTTTAGAATATGAAATTTATTTATTTATTTATTCTTGTATTACCCATAAAGGTTTTTCCATTTTTAAATCATGTGTTTGAATTTTTTTCCAACTAATTTGGTAATTGATATGTTATTTAATTAAAAATTTCAAATATTTTTCATTTGAAATTAAGATAGGGCTATGGTTGTAATGCCCCTTGAAACAAACTAAGGAAAAAAATATGGAAAAAAATGTTAGGCAATAAAATGTTGGTATTTTTATGTGTGTACGTAATTGTTGTTTCAGATTCATTTGTGGAGATTAAACTACTACATTCTTCAAGGGAGGTGTGCCTTATGAAGAACACTTATTGTCAATTTGGGTGGTACATCACTAATTATAGTTGAAGAGCATTTGGGTTGGGGTTGTTGTTGTAACAATTATAAAAACACATTAAGGAAGAAATGTTAGCCACCAAAATCTCATACCTCCATGCGTGTAGTTGATGTTCCACATTCTTGAATGCATTATCTTGCAAGCTTGATATCATGTACACATCAATGTTAATCACATTAATATTAGTGTTCCCATTTTCATCAGTACAACTTGTTATTTAAGCAATCAACAAGATAAACAAGAAAGAGTTGTTGCTTGCAAGGTCTTTTTCAAGACCTAAAGAAAAAAAATTTGAAAGATTGTCAAGTTGTAAAAAACAATACATGACACTAATGATTAAGTGTAGCAATGTTGTAAGCACATGTGTGATTTGGTGACAACATTGTATACAATTTCATATAATCCTTGCAAGCACCCATATACATCACACAAGTGTTTATGCAACGAACAAGCGTGAATTTTCCTCATGATGGATACTAAAGCATGTGACCACTCTAATAATCCATATGTTGGAAGAGGGTCTTCCTCCATGTCTATAACTAAGATTTGAAATGAGACTTTGGGGATTTTGTAGAATTGATGAAAGCCATACATACCACTAAATACACTACTAGTTCATCTCCCATGAAGTTTTAAATACATGGTTTCAACATAGAAGTAAAAAGCTAAGCTTATAAAGTTCATTAGAATGTTGTTGTCGTGAGAACTTCTCTTTAAGATTCTAGTATATATCCACATTTGTAGAAGTTGTAAGTAGCAAGCTATCTATCGAAAGCATTGATGATATATTTACATATCTATTTTGGGATTGTGTTCAAAAGCTTTTGTGCAAATTTAACTATAAACCCATTATGCTTGAACCTATCAATTACAATAGAATTTTGTGGATGTTCAATGATCCATGGTGCACAATAACAAGTCTACCTTCAATAACAAGTTGATGTTAAATTGCTAGAATTGGGGAAAATTATCAATTAGTAAATCATGCCAAATTTTTATATTATACTTTCAATGTGTGGTCAAAGACAGAAAAAGTCAATTCAATGTCTAGACATAATATTTGGTTTACTTTTAGGAAATTATCACACAAAGATGTGAGCTTTGTAATCAAAGTTCACAACTATTTTCAAATTAAACATGCCATTTAATAATAAATATCTTATTTACATATACTATTCATCTTAAAACTTTAAATTTCTCAAAATCATATTATAGGGTGAACAAATATTTGTGACCAATTTGACCTTAAACTCTCCTACCATCAATGTGACCAATTTTGAGCTTCTTTCATTTTTATATAGGAAGTTATATTGTAGGGTGAATGTATCATTTTCAAAATATGATTTTCATTATATTTTTTCAATTGATCAAATATATATATATATATTATGTTTCATGGTCAATGGAATTATCACATTATGATGAAAGTATTGCATTTATACTTCATAACCATCAATTACTTCAATATTTCGTAACCTATTGCTATTAATGTGACCAGTTTTGCATTACCCTCATCTATTTGATATAATACATACATTGCATGATATATTGAACATTAACTATATCTGTAAAAAAAATTTAATTTGTTTGATGGTAATGAAATTATCACAATGAGATGAAAGTATTGCAATTACCTTTCAAAAATTTGATCATATATGGCATTATTTGATATGTTATAAACTAAATTTCAATTTACACAGAAATAATATTCAATTACATGCATTAGTAAAATATACAATGTTAATAACTTATCTTTTGGAAATTTGATATTTTCATTAAAAATAAAGTTCATAAAAAAAATTGCATTATAAGTAACCATGTGTTTATATATATGATTTAAATTTAATATATATCTTTAATCAAAATTTATCATATTTAAAATAAATATGAAGATATTATATCTATTAAAATGAATTGAAAATATAATTCCATAATATTATTAATTATATATAATGCATTATTTGATATATTATAAACAACAATATATTTAGACCAATATTTAAACCTATTATACATCATAAAAAATAGAATTAAAAAAATTATAATATAAACATTGTAGGCAAAAAAATATTTATTATATGTTAGAAAATTTTAAAATAAAAATTCAATCATATGTAGGATTAATATATGGGAGATATCATTTTTTATGTGAACCATTCAAAAATAGAAAATCATGTGCTTTAATTGATTTTTTAAAACATGCATTAAAATCTTATTAAATTAAAGATTTTTTTAAATTTTTTTTGAAATGAGTTTACAACTTTAAAAGGGAAAAAAATAAACATGTACATTGTTGAAAAAATGTTAAGAATGAACTTTTAAGTTTTTGATTTCGACAAACTTTGAATTCTAACATTAAGTAGTAAAATTTGCATTAAACCCTAAATCCTTGTACCATTAATGTGACCAATTTTGCATTACATTCATTTTATATATGTTAAATCATATTGTAAAGTGAACAAATGAATTTGACAACATGAATTTCATGATATATTGGGGGGGGGGGGGGGAGATCAAGTACTTAAAAAAAAAATTCTTATGTTTCATTGGTAATGAATTATCACAATATGACACAAGTATTGCATTTAAATTTCTTAATTTTGCTTAGATAAACCCCTTTTACCATCAATGTGACAAGGGGTATTGTATGTGTATTGAGTATTCCTAACCACGAACAATACCCCTTTGATAATCTAGACCAAAATAATTTAACCCATGGTGTTTATTGAATACCCCAAGTAGGGTATTGCTTTCCTTGTAGGTTTTGGTAGGGTTATGCAATACCCTTCCAAGTTTCAAAATATATGTTATAAAGCCCAATATATTTTTGGGATACCCTACAAAGGGTACTACAAGTGTATTGAATAATTTTTGAGAATGAACAATACCCTTCCAATAACATAGACCAAAATAAATCAACCAATGGTGTTTAGTTACATAACACCCAAATGAGGGTATTGGTTTCCTTGTAGGTTTTGGTAGGGCTACATAAAACCCCTCCACGTTTCAAAAGATATCTTATGGAGCCCAATGTATTTCTGGGATACCCTAAGAGGGGAATTCAAAAGATATCTTATGGAACCCAATGTATTTCTGGGATACCCTAAGAGGGGAATTGCATGTTCATTGAGTCCTTTTGGGTATGAGCATTACCCCTCTCATAGGTTGGACCAAAATAATTTAGCCCATGGTGTTTATGAAGTACCCCAATGAAGATATTGTGTTCCTTTTAGGTTTTTTAATTTAGAGAGGGGTATTGCACATTCATTGAATATTTTGCTTTATGAACTTGAATACAACATGCATTAAATGTGTATAAATTGAATTGGAACTTTATATTACTTTGATTATCCATTTGGTTTGCAATAGCCCCATGATGGAAAACACCTTCTTAGCAGAACTTGCAATACCTTGATAAGGGAATGTCAAATATTTTAATCGTGCCCTTATTTATTCGTTTGAGTGAACAAGACCAAGCTTCATGCAATACCTTCATTTTATTCTTTCCTCATCATTGTCAATTGTTGGGGGTTTATTGGAGTGGCAACCAAGTGGGTAGGTGTAAACATGTAGGTGGGGTTTGGAAGGTATTTACTTAAAATGTTAGTAGGTAAGAAGGTGGAAGGGCAAGTAAGTAGTTAAATAGATGGGTAGGTGGGTGGGGATGGGAGTAGCATATTTTTAATTTATAGATGATTAGGTAGATGGGGCAGAGTCTACTTCTAATTTAAATATGTAGGTGAGTAAGTCGGTGGGGGACAGTGGGGGGTAGTAGGTGGGTGGGTGGGAAAAGTTTCAAAAGCAGCAAAAAAAAAAAAAA
>Ga0209208_10008895_pt1 | contig 13300 bp, 21 predicted proteins | sample S1TSphfallax_3_FD_187694 | JGI IMG/M metagenome (GOLD analysis project Ga0209208, IMG submission 187694) | Host-associated microbial communities from peat moss isolated from Minnesota, USA - S1T2_Fd - Sphagnum fallax MG (SPAdes) (version 2) | ecosystem: Host-associated > Plants > Peat moss >...
TAATATGACATTTTTTCCTATGCATTTTCTAGGTATTGCTGGTATGCCACGTAGAATACCTGATTATCAGATATTTATTTAGGTTGAAATTATATTAGTTCAGTAGGTTCGTTAGTATCAGTTTGTGGAGTTTTAGTTTTTTTGTGGCTTGGTGCTGAACTTTTTTCACGAAATAATTTATTTTTTACAATGTATAATAATAGTTATTTTATAGTTTTTACTTATCTTAATAATAAATTTGAAAATTTATTAAGATTAAGTTCTTTTGGTAAATTAAATAATTTAAATAAATCTATTTTTGTTTTTAATAAATATAATTTTTTTAAATGTCGTAAAAAAAAAATAAATTATATTTATTTAAATACATTTTTATTAGCTATTTTGTTTAAAGAATATTTTTTTCAGTTTAATGATTATATGCGTCCAGGTCCTTTTGTTAAATCTTTTTTTGACAATTTTAATAAATTTGAAGTTTTTAGAGATTTAGCTTTTTGTATTCGTTATCAATGATATCATTTTCATTAAAAGTTTTTTCTACAGAATTAAATTTTAAAAATTCAATTAAAATTCGTTATTTTTTTGCATTAATGTGTAAGGTTTTAAATAAAAATTGTTCTTTAAGTTTACGTTCATTATTATTTTATTTATTACGTAATGAAGAATATAAATTATATTTACAAATGGATACTAACTTTTTATTAAAAAAATATTAAATGTTGAGGTTTTTGATATTTTTTCTAATAATATTAATTGGATTTAATACTAATTTATTTTTCTGAAATGAAGAATTTATTGTTTTTTTAACATTAATAATTTTATTTATATTAATTTATTTTAATTTTATTAAAATTATTAGATTATTTTTTTTTCACAGAATTGAATTTATATATTTTTTATTTTTAACTTTAATAAAAACCAATAAAATTTTAATTTCAAGAATTCGAATACTTTTTGAATTAATAAAAATAAATTTTATTTCTTTAAATACTTTTTATATTAATTTTCTATATATGTCGCATACATCTACATTTATTATAAAATTAAATAAAATATTTAATTTTATAATAAATTCAAGATTTATTGAAAAAATTAATATTAATTTTTTCAATAAATCTTGATATTTTAATAAAAATTTAAATTGTAAAATTAAATTTTTATTAAATTTTACGAAATTATTAATGAAATAAATTTATGATATCTAAAACATATTTTATTAAAAAATTTGATAAGATTATACAAATAGGCAAAAAATCTACAGGTGGTAGAAATTTTTTTGGTCGAGTTTGTATATTACATAGAGGTACTTTAAATAAAAGAATTTATCGTTTTATTGATTTTTTTAGACGAATTAATATGTGAGGTTCTATTTTATATCGACAGTATGATACAAATCGAACTGCGTATATCCATGCTATATTATATAGAAATGGATTAATAGCTTATATAATTGCTGCAGATTTTAGAAATATTGAAGAAGATATTTTTATTTATTCTGGTGCAAAATTACCTATAAAATTATTACCTATTTCGTCTGCAACTATTTTAAAAAATATATCATTATTTTCTATTGTAAGTATGGTAGAAATTAAACCTTTTTTAGGTTCTAAATTATGTCGAGCCGCGGGTACTAAATGTTTATTTATTGGAAAAAAACAAGATAAAGCAATTTTGAAATTATCTTCTAAATGACAATTACATGTATCTTTAAATTCTATGGCAATGTTAGGTCAAGTTTCAAATTCTTCGCATAAATTTAATATTATTGGTAAAGCTGGTAAAAATAGAGCTTTAGGTATTCGACCTACTGTTAGAGGTGTTGCTAAAAATCCATGTGATCATCCGCATGGTGGAGGTAATGGTAAAAAATCGCATCCGCCGATACCTGTAACTGCATGAGGTCGATGGGCTAAAGGTACACCTACTACAAAAACACAATTTGCAATTTTACGTCGTAGATTATATAAAAAATTATAAAATAATAATATAATTATAATTATGCTGAGAAAAATAACTATATTTTTTTTAACCTTATTAATATGTTTGTTATTAACTTTTATTATAATAAAATTAATATATATTTTTTATCCTTTATTACCTACCTCTTTTTTACCTGTTATCAAACAAATAGGTAATGGTCTTAAAAATGAATGGCAATTGAAAACTGAAGCTGAAATGGCAGCACGTTTTGATAAGTGAAAAGAAGAGATGAAATTGGAAGAACAGCGAAATAAAGAAAAATTTAAACATGATCATTATATAATAGGACAAGCATGACGTCAAACACTTCTTTGAACTTGAATTGTTTGTTGAATAGTATGATGATATTTATGAAAAGATGAAGGTTATCCTTAATAAAAAAAAAAAAATATGCATCGTTCGAGTTGAAAATTTCCTTTCATTGTATTAAATTCTTGAAATAAAAATTTTTTAGTAAATCAAATTTCACGTTCTATTACAATATCTGATTTTTTTTATAAACAACGTGTGGGTGTTTATAATGGAAAAAAAATTATTTTTTTTTCTGTAAAAAAAGCAATGTCAGGTAAAAAATTTGGTGAATTTGCAGTAACAAAAGTTTTAGGGCCTTTGGTTATGAATAAAAAAAAAAAAAAAAGATAAAAATTTATATTTATGGGTCACTTAATAAATCCGATTGCAATGCGTTTAGGATGAATACGTTCTTGAGAAAATTTGTATTTTTTCAAAAGTTATTATTATGCGCATATGTTACATATAATTTTTAAATATCGATTATATTTAATTAAAATTTTACGTTCTTATTTCTACATTACAAAAATGGGTATTTTATGTAGCCATTTTGATTTTATTCAAAATGGTCGTTTTTTTCATATTTATGTATATACATATCAATCTGGTTTAGAAGGTTTAATTCAAGAATTTGTTATACAAAATTTTTGATTTATTAGAAATTTAATTTCTAATAAACAATTGTATTATGATATTAATTTTTCGCAAAATGCTGTATTATTTTTTCTAATATATTGTTTAACATTTAAATATGAAAATCATAGAAAACCTTTACGTAAAATTTGACCGAAAAAAATAATGTCTTATTTAATGAATTCATTTTCTGATGAAAATTTTTATTCTATAATTAATTATTTTATATCTCTAAAAAAGATATCTATAAAGGATAAATCAAGATTTTTAGTATGATTTATATTATTTAGAAAGTTTTTACAAATAAATAAATTTGATTGGTGAAAAGGATTATTAGAGTTTTCTTACTGGTATTTTAGTATATCTGGACTAAATGTATTTTTCAAGAATCAATCTAGTTATTTTGAACATATTGCGAAATACTGTTTTGATTTAAATATTATTATTATTTGATATAGAATATCAAATAATGAAATAACTCCTAAATTTTTATCATGATTTTTTGCATATAAAATTAAACAACATTTTACTATAAAATCATTAATTAATCCTATTAGGTATGAATTACAAAGAGTTTCATTTAATTTAAATGAAGCTCATTTGAAGTTACCATTTAAATTTAGTTCACATTTAAATTTTATTTATAAACAAAATTTAAAAAAAGAATTTTCTTTATATCATAATTTTTTTTTTAAATTTTGAAGAGAATTTTATAATATTATAAAAACTTGAATTAGTTATGAACATTTTTTATTATTATTACAAATAAATTTTAAATGAAAATTTTGTAATAATAATAAAAAATGTAAATTAATTTTACGTTTAATAAGAGCAAAAGCTTGATTACATTTATATCTTTTAAAAAATAGTAATTATTTTAAATTTAATAAATTTGAATATCATTTAAATTGTTCATATATTTTTATATCTTATGCGATAATATATTTTAATATAGATATTTTTAATTTTAAAAATTTGGCTATTGATTTAAAATATATATACCTTGGACTTTCAAGTTGACGATTAACTAAATTTTTAAATGTTCAATTTGTTGAAAGTTTTTTTCAAATTTTTAATATGTTACAATTAAATAAATTGAAATTACGAGAAAAACAAATAAATCGTAAACTTTTATTTGGGTTAAGTGGATTCAAATTTCATTTTGTTGGTCGATTTTCAAGAAAACAACGGGCTTCGTCGGTATATATTCAACATGGATGTTTACCTTCAAATACTATTATTGCTAACATTGATTATAGTGCATATACAATTCCAGTTAAAAATAGTTCAATAACTGTTAAAGTGTGATTTTATTATACTAATTATAATTATAATCCTTATTTAATACAATCTAATAAATTAATATAGATAGAAATGAAGCAAAATCCTAGTAGATTAAAATTTAAAAAAAATCAAAAACCAAGTAAATCATATTTATTGTTAAATGAAAATAAGGTTTTTTTTCCAAAAGATGGTTTATTTGCAATAAAAAGTAATTGTTCAGGTAAATTAGTTTTTAATCAAATTGAAGCTTGTCGTAAAAGTATTAAACGTAGTGTTAGAAGAATTGGGCGTATAAAAATAAATGTTTTTACTTATTTTTCTAAAACTTCAAAGGGTTTAGGTGTTCGTATGGGTAAAGGTAAAGGTTCTCATTCAAAATGAATATGTCCTATTAAAGCAGGACATGTTATTTGCGAATTATCAGGCGTTTCTCGTAATTTAAGTCATAAAGCATTAATGCATGCTTCAACTAAATTACCATTTAAAACACAAGTAATTAAATTATGTTATTAAAAAAAATATGATACAAGTTGGGTCTATGTTAAAAGTTACTGATAAAACGGGAGTTATGTTTGCTCAATGTATTAAAGTTTTAGGATCTTCAAAGAGTCGTATTGCTTATTTAGGTGATATAGTTATAGTAACGATTATTCGAATTAATCCTCGAAAATTTGTAAATGCTAAAGATCGTTGAAAACAAAGATTTTTACGTGGTACTATTCATAGAGGTCTTTTAATTCGTACTAAAGTTAATTTTTGTCGAACTCCTGGTATTTTCTTAAAGTTTACAGAAAATACAGTTGTTCTTGTTACAAGTCAAGGTGTTCCTGTTTCTAATAAAGTATATGGCCCGTATTATTAGAGTTATGTAAAAAATGACCATCTTTAGGATGTGTTTCTAATTATATGTTTTAAAAAAATTATGCGAATTGTTGATTTAGCTTTCTATGATAAATATTTAGCACGTAATTTATATTTATTAAAATTTGATAAATTAAATTTTGGTAAAAAAAATTATTGTATTCCAACTTTTAACTGTTTAAATTTAATATTTTTTATTCAAAATATTACAAATGTTGAAGCTTTATGTACATCAAATTACTTTTATTTAATAAATTATTTTTTTGGATGTAATGCTTCTATTTATCACTATAAAACACAATTTCACTTAGGTTTATGATATTATTCATTTCAAGTTAAAGCAATTTTGAAAAAAAATAATCGTTATTTTTTATTATATTTTTTAATAAATGATATTTGCCCACAAATAGGTAAAGATTATTATATTTCATATAATAAAAATCAATTATCATTTACTTTGTATGATTTAAATATGTTTGTTGATTGAAATTCTTCTATAGGATTATTTAATTTAGAACATAATTTAGATTTTAATTTTATATTTAATGGAGGAAATTTTTATAATGGCTTAGAATTATTATCAATTTTTAAATTTGATAAAATATAACAAGAAAATTTGATATTGTAAATTTTTTATTATATTTTATTAAAGAATTATGTATAAAAAATTTTAATATATCAAATTTACTGTGTAAAATACATAGTATGCAAAATACTTAAGGAAAATTAAAGCTTATAGCGAAAAGTAAGGGGGGGGTTGATATAAAATTAAAATATGGCTGTATATTGACATCTCAAAAATAAATTACAAAAAAAAGAATTCCGAAATACAGAATTACAAAAACTTTTTTTTAAATCAATTTTAACTAATGAACATTTAAGTGAAAAACAAAAACTTTTTGCTTATGAACAATTTTTGAAATATGAGAAAAAGCATTCTATTTCATATTATCGGAAATATTGTATTATTAATTTTAATGGTAGAGCTGTGTTAAGACAATTTAAAATTCATCGTTTAGTTGCTAAAAAATGGGCAAATTATGGATTTTTAACTGGACTTCGTAAAGCTTCATTTTAATATAATTTTTAAAGATTTTTAATATTATTAATTAAATTAAATAAATATGAGTGTAAATTTTGTTTTAGGAGATTTTGTTTCACAATGGCGAGTTTCAAAATTAAGTTTTGTAAAATTTGCAATATTACGTTGTAATAGTACTATGATATTACCTGTAATAAAAATTTTATATGATAATGGTATAATTAGAGGATTTAAAATAATTGATAATAATCAAATTATTATTTATTTTAAATATTATCAAAATAATATTTGTTATTATAATATTAAAATTATTTCAACTCCAGGACATAGGATTAGATGATCTTTAAGTCAATTAAGTTTACATTATAATCAAAATAGTTTTAGTGGTTTTTATATAATTTCAACAAAATATGGATTAAAAACAAGCACAGATTGTTTATTTAATAGTCATATAGGTGGGGAAGTTTTATTAAAAGTTGAATTATAATAAAATATGATAATAAAATTAAATAATAATAAGATATATTTAATAAAAAAACAATTTATAATTTTGTCACCATATTTTATTATAGGAAATAAAATGGTGAAATTATATTCTAGATATTGGGTAAAACAAGATGAAAATAAAGTATCATTTTTATTTGTTGATAAAAAACCGTTTAAAATTTTTATAAGAAATCTTTTATATTTTCATAATACATTTTATTCATTATATTTTTATAGATTAAAAATGAAAGGATTAGGTTTTAGAATAATTAAAATTGCATTAAATTTTTATAGATTTTTTTTCAACCAAACAAATTATTTTTATCTTTATATACCTAAAAATATTATAATGTTATGTAAAAAAAGAAGTTTATTATTTGTAGGTTTAAATTGAGATATATTAAAAATTGTGATAATACATGTATTATTATTAAAAAAATTAACGATTTATAGAACTCGAGGTTTAAGTTATCCTAATCAGATAAGAATTTTAAAGCCAGGAAAAAAACGATTTTAAATTTTGATTTATGAATAAAAATTTATATATTAAAATATTTAAAAAACAAATTATAGTATATTTAGCAAAAAAAATATTTATATGTCAATTTTTATTACCTTCAACTTCAATATATATTTCAAAAAAATTATATACATTTTTATATGTTACTAAAATTTTAAATAATTTTGGTTTGATTGAGCCTGTAAATAAAAAATTTGGTTATTAAAAAAAATTATGTATATATATAAAAAAGTTTTTTTACCTATAAATAAAGAATTAAGATGTTCACTTAGAAAGATAAAAGGTATAGGTTTATATAAATCAAATCTTATTGCTGTAAAAATAGGATTAGGTTTTCCGTTTCCTATAAATAAATTAAATAAATTTTTTTATAGTTTGATAGAAGAAGTATTAAATACTTGTACTTGATTAGAAATACGCTTAAAACGAGATGTTCATACTCATATTAAAGAATTAATTGCTATTAATTGTTATAGAGGATTTCGTCATAAAAGTGGTTTACCTGTAAGAGGGCAACGTACTCGTACTAATGCGAGTACGCAAAAAGGAAAGAAAAGATTGTTTTTATAAATATAAAATAAATTAAATTGATAATAATATGAAATTATATAGAAAATCTCGTTTTAGATTTATATGATTGAAGAAAAAACAAAATTATTTAGCATTTTTAATATTTAAACAAGTGCATAGTAATTTTTTTATAACTTTAGTAGATAAAAATTTTAAGGTAATAACATGTATAACTTCTGGAAATAGTAAAGTAGGTGATTCAATACGTCAAAAATGTTCACCTTATTCAATGGAGAAAATTTGTGTAAATTTATATCAATTTTTGAAATTATATAGAATACAATATTTGAATATATATCTTCATACAAGGCCTATAGGAGCTTTTTTTTTACTAATGCAACAATTACTTATAAAGAAAATTAGTGTTATACGAATATATGAACAAATTCATGTACCACATAATGGAATTCGACCTAAAAATATAAGACGTAAATAAATTATGGCTATTCTTATTCCGTTTACAAAAACTTTTAATTTATCTGAATATATTTTTTTTCATTTACGTGCATTTAAATATCAATTAAAATTTTGAATTCGTTGACAAAAGATAAATGATACAAAATTTTGTAGAAAATATCATTTTTTACTTTTATTTAGTTTTAAATATCCGTGGTGAGTTAAATGATGCTTGATTAAAAGTAACGAATCGTTATCTTTTTTACAAAAACTGCGTACGATTTTGTTGAAGCTTTTATTTTCAACACATGTTTTTGTTGGTTTTTGTATGTATTTTAAAGAATATATACATAAATATATTGAACCTTTAAAATATTTGATATTTGGTAATCAAATTAAATTTTCATACAAAGTTTATATTTTATACTGTTTAAATGTAAATTTTTTTAAATTTACATTAACTACTATAAATTATTTTTTGTTTATAATTTATGAATTTTCTCTACGAAAACTTAAATGTATACTTTTTTCAAAAACATTCTTTAATTATTGTTTTTATATAAGTGAAAATAATAATAATTTATCTATTATATCTATAAAAGATTTTTATATTAGAATTCCATATAAATTATTCATGTATTTCTTTTTATATATAGAACATTTTCGTTTAATGAAATATAATGAATATATTATGAGTCATTCTTATTTAACGGGTGAGAATTATACATTAAGAAAAAAATATATTTCATTATATTACAGATGACCATCTTTTGTTGATATTTTGGATTCAAGTTATATTAGAGGTTTTAGAAAAGCTTTATTAAAAAGGTTATATGTTTTATATTCGGGTGATCAATTTAAGGAAATTAAAATTGCATATTTTATCACGGAAATAGAAATTTTGACAATTTTAGGTCAAAGTTTTTGATTATTATATTTATTATATAAATTAAATAATTGGAAAAATTATATTTTTCAATTAAATAGACGAGGTATTAGAAATAATATACGATTTTTTATTTTTTCGTTAATTATGCGTAAAGATGCTAAGTGAAGATGATTTCATTCTCTTAGTTTTGAAACGATACTTGATTTTACATTTATGGCTTTTAAACAAATTTATTCTAAACCTGTTTTTACATTATTAATTCAATCTTGCGAAAAAAAATTATTTAATTGAAAAATTCTTCAAAGTTCTATTTCCAAAGAATTTTTTATTTTAGATTTAAAAATATTTAATACTAAAATTCAAAATATTTGAGAAGAGTATTATTGACGTGAGTTTTTTTTCTATCTAAGAGTTTTACATTTGACAATAACGAATATTTTTTCCGATTTTTTTATTCGAGTCATTGGACAATTAGATTTTGCGTATTCAAATATTTTATATGATACGCATGTATTTTATTTAAGATATAAATCGGAATTTTTTTTTAAACGTTTATTTTATCAATTTCCTCTTTTTAGTGTTACTGCTGAATTTTTATTCGGTCTTGACTATTTCCTATGACGTTTATGATATTGATATGCACAAAATAATCAAACAATTGAATCTTATTTAGGTTCATCATGTTATGATAAACTTCAATTAAGTCGTTATTTGGGAATGGTAACTTTATTTCAGGAATTATTTATTAGTAAACCACCTAAATATTTTCGTTTAGATATATTTTGTATTTACTTAATAATTAGAGATATATTTTATAATAATTTGAAAAAAAATTTCCTTATATTATTATTATTATTTTTTTTAAATATACATAATGATTTTTTTAATGAGAATAATAAAGAACAAATTTTGTATGATTGATTTAATGAAATTAGTGAAAATATGTTTTGTACAATTGCTCCAATAATTGAACGTGATATAGATTTGAAATATATAACAGCACCTAAATTATTACGTTGAAGGAGTAGAAAAAAAACCTTGATTAAAAATGAAAAAAAAAAAAAAAAAGTAGTGGATTTTTTAACTCTTTATTTTTTTTTTTTTTTGAACTATTTTTCATTTTCGGGATTATTTATTATTATTTTCATAAAATATTTATTTACGATAAATTTCAATATTTAAATACAGTGAAAGAGAGTCTTTCATTTAGTATTTTCTTATTAACATGTACATTTTTACGTATATATCCATTATATATGTTAACTTTATATATAGGGAATGATACTTTTTTTGTCAATAGTTTTATTTGAACTATTGAATTATTTATTTTAATTATTGTAATAGGTATTTTATTAGGTTCGTATGATTATTTTTCAAATAATCAATTACCTATATTAGATATTTTACCTTTAATATTAACTGGGTTACTAGGACTTTTTTTATTATTAAAAGCAAATAACTTAATTGTACTATATTTTAGTATTGAGTTACAAAGTATAGTTTTATATATTTTAATTGCTTCGAAAAAATATTCGCTTTATACAATGGAAGCTAGTTTGAAATATTTTATATTTTCTATTTCACTAACCCTTATACTTTTATTTGGTATAGCTTTTATTTATAGTGAATTAGGTACAGTAAATTTTACAGAATTAAATTTAATTTTTACTCATTCTTTTGAATATTCTTTCATGGTCAAAATTAGTATTTATTTTATTTTGTTTGGTCTATTATTAAAATTAGCAATTTTTCCATTTCATGGTTGAATTGCGGATATATATTTAGGCGCAAATTTAGTCAGTGTTACTTTTACTGCAATTGTGCCTAAAATAGTGTTTATCGCTGTACTTATAAAATTAATTTTTATATTTTCTTCATTTAAATTCGAATTTGCAATTGTATTAAATGTTTTAGGAATTATTTCAATTTTAATAGGGACTTTAATTGGATTATATGAATCTAAAATATTACGTTTAATAGCATTTAGTTCGATGGTAAATATAGGACATATTTTAATCTCAATTAGTTTAAATAGTATTGAAGGTCTTGTTGCAGGTTGTTATATGATGTTAATTTATAGTATTTTACTTTTAGGTATATTTATAATTTTGATGTCGTATCGTTCATTTGCAGGTTGAGAATTAAAATTTATAACTAATTTAGTTGAAATGGTAAATGGTAATAAGTTAATGGCTTTAACTTTTACCCTATTAATGTTATCATTAGCAGGCATACCTCCATTAGCTGGATTTTGTGGTAAATTTTTATTTTTCATGGCAATTTTAAAACAAGGGGAATATCTATATGCTATTATACTTTCCATTCTTAATGTTATAACAGCTATTTATTATTTACGTACAATTCGGTTTGTATATTTTACAAGCCAAAAACAAATTGTAAATTTTAAAAATTTGCCTGTTTCAATAGTTACAAGCTTTTGTTTAAGTTCAATATTTTTTTTTAATTTCCTATTATTTTTTTTTCAGGCGCCTTTAGTATTGTTTTTAACCAACTTGATATTAACTACTTTTTATTAAAAGAATAAATATGAAAATAAATATGAAAAATAAATTGAAAAAAAATGATTTAAATAAAAAAAATGTTCAGTTAAAAAAAGAAAATAAACAATTAATGAATGAAAGTGATACATTAATGAAGGAAATAGAATCATTAATGAGTCAAAATGAGTCCTTAAAATATGAAAATAATTTATTGAAGTCTAAATTAAAAACTGAGAGTGCTCAATTAAAAATTGAGAGTACTAAATTGAAAAATTTAAAAACTCATCATAAATTATTATATGAAAGTAATGAATTGGCCAATGAATTATTATTATGGAATAGTAAAATGAATAAGTGAAATGATAAAATTAATTTTTGAAATGCGCAAATCTTGAGTTTTCAAGAAATGCAAGCTGCAATAGATGGATTAAATAAATAGATAAATAAAATAAATAAATAAATAAAATAAATATGAGAACTAAAATAATTCGCTTAAGACGACGTGGGACGATAAATTCACCTTTTTTTGAAATTGTAGTTACATTTAAAGATAGGCGCGCTAATGGAAGTGGTTTAATAGAAAAATTAGGTTATATTAATTTTACGAATTCTAATCGAATTATATTTATTAATTGTGTGCGTTTAGGTGTTTTATTAAATCAAGGTGTTCGTTTGCATAAATCTGTTAAATATTTATTAAGTAAATTAGTATTGGAAAATAAATAAGAAAAATATATTATGGAATTAATGGAAAAAAAATTGTGTTTTAATTGAAAATTAAAATCAAATAAAATTTGTAAAAAATTTAAAAAATCTCCTTTAATTACGATTGATGGTTTGAAAAAATCTTATAAATTTAAAGGTGGAGATATTTTAAAAGTTGTTTATATTGCAAAAAATAATGCATATACATTTAATGGAGTTTGTATGGCTGTTCGCGGTAAATTTAAAAATCCTAATTTATCTTTTATATTACGTAATATTATTATTGGTGTAGGAATTGAAATGATATTTAGTTATTTTGTTAATCGTTTATTTAAATTATATATTGAATTTTATAAAAAAAAACATCATTTTTATCGAAAATCTCGTTTGTTTTTTATACGTTTTAGAATAAATCGACAAAGTAGGGTAAAATAAAATAAAAATAAATATTATGATTAAGTGATTAATAATTTGATGAAAACATTCTGAAATTAAAGCGTTATTAATTTTTGGATTTAATTTAATTAATTCAATTCGTTATTTACGCCAAAAATTAGTTTTAATTTTTGGTATTGTATGAATGTTATGTTTTTTTAAATGCTTTGGGTTTTATGAAACATTTTATGTTTTTTTTTTCTTTTGAGAAGTTTCAGGACCTCAAGTTGAGAAATATCAAGATCATCATGTTAAAGATCATTTAGATCCCGATTCGAAAGATTATATTAAACGAGAGGAGGGAGAATAACGGTTGTAAATTTTCATATTATATATTTTGGTTTTATGTGTTTTCATCTATTCTACTCTACCAATTATGATTTCTTATCTTTGTAAAATTGATAATATTCCTTATAATTTTGTAGAAGGTTTTACTATTTATCAATACTTATTTAAAATAGGTATTGTATTACATGCTTTTGTTATTATGAAAATTTAAGTATTGCAGGTAATTGTCGTATGTGTTTAGTTGAGTGTAATAATGCATTAGTTTTAGCATGTTCTACCCATTATCAGATGAGATGGAACTTTTTACTAATACAAGACGAATAAAATATGCTAGAGAGAATGTTTTAGAATTTTTATTAATAAATCATCCATTAGATTGTCCAATTTGTGATCAAGCTGGTGAATGTGATTTACAAGATATT
>Ga0209208_10008896_pt1 | contig 13298 bp, 13 predicted proteins | sample S1TSphfallax_3_FD_187694 | JGI IMG/M metagenome (GOLD analysis project Ga0209208, IMG submission 187694) | Host-associated microbial communities from peat moss isolated from Minnesota, USA - S1T2_Fd - Sphagnum fallax MG (SPAdes) (version 2) | ecosystem: Host-associated > Plants > Peat moss >...
AAAAAAAAAAAAAAAAAAAAAAAAACTGGCGTGTCCCAGTTTGGTCCAGTTCGTTGTTTTGAAAGAATCCTGCTCCTTTTGTCTTGGTTTTGGATTTTTCTTAAAAGTTTGATGGAATCTATGTTCTAAGGACAATTTTCAAGTTTATAAGTCTTTTGATTCCAGTGTTTCCCAGCAAATTTGGAGCTGGGTCCAGTTCCACTTGCTTTAAAACTTTTAATCCGGATACACAGTACACATTTTAATATAAAAGATGCCTATATAGTACCAGTGTTTAGTCCACCAACATTGCATCCTACTGAAAAAGTAGTACCTACCTCCTTAGAGAACTTGAACCTGTTTACAAAGGAATTGTAACCTAGTAGTTCCAAGGGGAGGCTGTTTGCACAGTCCAGTCTCAGTTCTGGTCCCAGCAAGATTCTGCAAACTCCAATCCAGGTTTAGAACCGGTGCCAAAAACCGCAAACCCTGGTGTGTACCCCTTATTGTCTAGACCATGCACAAATGTGCTAAGAAGATAGTACCAATTGATAAGATCATACCCAATTGTAGGGAGCATCTCATTATCATGGCAGCACTCCATTGGACAAGAGCTCCCAAGTTATATTACATATTTTGCTGCCTTCTCACATTTTCGTACCTCCCTAGTACCTCCCTAATATGTTTTGCACATTCCTGGTCACTGATTGGCTGAACTTCGTAGCTCACCTTCTTATGTGTCCCATAACCCTTTGCATGTTCCTGGTTGCTGATTTGCTGAACCTCATAGCTCACCCTCTTTTGTGTCGCATAACCCGTAAGCTAAGCTCGTGCTCCCATACAATCAGGTACATCCATTAACCTGTGTGTTCTCACCAGTTACCTAGTCCAAAGAAGGTTGCTTGGCCATGTCAGGTATACTCTTCCAGTGAGCTCATTGCTTGTGGATCTTCACACGCATCCACTATCATTCAGATTTTAAGTTCTTGCCAATTGTGCTGAATTATCCATCTGCTTTTGTAAAATGCTTGCCAGATTTCAACCTGATGATTTCCATATCTCTGGCTTGCTGGGTCCTGGGTTATCTGCAAGTCCAAGCAGGTTTCAGACATTTACATTTTGGACCTTGATGTATCTAGACTTATAGAGCTCACAGATTACAAGAAACCTCATCATGTTTTCATGTTCACATGTACTGATTTGGGTTGTATGTCCAGAACTTGCCAATGCCAATTGTGGGGTTTAGGGTTTAGGTGTTAGGCTATGAGATTGTGGGAGAAACACTTGAACCTCCATGCCCCTCATCACCTGTAACAAACCATGAGCTAACTCAATGTAATCTGAAAGGGTGAATGGGAAGTAGTTTGCAACCTTTTCTACTAAAAACAATCTAGAAAGTGACCTTTCACACAAAGAGAACATGACTACCTTGTTCTCAGAGCAGCTACAATTCTACTGGATGACTCTTATACCCCGCCCAATTTGCTGAAGAAACAAGACAACCACAGAACCCTTAAGTGAGGAATCCACCCATTTTGCATCAACTTCTTTACAAATTTGTAGGCTGTGAAATTCTGAAATTCTGAAATTAATTTAAGACATAAAGTTATACAGAAGATCCACTGTACCTAAGAAGGGGTGTCTCCAAGGGGCGGAATATCCATCTGGTGGATGCTCCCAAGGTTGTAGGGTATGAAAGATCTACTGAGAGAGCTTTCAGCCTTCGCTCCTCAGTTTGGCCCCATGTTACCAAGAAGAGGCCAGAAATAATCAAAGCTGTACCAATCAGACTGGACCCCCAATGTTCAACCCCCAACAGCAATTTGGACATGGTCCATGAAAGAGTTAAAGCCTCAGAGCAAAGAGAAAAAGGATGAAACCTAAGATGTGTACATAAGTCTTCCCAGATTTGAAGACCTGCTAGTCATGACCCACCCATTTGCCCACTTCCAAAAACATGCAAGCTCTCCCTCCCATGCATGCATAATTTTATGTTGACCACAAGTATTACCATAGCAGAATCCTCTCAACAATTCATTCATTTATTTTTATTTTTTCTGTTTTTCAATTGGCAGTAAAAATACAAATTTCTTGACATTCCTACAGTTGAAGTGGTGAAAAAAAAATGCCAAGTAATTTTGCATTACTTAAGCACACTGCACCACCCCAAGCTTCAGAGCAGGCCCAGTCAATAGTAATGTCAAACAAATTTCTACAGCTTTTGGAATTGCAAGCAAGTTGATTTTGAGAAAAACTAGCATTTATTGAAAATAATTTAATTACTGTTGGAATGGTAAAGGTTCTACAGATTGAGAGATCAATTAACCACACATGTATCAAAGTTGAAGGAAATTACCTGCCTAGAAAAAGAGATTCACCAAGAACAAAGACCCCGAAGATTGATGCCAGTACAGGTGTCACCGGGGCATATGCCGCCTCAAAAATGGGTCCCCCATTATGAATAGACCAACATCTCAGCACTTTGTTCATGCCTGAAGTTATCAGGGCCTGTCAAATTCCCTTCCAGATCACTTTCAAAGGCAAGTTCCACCAAATGGTGTACTTATGAGGTGAAAGAACAATTATGAGTTAAAGCATTTCAACCAGATTCCTGGTCGCCTATCAGCTTTCACATTCCACACATTTGTTACAGTAGAATTTTATTAGTTTCTATTAACCCAACAATCCTGCTAGTCTACCCAAAGTGCTGGAATTATGAAACAAGTAAATTGGCTGGAATATCATTCCATCAGCCAAATTGCGAATTACATAGTAATCAACTCTACCTATGTAAAACATGGAGTAGCAAATGTTGGATAATGGGTCAGAAAGGGAGAGATCTATACCCCAAAAAGAGCAGCAGCAAACTCTGATGCATCATATAAAACCCATTCCGCTTTTGTGTCGACTGTGAAATAACACATAATAGCAATCAATATGAGCCCTGAAAATGTCATCCCTGCTATCACACTTATTGGTGCTGGAAATCTAGCCATAGTTGCAACCTGCCACCATCATCACCATGTTTCTCATGATATCAGACTAGGTAACAGTTTTGCTGCTGTGTGTGCATTAGAAAAGCAGCTCAACCCTTGGCCATTATATGTCCTCTTGCTCATTTGATTGCCCTAATTCTGCTCAACATCACTGATCACTATTTCTTGATTCAAACACTAAAAAATAGTAGTGCTTCATCATCCTTCCTCTAGTGTAGAGAATTCTTCATCCCATAATGAGGGAAAAACATGATCTTTACCTGTAAATTACTAGAGATGCTCATAGAAAGAGTCCCAAGGATGACACAAAGACCTCCAAGAGTCCATCTATCGATCCCCCATGTCCCTTCAAACCCCATAATAAGCTCTTCCATAAGAAGTTTACTTCTTGGCCGCAACGTAGTAGAGTTTGGTGGAATTTTTTTGGTTACCAAACTTGTTAATATGGCGGGTCCCTTGTATATCAACATGAGGAGTGCCCCCCAGACACACAATACTATGCCCAGAATTTTGGTCTGCCCATCCCGCTTCCTATATCTAACCTCCTCTGTCCTGAAAAATGCACAATTTGACCCTGTAAATCCTTTGCCAATTGGTGGGTTCTCATAGTAAATACTGGACACAGCAAAACTCTGTTAGAAATATGTGTTACAAACATTTGTTAGTATAGAAAAGAACATTTGCACACAATTGTGCAGAAGATCTACAAGATTCTGGAACAAGAACAATGCTGACAATATCAACGTCATCTCACAATCCAAAACTTCAAGAACAATGCCTACAATATTGGTCATAGATCACAATCCAAAACTTCAAGGAAAGATTTACTATATAATTCCATGAGAAACCTATGTCTGGAAATTAGTAAACAGTATGCAGGCCTTACAAAATTTCAGGCATGTTGTTGATCAAGTTACCTGAAAGTGGCAGCAATTAACAGCACAAAAACTGGAGTGCAGTTTTGCATGGCTGATGCGAAGAAAGTAGTTGTGTTCTCTAGACCCACCAAAAACAATGTTTGCTCCAAAAAACACCTGACCACCCAAAACTCATTCCAATGAGAACAAACAATCCACATATTAATTAGCTACATAGACTGTATTCAAGGACCAATCCATGCTGGAGGGCAGATCATTTGATCCAGATTCAGACTTATAAGAGCAGAAAAAATTGAACTCTAGAATGCTTTGCACCTGCACTAAAACCTCCTTGAATTTACACTTTTTCACGTAGTGTAGTAGTGACCCATCTGAGTTGAACACAAAAGCCATTCATGAATGCTCACAATTATCTGAGTTTCAGCTGCCAGCTCCTTATCGATACGCAACCAACTATAAATCTAGCTCCTTACAAGGTCTCAGAAGCAGCCTTATATTTTTTTTGGTGAATTTCTGCACTGTGGTGACAATTAATTTTTGGAAAAGCTTGGAGGTTTCTAATTTTCCAGTGTGGTTTTGACTACAAATAGTGTTTTAAAAAAAATTTGTCTCCACTTGTTTGACCTCAAAAATTTGGGAAAAAAATCCAGGCTCGGAAGCTGTACAACAAAGACACACTCTGCAATCTTCACTTGCGAATTCAAAAACCCAAAACCAGATAATCAGCTCCAAAAATCACTGTCCAAATTTTTTGGGGATAATAATATGCTGCAAATGGGCAGATGCAGTTGCTTCATATGGTGTGCTTGGAAATCTGCGATTAATATGATCTAAGACCAAGAAATTGCACAAGATTAGTCTACTTAGGTATTTAGTTAATTAATGCTGGATTAAACTGTTAATTCTAGACTTTTTTCTAACACCTAAGGCATAGGATGAAGCTTTTTTTACTGAATTTTGATGTAAAAGATTGTTAGCATCTATTTATTATATTATTTAGTTAAATGAAACACTATTATAATATACATTGTTGCATCGTGTTATGATCCTCAAATCAAAGTTTTTCTTCAATTTTTCAACTTCCAAAACGGTAGCAATCGTTAGTTCTGAACTTTTTAAAAATTCAAAATTAACTTATTTATTGTATCATTTGGTGATCTCCAAATCAAAGTTTCACTTTTTTTTCAATTTTCAAAACAGCAATTGTTAAACTTGGACTTTTCAAAAGTTCAAAATTAACTAATATTTATTATTACATCAATTGGTGATTCCAAAATCAAAGTTTCTCTTCAAATTTTCAACTTCAAAATGGTCAATTGTTTAATTCTGAACTTTTCAACTAAACAATGCTATGCTAACTTAGGAACAAAAAAATTATAATTGCTCCCACAATGTGATTAATTTAAATATGATTAAGAGCTAGATTTGATGTTTAATTAGTAATCTTGAGATTAAGCTGGGCAATCCCCAAAATTAAGCAGGCATCAGAATTGAGAGCTCATGAGGTCGCGGCCTGGACTCAACATGATCTTGAAGATCTCGCATGATGCACTTTCCTATTATGTTCAGAAGTAGCAACTGCACTTACCCAAAAACTCCTATCAGAAGCATTAAGTTGAGGACAAGGACTGAACATTTGGGCCACAATTTCCTGCACACGGAAGGAAGGAAACCCATCATCAGAAACAAGAAGATTTCCAAAACCCATTGATCACCACAAAGCTGTGTTCTTTTCCATTGGGTAGTGTCTAAAATTGTTTTCATAGATTCTTCAATATAGCTGACTCAGTCTAAAGCAAGTAGACAGTTATTCCTAAACTGTCCAGAAACAAACTAGAAAGCTGGTTAAGTGCTGCAGCTTTGCCAGTAGAAGATTATGAAGTACTTAATGCTTCCTTCTCCTCCTCGGCACTTGCTTACATCTCTGTGAAGAAAGCCAAGGGCACCAGAATGCAGACAGCAATTGCGTCCCTGTAAAGGCAGAAGACAAGTAGGTTGACACCTGCATTGAGAGCCGACTTTGAGATCACAAAGTAACCCGCAGCTCCGCAGGAGACTAGCAACATAGCAGCGTGTGCCTTGAAGGGTACGGGAGGAGCCTGCTCTTCTTCTGTTGCCATCTCTGTCTCTGCCTCTCTCTCTCTCTCTCTCTCTCTCTCGACAGACTGTTCTTAAACTGGGTATGAAGTGCAAGACTAAGTGTGCTACAAAACAGCAGGAGGAGCTGCTCTTGCACTTCAAGCCCAGTTTTTGAACACTAAAATTTTCTGTCGAACTATGATGGGAGAAGAGAGAACACCTGTCTACCTACCTTTAGTTCAGTACTACATAATTATGAGGAAAAAAAATCTGGTCTTTTGAAAAAAAATCAGTGTTACTTTTAACCCTAAGGTCGGTTTCGTCATTAATTAATCTTTAAAATAGTGAAAATGAATTTTCACGAAAATATGAAGTGGTTCATTGAGGTGTTGAAAACCATCATAATAATTATAGCATGCAACAATCTGTATAATTTCACTCCTCATCAGACAATATCATAATAGATCATGAAAAAAAATACTTTCTAATGCATAAAACAACAAATTAGTTTGTTTATACAGTTAAGGTGAAAATATATGTAGCAGTAGTGGAGGCGCTCAGGAAAAAGGAAAGACACGATGAAACTCAGTTTACTACCAAACTGATGGTCTTTTTGAGTTTCATCCCCCCTTGAATTCTAATGTACAATTTTGCAGGTTTTTTTTTAATCTCACCTTGTGTACGACCAAACTGAGGGTTCTCGAGCTGTGTTTATCTTACTTTACTGACAACTCTGTTATTGGCTTTGGAAAAGGCTAAGGAACGATTGCAGCTTCGATTGGTCTCACAATTTTCGAAGGACATATTACACTTAACATAAGGTTTCTCGCCATCTTTGCGGGAGGGCCCATTGTTTATGATCCCAAAAGAGGTGATGGAGCCCTCCTCTTTGTGCATCTGTCGCACTAAAAATTGGCCAAAACGGACTAAAGGTGAGAAAGTTATACCTGCCCCCAAGTGAGGGCGGTTGATTTTACAAAAAATTCTCAATTGAACAGCTCATAGCCTATTTTCAAACTCTTCAAAAAAAATTTAAATATTATTCTATTGGCCTTAGAGATATAAGATGAATTGTAGAGCTTATGATGATGATTTCACGCTCAATTTGAAAAACAATTGAGAAAGTATGCTCTGATGAAATAGGAGGGATTCAAATGAAGAAAAACATGTTTTGCAATTCCAAAAAACGAATTTTCTTTACTCCTCTTTTCTGGCTGCTCCTTTTGATTTGCATTTCAAAGATGCTTTGTAAAAGCTTGAGAATTCTATAACATTTTAAATCTCTCAAAATCGAGAAGAATTGAGAAAGATTTGCCAAAGTGTTAGGTGATAGGCTAGTGTTCGGTGATGGGCCGGTTTACCCTATTAGATTCTGTTTTCAATCGTTGCTTAGATTTTGGAAGGAATGGCGCCTCAGTTCTCTTTTAAAGTTGTGGTCACTTGGACCAAAAAGTCATGTGCTAGGGCAGAGATAGTTAAGTGACTAGAAAGCTGCTTGTTAGAGTGGGGTCAAAAAAAAAAAAGGTGCTCCAAGGTCCAGTACAGTGATTTTTTTGGGGAAAACTTTTGCCACTTTTCCCGACAAAAAAAGTAGGGTTTAAATTTGACTATGTTTTCTTTTTCTGTTTGGGAAAATCTGTCAAATTTTCTATCTCACAAAATTAAATTACATTGAGGAATGCAGGCCACTTTAAATGAGGGTCTAAGGTCCAGGGTCCAATGAAATAGAATGATCCTAATCACTGAGAGCCATAAATTGGACCCAGGGCCTTTAGATGGTGTCCAAGACCAAAAAGTGGCAAATTGAGGCTAAACCCACATGGCACCATTTTGGAGGGGAAATCAATTGTTTCCAACCCCCAAAAAAAGAGCTCCAAGGAGAGCTCATGATTTGGAGAACCAAGATGCAAGCTAGAGTCCAAGGCAGGGTCCAACTCAAGGATTCAATTTGCTTCAGATGAGTCCAAATTGGTTCCTAGGAATTTGGACCCTGGACGCGATCTAAATCCAGCCTGACTCAATAGCAATTTAAATTGACCATCTCGAATTCATCATTCAACAACCACGCTTGGCTTGCCTGCCTCAGAAGCATTTTCGGTGCTCACACTTTGGTCCATGTTCAATCAATTTTGGTACAATGATTCAGTACTTGTGGATCCAACACCAAGCTCAGATGCCCAGATATTAGGAGAACAATTTGCACAAACTCCTTTAGATGCAATAGAAATATAGCTTACAAGAGGCTATGAAATTTTTGAGTCAAGTCTCTAATATTTATGCTCATCATATATGGTATATCAAAATCATGTCAAGATGAAGTGCCTATCGTGTGAGGGAGAAGTTTGCAATCTTCCCTGTAAGGTAAGGCCCGAGAAGCAGGGTCTTCCCAAAATAAGCACCTGCCTAAGACGGAGCCAAGGGGCACCTATTTCTTGAACACCCCAATCCAAGGGTTTCACCAAATATTTTGGGTCCAACTAGCTTGATTTTGGAACCAAGTTTGTGACTTCTAGATCACATTTGTGAAACCGCTTCTGAATAACTTAGAGGATTGTTCTTTGGGGAAAAATTAATTGTGAACATCAAAATTATTTTGCAATGCTTAAAAGTTTTCCAATCCTTTGTGATTTCACATGCACATATTTACCTCTGGAAAAGAAAAGTACTCAGTATATTGTACACTCTTCAACTTCCCACTCAAAATAACAAACAATCAAGAAAACCAACAAATGATTTGCATTCATCCAAAAGGACCTGGATCAATCCAAATCATTCCAAGATGTTGAAAAAATGAATCGTTGAATCTTGGATGAAATCGTCAAAACCTGGTTGTACTTGTTTTAAAAGGGATACAATGCACACCTCCTTCTAATTGAGGCACAAGCCATGCAAGTGTGGGAAATTCACCAACAAAATCTCCTCACATCCCTCCCATTTGATGTAAACCTGTGAAACTGTATGGCAAGAGAAACCCAACAAGAACAAAGAAGTCATTGACGGGGAAAAGAAAAAGAAAAAGGGGGGAGGATAAGTCCTAGCAAAACCACCAACAGTTCAAAACAACATGACATTACGTGGGTGTGCAATGAAGCAGAAGTTAAATGGAAGCAAGTTCTACCATTACAACTTAACTCAGTTTACAAAGTATGAGGCCTGCATCTTTTGTAATGTAATTGATACCCATTTGCTCAAAAGAAGTCACAATGATTGAGAAAAAGAGAGATGTTGGTATTTCTAACTTTGTTGACAGGAGTATGCAAAAAATGCATCGGCTTGTTTGCAGAGGCAACCAAAGATTTCTCTCACTAAAAAGAGTCCTTTCCTTCCGTAAGGTCAAAAGATCCCCATTAGAGGAAGGTATCTATGTTGGGTTATCATGGCAGCCTATGCCCTAAAACCCAATTATTGGGAACTTATATTAGATTCAGCGTGACAGAATTGAGTCATTGAAAATCAGTATCTTGCTAGCTGTCACCAAAGGACCTGAAAAGCATACTCTTCAACAAATCATAGATGTAACTTTGGACACAGTTTTGAACAGTGCTTCATGAGGCATTTCCTATGTCCTAGATCAACTTCATAATAGCTTTAAGTACCATCAAATTGGTGGTCCAATTCCAGTTGGTTTGAGCTTGGAAATTGAAGACTCATCCATCTGCAGTCAAGCTCGTCTCAATTGTGTTCATATATAGTTCCAGTAGCAAAGTTTGACTAGAGAAAGCACATCACTTGCAAAGTGAATACTCTCTTTCTCTATATACAACTGTGAGACCACTTGAAGTAAGCCACTGATGTGAGGCGTACTAAAAAGGTACCCAATTACTGCTTTGGAAACAGATGACGGTTCCTGCAAGTAGAGACTAATCAGTACTTGCACATATTCATGTGTCATATATTGATTGCAGTGCCTGCCCAAGGAGTTGTGTCATATATTGATTTGCAGAAAGCAAGGAAATATTTTAAGTTGGACATACCCCTCAGGTTGGACCCTCCTTCCTCCTCCGAAGCCCTTCCAGATTCGTAGAATCATCTGTTTGGTCAAATTGCTTCTCCGGCACAGGTGCCTTCTTCTTGTCAAGGCTTTGAACCTCACCTTGAGAAACCTCTTCCCCATGATGTCTTGCCTGTGATCCATGCAAAATAAGTCTCATGAGTATCAAGAAATTTTCTTTCTCACAATAACGGAAACCAGGACAAGGTGAAAAACTTTTTGTTTAAGTCAAAGAAAAGCTTCAAGATAAGGACTGATGACCATGCAAAAGTATAAAATTGTTCATGAAATTTTGTTTCTATCTTTCTGCTGTCAATGGCATGAATATGTGTCCTTTTTCCATGCCACAGGCTGGTGTCTAGAAAAAGCTGCAAAAAGCAGGAAGAACTACCTGTGGACGGAGGGGAGTATAATTTCGTGAACGGATAAAGAACTGAGCACCAAAAAATAAGATAAGAAAGAAGAGAAGAGGCAACATCTTGAGGTCTTTTAAGTAGTCAGTCACTGCAGCAAGAAGCTGCTTCCCATTTGCCAACTTCTCACGGCCTGCCACCAAGAACTCCTGGGTTTGTTCCGCCCAACGTGGCTTTTTCTCCTCAGGTACAAGTCTTGGCATACTTCCTTTCTGCATTTCCAAGTGCAACAGGGTCACAGGTGTTGGATTTCACAAACACTATAATGCTGTTAGATGTCATGTTACTGTGATTCCTGGTTTGGGAGCTAGTCTCCTTGTAAAAGGGCTGAACCCAACTTACAAAATTAGGGAGATTCTCATTGTCTCCTTCATAGACCATCTGCGATATCCATGTCACAATCTGCAATTGCAATCACCCCCATAATCTTAATCAGAGTATAACAGAAGCCAAGATTTGTAAGCTCAACAAAATAAAATAAATAGCCCTTCAATATGGGACAAACATCACTAGGATAGCAAAAAGAGAAGGCACCTCAGAAACTTCTTCAGAGCCATTATATTTGGACACAAGTTGTGAGGCAATATTCTCAGTGTCATCCTGCAGGGCTGCCCACAAATTGCGGGCTCGGCGCTGCTTATTTGCCTCCTTTATTGCCTCTTCAACTGTAATATTTTGGTGTTGATAACGTACTAGAAATATCTTTGGCACATCAATATCTCCAAATCTCCTTGCCCCACATGCCTCAAACATGTTTGCTGAGTGTAAATAGAAGTAGCAAAAGTCCTGCTCATTTCCCACATGCAATGCTAGCTGTCTCAGCCTCTTCAATGGTACATATGGTAATACTCAGTAAGTGTGCTTGGACAAAAACAGATTTTATTGAATCTGCCTAGTACGTACCAATCACTGAAACATGATAGACCAACATCTCATCTAATCATTAGCTTCCTTCAACAGTCAAGTTCAGCTTTGGTTCCACATCATAGATGATGCTCATGTCAACAAGACACTAGGTAGCTATGATCAGTTTTGGAAAGCTACTTTGTGAAGGGACATACTTTTTGGGTTTCACCATCAAGCCAGGCAAGACTAAGGCGTTTTTCTCTAAATGCTTTTGCTCCAAGCAATGGTCTTGATGCTTCATTTGTTTCGTCTTCACTTGTTAAGTTGTGGAGCACACCCCGCATCACCTGTCATTACATCAGTCACAACATACAGATGAGCCAAACCTTTCATCACAAACATTACAATTGCTGCAAATTATTCCATCTCAAATGCTGTCATGATACAGAAGTGGAAAAGAAAGAAGCTCACTCCCCGCATTTGAGTGAGTTCTGAGCCTGGTCTTCCAGCCACAACAACACAGTACCATGTGTTGGTATCATTGCCTGCCTTTGAATACCCAGAGGCGTCACAACCAAGCTCTGCAGCAGTTATGCTCCGTAGCTGTGGCAATTCTGCACCTCATTCCACCCTCCCTCTCAAACTGTTAAGAAACTGAGCTTACCCAAATCTTTCTTGTTCTGTTGGCCACATACTACTTCACTCCCGTTCACTATTTGTCTGTCATCACACACCCTCTGGATTCCACGACAACAGAAATCAAATAATCTCTTCATAGAACTATTCTCAGCATCATCTGTGCATCAATGCATTACCAAAAGTTTTGTGCTTTTCCATTGCTTGTTGAAATACCGAGCTGTTCATGTGACCTGTGTGCAGCCCCCCAGAATACATGCATAGACCATGAACATAATTCTCATGCAAGAATTGTGACAAGACTTCTTAAACTGTCATAGTTTCAGATCACAAGACTACAAAAAGAAGCAGTTACACAATGCAAAGGAGATAATGAATGTTGACCTTGAGATGATTGTGTAGAGTATCTAAGGCTATTACTGTTTTTCTTGAAGGAAGATCATAGTATCAGAAGTGGAAGAGAAGGTAGGGAATTCATGCCATGATAAATGACAGGTTCCAGGCCAGGGTCCTTCACAAACACTACAGCAGGTGCTGACTTCACTCCAACTCTGTCCACAACAACCCAGTCATCACCATATGTTGATTACTTTCTCTGTGCATACCAAGTAAGTGTGGAACTGCACATGCTGAAGGTGATGCAGGACTTTATGAAGAAACAAGAGGAGAATATTCTTGAGAATTCTAGAAATCAGCTAAGTTCTGCAGTGTACAATAAAGAAAAGGAAAACAGAATGTGCTAGTGCAGCCAAACAACCTGGTCTCCCAAAATGTGCTGTTCTGCTCCTGCCAAAGCACCATAGCAAAGACTACATAATCCCAGTACTGCTTGGCAGCCTGTCGAATGTATGGTGCTGCCCTTTCACCTGTGTTAGAAAACACTATCACCTTCACCTGCTCACAAAAGAAATTGTCATTACTGATGTAAGCAAGTTCTAGCTTCTACTTGCCTTCATTTTCCTTCTTTATTAATTCTCATTGTTCCCTCAGCCCTTGTAACTTTTTGTGCATCAGTGGTACTACAAATTGAGCTCAGTGTGGAAAAGTAGGTAAACCAAAATGGATTGAAATTAAGCACTGCACCTTGTGAGGACCTGTTTTCTGGATGACATCTGTCATCTGCATGTATCTCACCCAACAAATGATCAGGTAATCAGCTTGGATTCATGATTTGGATTCACCATGGCAAGGCCATGATCCCCTTCCAGAAGCACTCTGCAATCAATTGTTGTGTGCATTCTCTGAACAGAGGATCTGAAAACCTGACTAATCAAAACTTCACACGAGTATAAAGTCGGTTGCTGCAAATTCAAGACAGAGGCAACAGAGGCAGCCTTGCAGAACTTCAACCATAAAACTATTGCTCAGATAGTGGGTATTGTGGGTTACCAAGCCTTTAGCACCATAGTACAAGATGCGAGGCAACTTGAGAAGGGATGTTGCCGCCCATTCCACCAAAGCATCCACTGTCTTCTCCCCA
>Ga0209208_10008897_pt1 | contig 13297 bp, 9 predicted proteins | sample S1TSphfallax_3_FD_187694 | JGI IMG/M metagenome (GOLD analysis project Ga0209208, IMG submission 187694) | Host-associated microbial communities from peat moss isolated from Minnesota, USA - S1T2_Fd - Sphagnum fallax MG (SPAdes) (version 2) | ecosystem: Host-associated > Plants > Peat moss >...
ACAGAGTAAGAAAAAGAAGCACTTGAGAGAGGCACCGTGGGGCTGGCATTGTGGCGTCTTTGAGCTTCTCTAACAACCTCTGTTGCAACAAGACTTAACACTGATACCTGCAACACAATATTCATATGCCCAACATATTCAATGAGTGAAAACACCATGAGAGCTCCTCCAAATAATCATACAGATGGACATATTGCAATTTTCATTAACAAACCCTAAACCCTAAACCCTAAACCCTAAATCCTCATCAGCTGTACCTCAGCATCTGCAGAGATGCAAAGCAAAAGTTGATCCCCTCCCTTTGTCAATTCATCTCTTTGTGCTGCATCTCCAGTTCTCAATGCTCCCACCAAGGATTTGAGCCTGCTGCAACCCCAGATGTGATTTGAAGGTTTTGAAAAATGGTCGATAGCTATCCTCTTAGCATTTTGGCTCTGACCAGTAAACTCATTGGTCGGATAAACCCTAATATATCCGATTGTTGGAAATCTCCCAAACCTTTGCCCATCTGCAATTCCCGGAGCTGCAAAACCACCATATCTATAAGAAATATGCTGCGGGAATAGCGGAAAATTTGATAATGCTTCCGCTCCTACATGATGAAGAACGTTGCAAAGCTTAAAACTTGCTACATGAAACCCTAGTTCTCTCCATAAAAATCAACAGAAAATTGCAAATTACACCCAGCGTTGCCACCAAAAAGAACAGAGACCACAATTGACACAGAAGATTCAAGATTTCCCTGAATCAAAACTCAAGATACAAAACGACCATAAACCCTTTTTTTTTTAATTTAAAAATTCTCCGAGAGAAGGAGAAAAACAAACTTACATGCTTGAAGATTCCAAGAACAAGTAGGAGGAGGATATTGCCAGTTGCCAGAAAAACTGTTAATGAGCATCATGGCTGCAGCTGCAACTTCTCTTCTTTATTACAACCTACTCACACTGGGAAAATCTGAACTCGAAGATGATGAAGATGCAGTGTTTTGTTAATCTTCTCTAGACAAAACAAAATACAGATAAAAATAAACAATAAACACTCTCTGGTTTGAACTGAACTTCACAATTCCTCCCAAAAAAAAGAGACAGAGAATCAATCGCATTTGTGATGGCACAATCAGTCAATGCTTAATCAGATGTGATGCCTCTGTGGAAGTGCATTGTTGCTAGCTTGAAACAAATCTAGATGATCATAATAACACCATAAAGAATGGCTCTTTAATTTTTTTTCGTTATAATTTCAAAGCCAGATGATCTTATCTGGCTGGTATGAAGGTAGAAATTTACATCTGTCATTACCAGTCACACTCATTTTTATAAATGGGTATAACTAGACTATCTCATATCAATTCCAATTTATTTGGTGGTAGATGTTGTTGATTGAGTTGAACAAACCCAATCAATCCATTGTAAAGAACGCTCTTGATATTTTATAATTAATTTTCTTTTTAGAAACAACAATTGAGGAGTAAAGTTTTAAATCCTTATAACTTTGCACATGATGACAAGAACTTTGACCCCTTCATCATTAGGTCTTTCACTAAAGAATCCTTAAAATGGTGAAGAGGAGATTATAATATGATGCATTGTGTGCATTGCACACACATTTTGAGTCACATAACTAAATGGAAGATATTGAAGGCAATGGTTAATTGAATATGTGCTAGCAATCAAGGAAACAATCTAAACGAATAATTTCTTGACTTGTTAACTTTTCAACGTTTCAAAATTATTTAATTTTAATAATTATCCCAATAATGATGATAAGGGATATCAATGGGCAAACCCAATGGGCAGAGAGGTTGATGAGAAAGTTCATGATTTCAAAAGTTAATAATGCTTTGTGTAAGGTTGAATTATTTGAATTTTCAAAAAAAAATTGAGATATGAACTTGAAAACAAAAACATATTTCATGTTATGGTGTGGGCATAACAATCCCTAACATACCATATATTTACAAATAAATGGTAGAAGCTACTTGTTATTTCAACAAACACAACCATATGTGAATGATGATTTTTTAAATAAAATACTATACAAAGTCATTGTCAATCACCTTTGAAATTGGACTTATTTAACTTCAAATGACGATGATTTCATTGGACTTGGTTTAGGTGAGATGGGCTATAGTTGTAGGTCGTACAAAAAGACAATTTCAAATTCTAAATTTATTAGAGGTCGATTTCAAATTGAAATTTTATAAAAAATAAACATTTTACAAGTTTCAAAATGTCCTTATGGATCCTAAGATATTGAAAAAGAAACAAATCTTTTTATTTTTTTCAATGTTTTTTGGAATCTTTGTTTCCTTTCAAAAAATAATTTGAATCTTTGTGTCTTTCCAATTTCATACACATGTTTATATGTATATTCATACAAATGTAAATATTTGTTATTTCATTTGAGTACGTTGAGATTATTTCAAGAGAGTAATATATATATATATATTTTGAGATTAAGCTAGTTTCCAATAAAAAATTCTCTTTTAAATACGTAATTCAAGGATTTAATCCCCACTTGTTTAGCTGATTTAATGTTTATCCACCCTAATTGCTTTCAAAATTTCAATGAATTAAAAACAAAGGTGGCTGATTAAATCTCCCCTTGGATGATAATTGGTTGATATTTTGTACAATTTGAATCTTATATATATGTTTAAAAATAACAAAGTTTTTAAATGTAAACTTTTTAATTTTTTTTGTCCTTTCGTCATCATTGGTAATGCACAGTAATGTGAAGCCTAAGTGTTCTTATATATCCGCATGTCATTGTGTGAGTTGAAGTTGACCAAAAAAATTACATTCTTTGAAAAAAATTTAATCTTGCACATGTGGCATTCCATTTTAGCAATGTGAATTGTCAATCTTTCTTCATTTATGAAATTAAGTTAGGATTTTTTTTGTATTGAATTGATACAATGGCAACCAATATGGATTCATTTATGGTAAGATAGGATTTTTTTTGAAGTTTTATATCATTGAATGTTTTTGTTGTAATCTTGTTTCAATTCAATTAAGAAAGTTTTCCCTTTCAAATCATAATTTTTTCATTTCATTCATGGATGACATAAGTTCTTTTGTATAATTTCTATGTGAAAAATATGTTTTTAGGTAACTTGTCATGTGAAGTTAAGCATTTTTTGAATTTACTTGCCAAATGAAAGACAACTAAAAGTTGTTTATCACTATGAAAGACAATTTCAAAACTTGCCCATAATGATGAAAGGCAAGACCATTATCAAATTCTTACACAAAATTTCAAAGCTATTGTGATGACATGTACCTTAAATTTTTGAGTATTAAAAGGAGTCAATCTACAATCTTTTCATGAATTTGTTGTAACTAATTTCAATCTCCTAATTAACCCTTTGCATAATTTCTTTACAAAGATAGAGTAGTCAAATCAAAGGAAAACATTCAAGTCATCACCCTAGGACCCAAAAGGCCCATGTCATATTCACAAATATTTGTCCCATATTGTGAATTTCGATTGAGATAAATTTTGGATTTCACGTCTTTATATTCACATTGTCATGGTGTGTGATCTAAAAGGTCATCACAAAGGAAGGGACCTAGCTCAAATAAAGGCTTCATTCAAATCAAAGCTTTATTCAAAAAGGTGAAAGTAATGGTTTAGGTGTTTGGTTCACCTTGGCCAATAAATACGTTGGAAAGAACATTGAATGTGCTCAAGAATTTTTTTCTTTTGCTTTTGTGTCCATATAGTTAGTTTTTTTGTTTTGATGTTGCATATAATATGCTATAGGGAGTAATTTGAAAAAGAGTCAATCAAGTTCAGTTTGATGTGTTTGGGACTTACAGTGCAGTTGCGGTTGTGAAAATGCTCATAATGAAATTCACAATAGTTTTGGTGATTTTTGTCTTTTCTGTAACTAACTGTTGTCATTAGAATTGGAGATAAAAATATGTCAAACATGTGATACTTTTGGTACAAGAGGTTTATGAAGTGATGAATGGAATCGAGTTAGTGTTTTGGCAAGTTGCTTTGCTTAATTTTTCAGAGCAAAAGAAATATTTGATTCAAATGTTTTGAAGTTTTGAAGTTTTGAAGATCATGTGATCAATCATTTTGTTCAACAAATTCCAATTAATCATTAGAAGTTGGAAGGAATGAAACGAAAGGTAGTTACTTCCATTTTTCTAAATGGGGTGTAAATTCTGAAGGTGTAATTATTATTTAAATTAACAAAAAAATTCTTAAACATAAATAAGGCACTTAAAATTAATGATGAAAATTCAACCAGAATATATATCTAAAATATTTTTTGGATAATAAAATATTTATAAAATATTTTACTATTTCATAGCATATAAAAAAATACCCCTTTATTCCACATGCTTATAAAATGTACAAAGAGCTTACTATTGTGGCATTTGTTGTGAAAAGTTGAAAAGTTTTGAATCTATATGTCTTGGTTTTGGACATGGCAAGTATAGAATCTCCGGTAGCATTAAGAATTGGAGAAGAATGTGAGTTCAAGAAATCAACCTTTTGTTTATGCATTTTGAAATGTGTTTTAGAGGTTGAAGCATTTGTTTAGTGGTTTTGTTTGTTTGCTTGGGGGATAATGCACACAAGATGATCCTGTCAGGGGATTATGACTTGAATGGTGTTCCTTTGTAACAAATTTTATAGGTGTGAAATTTTGTAAAATAATTCTGGCAACATGTTGTAACAATTCTAATTTCAATTTGTCGATGAAGATCCCCAAGCTGCAGCATGAGCCCAATAAATAGAAAATAAATCCATGATTTTATTAGCTTACCAAGAAGAAAGTAATACAACTTGTCAAAAACTAGAGGAGGTAGTTATATATAGTTTCTTTATCCATGCACACACCACCCATCACAAAACTTCCTTCAAGAAGCTTAGGAGTGAGTAAATTTCTGACTTACTATTTCAACACAATGTTGAGCATGTGCATTGGCAGCCTACACTGTCTGTTGATGCAGCTTCCTATTTGGGGATCCCCAACACATCCCCTTCCCTCAATGCAGCCCATGGTTTGTTACAGTTTTGCAATCCGTAGTTTTACAATATGGATTCCAGTTGTTGGATGGAGATACATGGTCCTCCAATAAAACTTATCATTAGTTGACATGATCTACATGGTTTATGTCACGGTGTCATTTCTGGGCGTGGAGAGTTGGAGGTCCACTTGTAATGGGAACCATGGAACTAAGAGAAGGGGGAATACGAAGGGTAGGGCCTTTGTTCAGTTGGCACATTGTAATATGGTGAGTGCTGCACACTACATGGAAACAATACCCATGCAGTCATTATTTTGTTATCTGGTGGATTTTGGTGACATATATCTGCTCCTCAATGCCATTCAGACAAGTCATGGATGTGCTGTAGTGCATATTAGCTTCTATTTTGGTAAGTTGGCACCCATGCTTTAGTAATTTCTGTGCATCTTGTGTAGTTAGGCCCATTTTCACCGTTGCTGGGTGGTGATCTTGATCCTGATGGCTGGCCTCTTGTTTGATGTCTTCATCCCTGTCTTCCTTGGTGCATCAGTTCTTCCTGTAAATATCATCATTGGCACTCTCTCTACTCTTCCCAGTCTGTCTCAATTGCTGTTCTGAATGCAGAGAAAGGAGAAGAAGAGTAGAGAGAGCTCCAATCTATTGTGAGTCAATCACATTGTCCTGCTGGGTACACTCCGCTGAGGCATTGACCTGGACTTCTCATCCCAGATCTTCCCCTCAATAAGCCAGGGGCAGCATGTGTTAGCTGTTTGGATCACTTCGATCAATGCGTTTTGCACAAAATAGAAACCATAATGCATGCCATTTAGTAAGAAGACAGAAACATCCTGAGTTGGCAGAGTGATAATTCCTAAATGAAGTAGTTAGGTTGCTTGAGAAGGTGGATAGAAGTAGCCAGAGGTGTAAGAATTAAAGCATTATCTTGCACCTGTATGTCAGTGTTCCTAGGCTTGGGGGCACTGCTGTACATCTGATGCTGGAATGCTGGCATGGGAGAGCCATTCAATGCAATATTCAACAAATTGAAAATATCCCGATGTTTGGTGGCCCATACACAATGAATCACTCTACCCAGCTGCATACATTCTCCCAAAGATAATCTTTTTAAAAAGTTGCAGAAAACAACATTCCATATTCATCAGCAAGAACTTCAGAAAAGCCCTCTTTGATGCCTTCTTCTCAACTAGTTATCACATGAGTTAAAGGATTCTTCTTGAATTTCAACCTGAGGATGAGAAACATGATAGATGTTGCCCAAGAGCTTTAGATCTTCTATAGGTATTTGTGCCCTTCAAAGCCAGTTCTCTTAGAAAATAAATGGAATGATGAGCTTATCACTCAAGTTCGATGAAATTTGCATTTCCACTGTACAGCTCCCATGTTCTCATTGGACTGAATGAGACTTTTGAATGAAGGAGTATTCAAAAGAAATCACAATTTTCTTTGTGTCACTTGGTCATCCTCATGTGCAATGAACCATTGCTTGAACTTACAGATGCTGACAGCTACTTCATCATCAACAGCAACAGTTCTACCCTCAAATACCACAAGATCTGGTTGCTGTTGTCTAATTTCTTCAAGGAACCACCTAATGCACACATAAGAGCAATGAGGGGACAGATTCTTTTTACTCTTCATCCATTCCACTTACTTGTCTGGAACCAGATATCAAGCACAATGTCCCCTTGCATGTGCCCATTCCACCTTCAACAGACTCTCCTCTGAGGTAGGAAATTAAAGATAAATGGTAGAAAGTTTGTCCACCCTGTATATATCTTGTAAGCATCCAGCTACTATTTAGTAATTCCAGCAGATCCTATACCAGACACAATGTCCAAAATTATCAAAGTTTTGCCAGAAAGATACCTTAATGTCTCTGGAAGCATAAGTATATCTGTCCACATGTGGAGTGTATTCCATGATTGTCATATTGACAAGCATTTCTGCACTTCATTGCAGCAATGTGATAATGGAGACTGTCATTAGATGTATTTCACTTCACATGAGGTCATGTATTAGAGGCATGATCTACCCCACCATAAACAATGTAAGATTTCTAGGGTTTTCTTGTTAAGAATCTGGGACCATGAGCTCTTCAAGTTCACATTTCTTTCTCTAGTTTCTGATTCTTCTTCTCGCTTCCCTTCTGACTTCATCAGTTGTTCTTATTGAAGAAGCGAGAACATGGAATTGGATCTTGATCTTTTGGGCAGTGCCTCTGACCATTTTATCAACATGAGTTTCTATGATTTCAAGCAGGATGACAAGGAAAGCCTCTCTCTGTCTTCACATGATTGGAGATTCTATCCGAAGGACGTTTTGGTTGGCTTCTTGCACATTGACAATACATCCGTGAAGTACAATTTCTTCTTTTACTGCATTATTGCAATTGAATCATGACTTTGCTTGCAATTATGTCTCGCTCCCAGTGGGTGATACTGCAATAAGCTTTGAATGCATGACCTGCTTGGCATTTGAAGAGGAAAGCATTTGGATTACAAGAATCATTGAGATCTTAGACAATTTGATCATTGCCAAGTTCTTATGCTAGTGCATTGCTTGCTCTTTGCTAGTCACTATCCCTTTAGATGACAATTTCGTCGTCTATTCCTCAAATTTCGCTTGAATTCAATGGCATGAAAATTGTTGTCTGTAGAGCACAGTTCTGATTGTGAAGTTGGATCCAGGTTCTGATGAGTCATGCCGCAGGCTACAAAGCTTTTGGGGTGGCTATACATCAGAACCAGTTGAGATGGACCTCTCGAGAGACTAGTCACAAAAAAGAACTAGAAAAGAAGCCGGCGATCATCGCTGGTTGTTCTTGTGCAAACTCATACAAGGGGCTTAGAATTAAATTCACTCCAAAGAATCGATGGAGCAATTGATCTACTGTACATATCCTCAGAAACACGAGAACAATTCACTAGAGAAATTCAGAGCTACAAGTTCACTATGGAAATTCCAGTTTTTGGATCCAAGTACTTCTGATGTACATCATCAAACGGTGTCGAATCGAGGTTTTCAAACTGCAAACTTCGCCTTGATATGCTCGACTGCCTTCTCGTTCAATCCGAAAGCTTTCTCCAACACAACGTCGCTGATGCCTGACCCGAACAGTGCTGCTGCTTGTGCTTGCACTCCTGGGTTTTGGCTGTTCAGGGCCGCGATGGCTGTGGCTTGGCCTTTGCCCACGTTGAGCTCGAAGTGCAGAAGACCTCTGGGGAACACAAACACATCGCCCTTGTTTACGGTTGTGGCAAACAGCTGGTTATTGGTGCTAACAAATCCCACCAACAAAGAACCCTCCACCACGAACAAGATCTCGGTGGCCCGGGGGTGCGTGTGGGGTGGGACGAGACCTCCTTGAGCGAAGTCGAGACGTGCCATGGAGATGCCTAGAGTGTTGAGACCGGGAAACTGAGCCGCGAATGCCGGAGTGACCGAACTTCCGGCTGCGTTTTTGGTGTTACCGGGAATGGCTAAGCCATGGAAGACGAAGTCGTTTGCCGTGACGGCTGCAGGGCTCTTACACACCAGACCGTTGACAAGGGTAGCGCTGGCCAAGTCGGCTACACAGAAGTCTTGTTCTGGGTCAGCACCTGATGCCATGAGCATCATGGGCGAGAAAGCTATTTGCAGCACGAAAAATGCTATCACGATACAACGGACAGTTAGTACAGGACTCCGTGCCATCACGTTAAGAACAAAAACAAAAATCACGTTGCAGAAGCAGGTAGCTCGCTGGAGGTGTTGTAGAAACGGTAATGATGAAGCACACTAAGATGATGGAATGTGAAGCAATGGAAGAATCAAGTTGCACAAGTGTGATGGAATGATGAAGCAATGGAAGAACCATTCCACCAATTTATAGTTCGTGTTAAGACGCGACTTGATAGTAGCTCCGAAAGAAAGCTACAACGAAGATGGTCCATGCGTGTCGGAGGGGACTACGTACCTGTGGAAGTTAAAACGCGCGGAGATTCAAAGCATCCAAGGACGGCACATCCTGGTCAGTCAACAACGTGTTGAACTGGTCTACTAATAGGCTCCGTAAATTTTCAGGCCCCCACCAAAAAATAGCCTATTCAACTAAGGCTAGCCTGGTCACAGGGTGAACTACGGCAGTTAGTTGGGTACCTTCGTCTTCTTCAGTGCGTCTTGGGTGAAGCCAGCACCCACACTGGGACCATGTCAGAAACGCCACAGACTTAGACTGCCTCTACACAGTGTAAATATACCATCACCACACTAAGGGCCATTTTAGACAAGGGTCCAAGGAGCAGGGTACAATGAAATTGAGCATTCCTATTGGTCAAGAGCTTTAAAATGGTCCCAAGGCCTTTAGACAGCGGTTCAGGACTAAGACAAATCAAATTGTGATTTAGTTTAAATGGCATCATTTTGGAAAGGAAACCAATTGGTCTGGACAAAAAAAAAAGCTTCAAGGAGAGCTCATAGTTTGGAGAACCAAAGTGTAAGCAAGAGTCCAAGATTGCTCATTTCTTTGTTTTTTACTCTTTTTCACTTTTTAAAAAAAATCTTTGTTTTCAAATTTTGTGAGAATGGAAGGCATGTTATGAATTGAGGACATTGTTAAGAGCACACCAGCTCTCCCATTTTTAATTAATTCTAGAGCTGACATGGTTAATTTTATGGATCCTTATAAGATGGTTGCTAAAAAAATTGCATTCATCCTTTCCAAGTGCATGAAATGAAGGTGAAAATAATTTTTTTTTAAAAACCATGCAAAAAAGAAGAAGATTTTTAAAATCAAAGGTTAACCTAATCCTCTCCCATGTCAATCACACATTTTTTATATTGAACTCTCAAATTGGACCCCAAGCCTTTAGACAGAGTCATTATACCTTAAGAAAAAAAAAATTTAATGTGAAGAAGGGTCCAACTCAAGGTTCAATTTGCTTCAAATTGGTCCCTAGGCTTTTGGTCCCTGGACCCTTGTCTAAAGTCTAAATATACTTATAGGTGCTGGTTCAAAGGTTTCAGGTCTCATGCATGGGCTTTCAAGATGAAATGTAGCGTTTCCTGGATTATATATGTAACCATCTACACTGGTACCATCACCATCTGGAGTGAGGCCTATTACAGGCAATATTCAACTCTATTTCAATGTTTAAAAGATAGTAAATTAATAATGTTTAGGGGCTAACCAAATTTTGTTTGATGTTTTACCATGGTATTACCATAGTACCTTGGCCATTTCAACACATTTCCGTTGAAGAATTAATTAATTTTGAAAAATTCATTTCAAGAAATGGAAATTTCTTAATTCACTATTTTCCTTCACAATATTTTTTGTTTTGGAAGAAATAATGATTTGAAAATTTCAACATTTCTGAAAATAATATAATTAGTGTCGAATTGGCCGAGGTACTAGGGTAGTGTAGGTGCTGGTTCACCTGAGGCATTCAACTCAGACTGGTTTACCTCATTGGACGCCTAGAAAACATTTTATTATCTGTGCAGTCACCAATGTGTGTTCAGCAAGCTCTTTTTGCCTAATAACTCCCTCTTTAATTAATCGGTGGTACGTATTTCTAGGCTCTAACTGGCAGGCAAACGGTATGGAAGGTTCCCAAAGTGTTATTATGGGTGTTTGGGAAACTAAATGGAACATTTCCTATTTTATCTGTTCTTGGTGTAAATTTGCTATAAGCAGCCAGAGTCATTACGTGATGCAGACGTCTACACTGCAACATGAGAAGGGGCTAACTGCGCGTTGAGGAGAAAAGGGTGCTTAATTTGATGCTGTTTTTAAAGCGATCTTGAGTGGATGCTACCTGTTTTTGGAAGCATTTTTTCTGGGCATTGTAGAAGGTTTCTTTCAGCTCTCCTTCCAAGTAGCTGTTCTAGAGGACCACCGTGAAACCTTGGTCAAATTACACAAGACACTGAATGCTGTCACGCTGCCAGTGCAGACTAGTGTAGAGCGGTTATCATAAAAAAAGGGAACAGACCCCAACAGTTATAAGGTGATTCTAAACTATCAAACCGGTTTCAAATACGTAACCATGGTTCTCAAAAATTTAAAACATCAACTAATCACCATTATCTCCAACTGGTTCTTACAAAATCTGCCAGTTCTTTGAAGTTTTGAAACAATGATAACCACCAATTACTTGATTCTGATTTTGTAAACAGCCTGGAACTGGCATTTCTTTGATTCTGAAATATTGCAAAACTGAAACTGTATAAAAATGGGTTGTGTCACATTGTGGCCTTGCCATTTACATAAAAAATATCTTAAGGAAAAAGAAGAATTATGGAAACTCAAATATTTCATCATGCAAAAATGTAATCTTCCAAAAATCCTCTATACAAATCAGAATCCTTCAAGAGATTAGAGTTATTCTTCAAGAGATTATAACTCTATCATTAATCTCAAGTTTCAACACAAGTCATAATATCATGTTTCAAAAATCCTCATATAAAAATAGACTTATTACTTAAGGGCCAAATCTTTTAAAATACTATATGCCATAATCACTATTACAAAATGTGAGTGCAATTCATTAGTCCCTGTTCACTACACCAATGAATTTATTATTTTTTCAATAGTCTTTGTTCATTATAATTAATGAATTCACTCAAAATCTAATGAAATCACTTTCAGTACAGAGACACCTTTTGTTGTAGTAAATGAATTTTTAAACACGAAATCATTGCCTTGCTAAGCAAAGCCAACAAAATCAGACACCTGCTGATCACTGGCCCAAAGTCCAAACATAGACAAGAATAAACCCAATACATTTGTAAATCTTGAGAATATGATTTGGGTCTCTTTCTGCTCACGATAGTCCTTGGAGCAATTTTTTCTGTCAATTTCAAGATGTAGTTTGGCCTTTGTGGCTACATATGGGAGAAGCAAAGACATTATCTATCTGGCTATTTGTGGCCCCACTACAGTTTCAAGATTTGGGCTGTTAAATTTTGTCGTTGTGTGCATAACTTATTAAATTTCTTGGGCAGAACTTTTTGTGCTACTGTTATTACAACCCAATATGGTGTTCCCTAAGGCAGAAGTGTGTGACTGGTTAATTCTTTATTACAGTCTCATCATTTGCCATCACTTTCATTTTCAAGAAATAGGAGGTTGAAGGCATGCTGGTCCACTTACCCTAGTAGAGCCTTAACCCACAGCTGATTGGTACTGACCTTAGGGAGGCCACATACTACCAGCTTTGTGAATTCAGATGAAGATGGAATGTGTCCTTCATATATATCCTTTTGGCCTTTCAGCTTCGAAATTATAATATATCACTGCCAAACCAGTAATTAGTCCATGCTGTAAAAACTTTTATTGGGGCCTATTTGATTGATACTTTTCACAACCTCCATGTGCTGAAGCTTCTTTGGAATCACCACCTTAGAACCAAAATGCAATAAAGGGTCCTAATTAAGGGTCCTGGTCCCTGGAAGCTATCCTCCAAATGAAAGGGAATATAGGTAGTTGTTAATAGTTATGACCAATCTCAAAAGCAAGTTCTAAACTTGATTGAATCCTCAATTCCATTTTGATTCATGCACTGGATCAGGGGGAAGTTGTCATTACTGAATGAAGCAATCACATTGAACTCTGTTAAATGCAGGATTGTCAAACTTCAATATAAGCGTTGCAGCTAAGGCAATATTTCATAACTCACAACTTATAAGCATTCCCATGATAGCAATCTCAAATTTCAATCATGTGCAATATTTCATAACTCACAACTTATAAGCATTCCCATGATAGCAATCTCAAATTTCAGTCATGTGTCTAATTCCATGTGACTAGTTGTGATCCACAGTATTCTTTTCAGATTTCATGATGTAGCCAAACTAGCAATCATCCACCAGAGTATTTAGCCAAATTTGGCTATAGGCCATATATGTAAACTATTCTTTTAAATAATCTTTCTTTATTTTGGCAGCCTCATGAATTTTTTCGAAATCTGAGCAAAAAAGGCGAATTCTTTCATAAAATATCCTTTGCTAACGTCGAAGTCACATTTTTCAGGTTGAGATATGAGTTTTCCCCACCAAAAAAGTCCTGAGATTCAGTTGGACAAAAGATACGCAAAACAATCTGTTTCCCTATTGTTCACAATTGTAAAAAATAACGTCATAGCTGCATTATTCCTAGAATTGAAGCCTTTGAATCGAACATTTTATGGAGTAAATTTCGACTTGATAAGGTCGACTGCTTTCTCGCTCAATCCAAACGCTTTCTCCAAGACGACGTCGCTGATCCCAGACCCGAACAGCGCTGCGGCTTGTGCTTGCAC
>Ga0209208_10008898_pt1 | contig 13295 bp, 11 predicted proteins | sample S1TSphfallax_3_FD_187694 | JGI IMG/M metagenome (GOLD analysis project Ga0209208, IMG submission 187694) | Host-associated microbial communities from peat moss isolated from Minnesota, USA - S1T2_Fd - Sphagnum fallax MG (SPAdes) (version 2) | ecosystem: Host-associated > Plants > Peat moss >...
GAGAGAGAGATTAAAAAGGAAGAAAACACAACAAAGCAATTCCCTTCTGAGAGGAATTTGTAAGAGGAATGCAGCAATGTGACATTGGGTGATCAAAAGAAGCTTTTGGGTACCACTAATTTGTTGTGGAGCTCACTGGATTGTGCTTTGTTGTGGTATAAAAATAACTTCGCAGATTTGCTGTGGAGGATTTGGGTATTGAGGCCCACAGAGAGACAGAGAAAGACAGAGAGACGCACACACACGCACAAACACACACACACACACACACACACACACACACAACTTTTCAGAGGGAAAGAAAAGAAACAAGAGAGGCGAAGACTTGCAGAAAGGGCCGGAGTTTGGTTGTGTCTTTTGCAAAGGTATGGAAAAAAAAAACCTAACAACAACCATAACAACCCCACAACTGGAAAACACTGTTTTTCTGTGGTTTTTCCGTTGCTGTATCTTTGTTTTTGGGTTTTGATATTTATTTATTTTTGCGGTGGGAGATGGGTGTGGAAATCTTGCTGGGAGGACAGTTTTTATTGAATAGGTTGTTGTTGGTTTTTGTTGAGAAACAAGATATCCAGAACTTCAGGATATCTATTTTGGAGCTTTGTAGCATCCACTCTTGTTTTTGTTGTGTTGTGTTGTGTTTTGCTTTATTCCTGCTGCATCTAGGGTTGGAGGGTTTTGTCTTTGGGTGGTGAATGTGTTGTGTTTTGTATGTGTAAGTGTTTTTTTGTCCTGAAGATTGTTCAACGGTTTTATATCAGTTGGAACCCTAGAAAACCTAGAAGTGCGAGAGAAAAAATTTCTTTTCTGCTTGAGTCAAAAGGATTTTGGGTTTTGGCTTGATGATGCTCTTCTATTCATAAAAAGAGTTTTGGAGCTTTGCAGGATTGTGTTTTTGATGAAGTTGTCACAGCCTTTGAGGTTTTTTAATGCCTCAAATCAACAAATCTCTGCCTTGTTTGTATTTGAGCTTCATCATCTCATCTGGGGTTTGGTAGCTTAATGTTGTTGTCAATTTGCATTGGCCTCTTGTGAGATTTGAAGCACAGATGTTACAAAATCTCTGCTTTGTTGTATTTGAGCTTCATATATAATCTGGGTGTTAGTTATATAATGTTGTTGTCGTTGTTGTCATCACTTTGCATCAGTCAATCAGTCTGTTGTCTGTACCTTTTTTTCCCTGTCTTGGAATAAGTGGAATTGCTAAGAGACCAATCAGAGAGCTACACTATCAACCTTCTGTTGATGTTTTGTAGCTGTTTCTGAAGTGTTTTTACTTGATTGCCATTTTTACAAGTTGTAAAGACAACCTTTGGAGGTTGGAAGTTCCAGGATCTGAGGAAAAGCTTTTGCAATGAATCAGGCCTTAAGAAGGATAACAACGAGCTTCAACATTGTGTGTGCGAAAAAAACACATGTGAAGAATTTTCTGGAGGCCAACAAGAAATTTCACTGTGGGCTTTTGCATCGAGGAAAATGAGTGGCAGAAGAACCCTATGTAGCAGGCAGGCTTTATAGTTTTTCTTGGAATGAAGACACATACATGCTACCATTTCTGAAGGTTGATTTCATGCCCTTTCTGATTCAGACTTTCAAGTCTCAATCGCAAGAGTGAGAATCTTTGAAATGGGTGTTTCTATTTTAAATGAAGTTTAAAGCAATTAACAAAGGACACTGCATCATGTTGAGAACTGTTCCATGTTTACAATGTCAAGAGTCACACATGATGTGCAATGGTGCAGTTTGATAGGTGATGAATATCAGAATTATGTGTGTGTGAAAAGACTGCTGTTGTTTTGTTGTCTCTTTCAGATTTCTGACTTACTCAGTTTGATGATATGGAAAGTGCCGGCAGCCGGCCCAAAGATGATGTCTCTCTTCCCAAGGGTATGGAACCTATTAAACCCCTCTGTTGCAAGTGACTGCTATAGGAATTGTAATAGTTCTCAAAAGTTGTAGCAAATACCCATTTCAGTCATGTGGTGATGTTGGGGTTTTGATTGAGGGAAGAATGTTGGGGGCCATGCCATGCAGCAACAATGACCAAGATTATTAAGGAGATGTTGCCACCAGATGTTCGGGTGGCAAAGGATGCACAGGACTTACTGGTCGAATGCTGTGTTGGTATCTTCTTAACTGGTCAACCAGATAGTCTTCAGCTTCTGTTACCCAATTGTGGCATGTTTCTCATTCAGCTCAAACTTCACAAGCTGTCTTTTGTTTGTCCATTTCTTGATGATTGCCTATTAGGTTGCAGTATACTCTCATGTAGAAACTTTTGTCCGGTAATTGTGTTGCAGATCACTGTGCCATTGTTACACTAGTGTCCAGGCAGAGCGTAGTTATTGACAGAAGTGTCCTGTTGGAACTAAATATTTGTTTATGCTTGAGGGATCATCAGTACGCATGGTGAGTATTTCAGTGCGAGTACTTGAAGTTCACATTGTTCAAAATGGGAGGCTCCCTGGGTTTTTTTTTAAAAAATCTCTTCTTTTGTTGCCCTGCAGGTCTGACATGTACAAAAATGATTCTGATTGTGTTGCAGAGTTCATAAACTTGATATCATCAGAGTCGAATGAGATTTGTAGCAAAGAGGAGAAGCGGACTATTGCTCCTGAACATGTGTTAAGAGCCCTCGAGGTTTTCTTTTTATCACCCTTTCCTTTGCCATTTATATGTGCATTCTTGTCCAGAAAATTGCTTCTTGTTGTGTATGTCCCTATGGGGTCTTGTAGAACTTAATTCCAATTCTGCAAGAAAATCGAATTATGCATTCCATGTGCCATCATCTGGAATCAAACCCAATTCATGTTTCAGCCCATTAGACATGGAACATGTAAAATTTCTGTGGCCAACCTCCCCTTCGATCATCTTCTCAAGCATTCAATTTGGTGCAGATTTTGGGGTTTGGTGAATATCTAGCAGAAGTCCAAGCTGCATATGAGCAACACAAAAATGAGACAATGGTGAGGCTCCTTTCTTTCTTTTAGAAGATATTGGATCAAAGGATACCCAGAGGAATAGCTGAAATGCTTGGAAGCTGTGCACTGTGCACTGAGGCACCCATTACCCGTTTTGTTTCCTAGGATATCTGTAAGTGGTGAGTACATTACACTATTGTATCATCAGACAATGAATCTTCTACAGCTGCATGTTGGTTGTGTCACACTGGTTATGGTTGTCCTAACTGAAGTCATTTCCTTTGATGTGAATAGGAATCGCCAAAAGTTGGTGGAAGATGGGGAAAAGAGGGAGGTGGTGGGATGACAGAGGAAGAGGCAATAGCAGCGCAACAACGAATGTTTGCTGAAGCTCGTGCCCGTATGAACAGTGGAACTACCATTGCCCCCACACAAACAAATGATTCTGAATGATTCCGTCTTTTTGTTTTTTGTTTTAAAAACTTTTCTCTTCATTCTGTTGCATGACTGAGCTCCTTGTTTTACAATGGCATTCTGTCCTTGGTGCTTTCTTCCCAAGGTTTCCTGATAAGATTTCCACTGGCCATTCCTTTGAACCTTGTTGTATAGAGATACAAAAAACTTGAATGTCCCATTTTGGGCACTGGACAAAAAAGCATATTTTGTTGGTTGGACCCTGCTTGCTGTGTTGGTGCTAGAGCCTGTGTACATATATGCACATATATAGACATATAGTTTCTGATGTTTTTGGTGGATGCCAGTGGCCTCCATGTTGATCCTCTCTTATATGTGGCACAAATGGCTTTTGCAAGGCTTTTGCAGTTTTCTTACCACAGTCGTGTTCTAGCTTTCTTAATTGTGAGTTTTTTCGAATCTCACATGTGAGTTAGATTTTTTTACTATGGTCATGGGTATATAGATTCTCAAGTGCTTGCCAACATCATGACCAAGTCTTCCCAGTGCTTCTGGAAATGCTTCCAAGATACCCAGGATGCAGATTCTGTACAATGGTTTGCTCAGATTTGGACTGATTCATTATGTACATATCTGCACCTCCCACCAGGAGCTGATGAAGTCATTGGGTAGTCATGGCTGCTCCTCATTGCTACTCATTTGTGATGAAGATGGTGATGGTCTTACACTTTGTGAGCAACTCCTATAAGGTTATGATTTGCACACTTATTGTAGTGATCCCTTCCAAATCATTGTTGTGGACAATTCTCCACAATAAATTAAGTATTTTAGGGTTTAGGATTCAGGATTCACTGGGTTTGTCTATGATCATGATAATTTCACATTAAAAGTAAGTTTCATCGATAGTAAAAAATGGAAAAGTTCACAAAATGCTTTGCTATAGCAATATGTAATCATAAGAAATTCAAACCCTTCCAGACAATCAGACATTGTGTTATAGCACAACCTGATTTTGTATAATCCTTCATATTCTTTTGCACCAATCACAAGCATATTGTTTCGTCTCTTCAGCCCCTCTATTTCTGTTTTTCCTTTTCCCAAAATCAACTAACAAAATTGGCACCAAATTGTTCTCTATTTGGGTGTTTTCCTCACCCATTCCACAGTGAGGGGCAGTGGGGAGGTTGGGGTATTGATCCACTCTGCCTATTTTTATTGACAAATATGTCAGTGTTAGATGTTGAGGGTGCAAAGTACACTAAAAGAATGATCTTTTTTCTTTCATTTGTGTATAAACACTGGATGATGGAGTTGTCTCCCAACTTAGATAATTTGTTTCCTCTTTCTTTGCTGTTTCTTGTATATGACAAATAATAATAAACTTTAGCAACTTGGGTTTTGCAATTTTTTTCCAACAAAGTTTTGGGGAAACTCAAACAGCTTGCACTGCAAAAGGGCTTCTCACATGATGTCGGCCATCGGTCCATGTATATGATCCAAACGAGTAGTTCCCTGTCACCTTCAATGTGGTGAATGTGACTCGGAAAACCAGTTTCTCACCCTTGTGGTGAAACAGTAGCTCCTCAGGTGAAATGGAGACCTGGACATTAGCAGGTGGGTGTATCACCACACTGTACAAACTGTTTGCAGATCCCACATTTGTGACTGTTCTCGTCACTGTCCTCTCACCTTGCAAGGCGCTAAGAGCAATGGATGGGTAGTTCAAATCCACAGACAATGGGAGCGTATTTGGGCACACAAACGTGCTATTGGTGAACACATGCATTGATGATGTGTTGTAGCCAAGACCACACAGGAAGAGGATATAATCCTCAATGCTAGCTTCATATACTAGACCCGGATCTGCAGCAGCTTTTGGGTTGATTTGTCCAGCACCATACTCAAAAGGAGTTGCTATTGCTTCAGATCCATCAAGAATCAGATGTCCTGTGTTGTCACGTTGCGTTGCTGCAAAACAAAGCAACCACAAAGAACAGCAAGCATTCATTATTAATCCATAAATCTAGAAAAACCCCAACACGAGCAACAATGGCAGAGCATTGTGATTATGCAGTGACTTCTTTTGCAAAGTGATGATGATGATCATCCTCTTCATGTCCCAAAAACAAAACAAAAACCACTCAAAACCACACATGCAGCAAAACCCTAATTGGAAAAAGGAACAAATGCTGCTCAGCGGCACCACCACTAAGTGTGTATTTACCAGTACTCATGATTGCTGATTTTATAGCATCAGGACTCCAATGCGGATTCACAGCTTTCAGAAGTGTAGCAAGTCCTGTGGTATGTGGGCAGGACATGGATGTCCCTGAGATTATGTTGTATTGTACAGCACGAGTATCAAACGGAAGACCTGTCGGTGATGACAACGGGCTCCATGCTGCCATTATATTCACTCCAGGTGCAGTTACATCTGGCTGAAAATCCACACAAAAACATATCATGATTTCTTGTCTTGAGAAATGGTCAAGAAAACATGGCAGCAAACTGTATATATAACCCTAAACCCCCATATGTATAATATATATATGAGATTACAGAAAGAAATCTCCATAACAAACACTGTAAAAAGGTACAACAACAATGACAAAAAATTGTGCGCTCATCATAACCTAACCTTATAAGCGGTGCTTGCATACTGTCAAAGAGTGTCTTTTTTTGTACCTTTAAGATGTCTGGAACAAGGCTGTTGGGACCTTGTGATGAGAAAGACGCCATTTCTGGAGCCGGTTTAAGACCAAATACTGTGATTGCTGGAGTGATTTGAGCAAGTGGCAAACTGTATAATGTTGTAGTAGTAGTAGTAGTAGTATCACCATCACACGATTGCCAATGAATGAAGCCAACACATATCAAAACCAAAACAAACAATTCAGAAAATGACAGTGCAGTAAGAGTTTTTTCCAAATTTTAAACAAACCACGAAGCAATAATGGTCTCATCAATTTTGATTGCTTGTCTTTGGTGAACCACATCTGAAATTGCTGAACCAAACATGCATTACTTCACACACGCACACACAAGCACACACATAAATGTATGTATCAACAAAATTGACAGTGACGGCATCTTTGCTGCAAAGGTTGAATAGCAGCAGAGGATGGAGAAATGGTGCACATGTGTGGGAAGGAGAATTTTATTTTACCTTGCAGTTTCAATGTAGGAGAAGATGGCTGCAGCATCATTTGCATTGACCATGGTAGCTGGAAGGAAGTGTGGATCAGCAACAAGATCATCACCATCCTCTGGCGCATTCCCCAAGATCATACCAATTCCACCAGCATTTTTAACCACTAGTCCCTTTTCAAGACGTGCAGAGATCCCCCGCAAGCAGGCAACTATCTTCCCTGCCACCTTTGCTGGGTCCAATGTGCCATTCAAGCACAACAAGCTGCAAAAAAAAACCCAATCATAAACAGAAAAAACCATCAGGATGCAGGCACATCATCAACATCTGCACCCAAAACAAAATCTGCATGTATGTGTAAATCCACTATATACTCTGCACCATTGTAATCTCTATACACTCTTTAAGAGATTAATCTCAATCATTAAATACCGTAAACCAAGGTATGGATCATCAATGATAGTAAATACCTGTCATTTCCAGCAGGTCCCGGAAGCCCAACATCACCAGCAGAGACTAAAGGAAAGAATTTAGGTTTCAGTTTCTTGCCTGTCGCACTAAGCCCCTGTGTAAGAAAAGAAACAATCCTTGACATCAACTCCAAGCTGTTTTGTTTCAATGCTAGCAGAAAACTAGGACAAGAAGAAAATTGTTGATAACAAACAATTTGGTGTACTTGAGGAGAAGGATAGCACCAAAAAATCTTACATGATAAATCTTGTTGTTCACAAGAATTGCATCTGAAGTGAAGCTGCGGTCAAGGCTGCTAGCACCGACAGTAATGATCCAAGGAGCTACATTGCTTACAGTGGCAGGAGTAGGCCCAGCATTTCCTGCTGAGCACACAGTAGGAATGCCTTTCTTGTAAGCATGGAAGGCACCAACAGCGATCGTGTTTTGGAAGAAGGGAGGCAGAGGGGGATCTGACCCCAGTGATAATGTCAAGATGTCCACTCCATCATAAATTGCTTCATCCATTGCTGCCAGGACGTCACTATCAACACATCCACCTCCACCATCAAGATCTGGCCAACACACTTTATATGCTGCAATCCTTGCATGCGGAGCACCTCCCTTGGCAGTCCCATTTGCTTGTCCAAACACATTTGCACCTGGTTTGTTTGTTGGTTGTCAAAACACACACATTTGCACATGGAATTATGGTAGGAAAAAAAAAGGAAAGAAGCATGAACTGCACATGTGCAGATTGAATCACTACTTTTTGCATTATAAAAAGGAGCAACAACACATATATTGCAAACAAGCAAACAAGCACTGCTGCTGCCACCAAGTCTTGGAAAGAGAATTGGGGGGAAATTACTATGCGTACCTGGAACAAAATTTCCACCAGCAGTTGATGATGTGTGGGAGCCATGGCCATCCTTATCACGGACTGATAAGAAGTCACCCGCTGCTGTCACATTACCAGTTCCCCCAGCTGCGGCAGCATATCCTTTTATGAAAAACTTTCCACCTATCAACTTTCTGCAATAGTTGCGCTCGAAGGGGAGAGTGTTTGTAAGAAGTGGCCAAGAAAACATGGATCACAACAACAAAAGAAAGAAAAAAAGAATGAAAGAACCAACAAAAACACCAATTGTCTGAGCATGAAAAAATTGTAGAGCAGCAGCAGCAGCAACCTTCTTGCAAGCTTCTTCTAAAGATTGTCACTCTTGCCACATCATGAGGTATCAAGAATGCAAACCCAAGTTTCAGATAGCAAGAAGAATTTGAAGCTTTTCTAGGAGCAAGTGAGTGAATGAGCTTTTTCATGAAGCTTTTTGGGGGGCAGGGGGGGTTAGGTCATGTTTTCTTCTTTCTTACCTGTTGCAATTCTCAGGACCAAATGCTTGACTCTTCACACACGCACCTCTCCATCTTGCTGGAATTGGACTCAAGCCATGATCCTGAAAGCTCTTCGATTCAGGCCAAACTCCTGCTCTTTTGCAAATACCCATTTACCCCCCTCAAACCTCAACCCTCATCATCACCTTCAGATCTACAAAAACTGAGAGAAAACAATTCCAAGTTCTTGTAAACTCTCTCTCTCTCTCTCAGAGTGAGAAAAAATCAGCAGATTGGACCATGCAAAAAAATTCCAACCAGAAAGAAATACACACAGAGAGACAGGGTCAGAGAGTGACAGAGACAGACAGAGACAGAGCGGAGCATTGCAGCACCTGAATCAATGTGCCCAATGATCACATCAGCTCCATACTTGGCTTTCCTCCACAGTGAAGAAGATCTGCCCGAGGAGGACTTGCTGCTGCTCTTGCTTGTCTCAAGACCAAGAAAATTCCAAGAATGGGTTGTGTGCAGTTTATTCACCCTGCTCTCAAATGCTGCTACAACTTCTGGCATACCTGTGTACATTGTGTTTGCATTGGCATGCATCATCCCATCTGTTGAAACCTCAAGTCTCTTCTTCTTCTTCTTCTTCTTCTTCTTGACTACGGAAGAACAGAATTGCCTGATACTAGGTATTCTGACACCCTCATTTGAAGAAGAAACTGGGGGAGTGAAAGAAAGGGAAGGGATTCAGAGAAAGAAGCAAAGAGCATGAGCATTGTTGTTTCTATCAAGAAAAAAAAGGATTACCAGAGAGAGCTGAGAACTCTTCAGAAGAGAGGTGGGCTGAGAATCCATTGAAGATATGCTTATAGCTATACAGCATTGCGCTCTCCGCAGCAAGCACACTGCATGAAGATCAAGATGCAATCCACAAAAAAATATAATCCCAGCATTCAGGAGCAAAGCTTTTTGCAAGATTGCAGATTTTCTTCCAAGACCTTCTTCTTCTTCTGGAGCAAGCTAAGCTACTCTGGACTATTGCACGGAGCTGATTGAATTCCTTTCTCTTTCCAGATTTGGAGCATTGGGCGTTCTTGCTTCCCCAAAGAGTTGGAGAATTCAGTATTGATTCTCTGCGAGTGAGTGAATCCATCGAGAGAGAGAGATAGAGAAATGCATGTTGGGATGAGATCTAGATCTTCTTCTTCTTCTCCATGTCCTGATGGAGGTGTGATGAGGAGGGACTAACAATGCTACCTGCCGCAAGCGGATCTCAAGAGATTGTGGTGCTGGGCTGTGACGCTGTCGGGATGCTGCAAAGCCGGATCTGAATCTCCCAGGTACACCACATAGCTCTGCAACAAGCAAAAGCAACCGTGCAAGATCATCATCCACACACACCAGTTCAGAGTTCAGCAGCATTACGAGTAGCTGATCTTCTTCATATACCATAGCAGCTAATTCCCCCTCGTTGCAACAGCAGCTCTCTCTCTCCCCACTAGTCGGATTCCGAAGCTCAGCTTACCTTTCTACTAGCAACAGCGACAGCAGCTACAGAAGCAAGAAAGCAAGGAGACATCACCAGCAGCAATACAATGAGCTCTGAAATCTGCAGCTGCACAAAGCAAGGAGCAATACTTCTACTACTACTACTACTTCTTCCACTGCTCAAGTTGCTGCTGCTGCTTCTTCTTCTTCTCTCTCCTTCCTGAACCATCGCACGGCGCAACACCATGACTGCTGCAGCTACTAGCTAGCTTAGCTAGCACTGCACACACAGCAGTTGTACTTGCAGCCGCAGCTCTCTCTCTTTCTCTCTATCTAGAGGATTAGCAATCCCCTCCAGTGATCATCTTTTTCTTCTTCTTCTTCTTCTTCCAGCAGCTTCTCACACAAGCTCAAAAGCTCTCCTCCACCTTCAATATCAGGGACTGAAGTCTTCCTCAACTTCTTGCCAATCCGGACAGAGAAAAAAACAAATCAAATCAAAATTTGTCCGACCCCAAGGAGGAGGACGAAAGTCTGAAGCTGGCGGAGCTGCAGACAGACGGCGGATTAAATGTGATTCTTCAAGCAAGAGACGGCAGCCGCAACAGCAGCAGCAGGCACGCGGAATCAGCGGCGGCATTTGCCAACAACCGCTGGTCCACGGCCACCACCACCACAAACAAAGATCACCAAATTGTACAACAATCCCGAGAGAGAGAGAGAGAGAGAGAAGAGAAGAAGAGACTTGGGAAGAAGCTTGTTAGTGAAGAAGAACTTTGTGGGTTTTTTTTGGGTGTTTTGGTTGCTCCGGGATTAGTGTTGGAAGTTGTTGAGTGATTATTATTATTGTGAGGATTGTTTTTGAAAGTAGAAATGGGTGGAGTACGTAACAACAATAAGAGCAAAAACAGAAAGAATTAAATGAAGTGAAATGAAAGCGCCTTTCAGAAGACTCCTCTTCTGCAGTTGCATCTGCAAAAACAGTAGTAGTGGTAGTAGTGGTAGTAGTAGTAGTAGTCGGCAGCTTTTTGGGCACGCAGCTCAAGCCTTTTGCGCTTCATGGATGCTGCAATTACGACAAACTACGTTACTGCAGCAGAGCAGACGAGCGAGCGGGCCCCATTCATGATATACTGTCAAGCACCCATTGCGCGTGCTCTTAATGAGAGAACCTGACAAAAGACGCACAAAGACACAGATACACAGGCAGACAGACAGACATACAAAAGAAGCCAAGGAATATACAAAGTTGGGCTTTGCTTTGCTTTGCTTAATTGATTGCGTTTTTCTCTTCTTCTTCCTCTTCTTCTTCACCATTTTTTGTTTTTGTTTTTGTTTTTCATTTGTTTTGTTTAGGTGGTCCTTCTTCTTCTGAATCTTCTTCTTCTTCTTTTTGGTTGCGGCTTGATTACGTCTGCCTGCCGCAAACCCCAACGACCATAAAAACAACAACTGTAACAGCGCTTCATCAATTTCAATTAATGCGCTCCTCATTTGTCGTATGATTATCATGATGTGCAGTAGCAGCAGCAGCAGCAGATCGTGATCATCAGCGAGCGATTCAACAGCAAAAATGCATGATGATCATCATCATCTTTCTTTCTTTTTTTCTTTCTTTCTGTCTTCCTCTTGGCATCAAGCAAAGATTGCAAAATTCTTCCTCCGCGAGCTGCAGAGCTGCAGCTCGTTTCATTTCTTCCACTGCAAAAACTCTGGAAAAGCCCAAAACGCTCACATTTTTTTGACCGTTTCTTCTTCTTCTTCTTCCGTTTGGAATTCATCATTAGCTATGGAAATTGGATGAATGAATGAATGACTGGATGGATGAATGCAGTGTTGGATGGATGGATGAATAAATGAATGGATGGATGAATACATGGTTGGATGGATGGATGAGTAAATGGATGAATAAATGAATGGTTGGATGGATGGAATGGATAGGTGGGGTTCTCAACGTTTGTTTCTGGTTTGGAATTCATGATTTTGTTTATGATGTTTATCCATGAATGGATGGATGGATGGATGGATGGATTAATGGGTGGGTTTTCTCAACATTTTTTTTCCATTTTGGAATTCATGGTTTTTTAATTTTATTATAATGATGAATGGATGAATGGGTTGTGTTCTCAAACATTTTTTTCTGTTTGGAATTCATGATCTATTGTAATGGAGTGAATTGGATGGATGAATAGGACGGATTAAATGGGTGGGTTGCTCAACATCTTTTTTTGTGTTGGGAATTCATGATTTGTTATGATGGATGGATGAATGTATGGATGGATGGGTTTCTCAAAAATTTCTTTTTTTTTTTGCTTGGAATTCATGATTTTGTTATGATGGATGGGACGGGTTCTCAACAATGTTCTTGGAATCTGGATTTCATTATAATTTTTTTATCATGATGGATAGATGGATGAATGGATAGGTTCACAACATTGTTTTTATAAATATAACAATCATTTCACAATCTCCAAATCAATAGTGATCATGGTGGGTCTTCACAATTTCCCATGACTCAATTTGATGATCATGATCTCCAACCACATTCCAAAATCTCCAACTATCTCCAACTATCTCCAACTCCATTTGATGATCTCAAGATCTCAAATCACATTCCAAAATCTCCAACTCCATTTGATGATCTCAAGATCCCAAACCACATTCCAAAATCTCCAACTCCATTTGATGATCTCAAGATCCCAAACCACATTCCAAAATCTCCAACTCCATTTGATGATCTCAAGATCTCAAAAGCCTCATCCATCCCAAAATCTCCAACTCAATTTGATGATCATAATCTCAAGAACACATTCACAATATCAGACTGAAATTCAATGATCGTCATCATCTTGAAAACAATTCAAACAATTCAAAATGCATTTGAATGATTTCCATCACAATCTCCAAATTCATTTCATTCATCAATGGTCTCTCATCACTTCACAATCTCTAGTTGATGATGAAGAAATCTCTTCCCCCTGCCCCCAACCCCCACACCCATTTAAAAAAGAAAAAAAAGGGAGGTCCTTTTACTCCTCGATCGAACTTCTCATTGGTTGCATGGAAATTCTATTGCTAAAATTGGGTGCCACTATTTTGGGCCTCGACTAATAGCCCTTCCTAAGAACCCCCCCCACCTATTGGTCTTTCACAAATTATCCTAGTGATTATTTCTATGATTTTTTTTTAATTTAGGAGTTTTTAATGATTTGTTAAATTGATACCGTATTCCTCACATTTAGCAAAAACAATCGAGAGAGTTTTAAATGCGTTTCTTCTTCTTTTTAGGGTTTTCCTTCATTATATGTTAAAGATGACGATTTACATGTTATTGTAGCAAGTGAAACAATCATAGTTAGCATTTTCATTCAGACCATCACTTTTGATTCTGACACACAATTCGTATAGTGGAAGGAGCAAAGGTTAACCAAATCATTAATGGGGAAAGTCTGGCAAGGGTTTGGCATCCAATTTTGATGGAAAAGCTGGGCAGCTTGGGGTAGTTATGAGCAATGGGTTTGTTTTTATAGGAT
>Ga0209208_10008899_pt1 | contig 13295 bp, 17 predicted proteins | sample S1TSphfallax_3_FD_187694 | JGI IMG/M metagenome (GOLD analysis project Ga0209208, IMG submission 187694) | Host-associated microbial communities from peat moss isolated from Minnesota, USA - S1T2_Fd - Sphagnum fallax MG (SPAdes) (version 2) | ecosystem: Host-associated > Plants > Peat moss >...
GCTTATAGATCATAATTTCTCCTTCATTTTTATTGGTTACAAAAATGTTTGTGCATTGTTTTGATATTATAATGAAATGTGATTTGAAACATGTGTCATTTGTTTCAAAGCATATGTTTCAATTTTTGATTTGTCTTTGTGGAAATGTTGGGACAATTTGTGTGATGAACATGAAAACTAAATCAAGGACTCCATGTCAATTTGAATAAGATCAACATTTTAAAAATTGCTCGTAAGAATATGATAATAGAATTGGTTGGGGAAGTAACCTTAAATTAAATATGGGTTTTATGGATAATCAAAATTATATTTCAATCCTACATAAGAATTTATAACCAAAACTAAACCAATTTTTAAAAAAATTGGTTCTAGGTCCATTATAAGGTTAAGGGCACCATTCACCATCATCGCAAACTATATTTATATTTTTCTCCTAAAATATTTCACCTTTTCTTTAAAGGGAAAGTAAAATGCACTACAATGCTTGGAATCAAAAGAAAGTAGAATGCATCTTTATACTTGATTAAAAAGAAGTCGCACAAATCATAGCTTGAACAACTTGAATTCGATAGGCAAAATAGCAACGAGAAATTAAATGCACCTCATAACAACTGAAATCCATTTGTGACAACTTGAATTTGATAGGTTAAACATCGATAGGAAAAAATACACACTTCACAACAACTTAAGATTCATGCAAATGATTCCTAATTAACCTTTTGACTTAGTGAGTATCCTTGTAAACTTTGTCCCAAACATAACCCAAAATCATTGTGAGTATCTTGAGCCTTATGAGTAGCTTTGTGAACCTTCTTCCAAACACAACACAAAATTAGTATTCTAAACATAGCCCAAAATCAACCACAACCCAAAATCATTGATTTGAAATTGCAAAAAAAGGTCACAAGAATTTATGTAATTGTGATTGGAATTTTTGTTGCTACAAAAACACAAATGGATTGTAGACTTTCCTACAAGTGGTATTTTTGTTACAATATAACAAATGAGAGAAGGTGTTGAGAGATTTGATTTTTGGTTCATGATAAGTAAAATAGAGTGGGTGGGGTCAAAAAATATGTAGAAAAATATTCTTTCTTAGTCAAATTCACTTAATCAACCCATGTTTGCCACCCTTCAAGCAAATTTTTAAAACTTATTTATCTAGTTTTTGAAGTAGTTAACATCAAGGCACCATAAGTTCACCCTTGATGCAGTCAAAATCCCCTTTATGATGTGTTTTTTATTAAGTTAGTGGATTAAAAAAACTTTGCCAAATCTGATAACAAATGTTTTTTATGTAATTCATTATACAATGTTGTAAAACTACATTTTATAATAAACACATTTGACCATTTTTTGATGTTTTGTGGAACTTCACATAGCTAAATATGATAGGCATGTTACAAAACAAAAAAAAGGTGCAACACTCAAACCCCTACCTCTAGCCCTTTTTTTTTCTCTTTCTGCTACAACAAATCAGTGACTTTTGTTTTTCCCACCCATGCGTCATTCATGCCATATGAAATATTTGTCTTTGAAAATTAATGTTTTGGGTTTTTTTATATCATTTTGATTGCCTTGTGTTCATGGCATTTTTCATGATTGGGGTTTCAAATTTTATGTTTGTTAGCTTTAAATTTTAAGGTTTCAAAATTATACAATTTGTTTAATTTACGATTCTTTGGGATTTAAAATGGGACATCCAAGGGTGTGTACCATGAATATGTCATTCAATTACCAAACAACACTTCCACCCCACATTGGAAATCCATTCACTATCAATAAATTCACACAATGATTGGAACAAAAATTTAAATGCACTTGGAACATTATTAGCAACACCAAATTTCACCTTGTTCAAATGCCCCTTTGGATTTTATAATTCAATTTCATGTTTTTTAATGGGAGGTGAATTGTGTTAAGTAGACCTCAAGTTGAAGATCCATCAATGAGTTTGACAATGGTTTTGATACCAAGGATCATGTTGATGCAAATAGTGACAAAATTTGTCACCATTTTAAACTTTTAATTCTTTTGATACCGTGCTCTTTTGAAATCTAAAAGATGCATGAATTTGCAAGAACTAAGTATAGATAAATTTTTGTTGTGTTGGGAATGCCCCTACTTTAGTGTTTCACCATCCACACTTGGAGAGGTCATTTCTACTTTATTCCAAATGACATGCAAAAAAATATAAGATGCAAATTATTAAAAAATATATATAAGTTATAATTTACTCCAATGCAAATAGGATGTTCATAATTCATTATGAAAATATACTTAGAATATACTTAGAATATGTCATGTTTCATAACAAACTTTTAAAATGTTCATTTATTTCATGTGCTTCCTAAAATATACATAGAGTGACCTCCCTAGGCTTCCACACAAAACATTTTTTTCCCACCATTTTAAAAGGAGGGGCCCAATGGGGTTGGTAGAACCTCTAGTGCAATTTTGAAAATGGTTTTCTATATTCATAAAGCCTATGTTTTAAATACCTCTAAAAGAATTGGAATTTGGTTCAACTTAAGATTGGGTTTGGTTCCATTTACATTACACCCAACTAAAATTAATACCTTACAACACATTGATTTAAAGTTTAAGACATTGAAGTAAGGAGTGCAATGGCATAAAATTTTGTTAGGAAGGAGGTAGGTGCTCTTACATGGGAACAAGGACAAACACAAATAGGCAAGTTATGATCTCAAGAGCATTAACCTATCACACCATTGTTGTGTTGGGATTTTGTGGAAGTGCATTTAGACATTTGTAATAAGCTTTTAGTCATGTTTATGGGGGAGAAGATAGAAAAGGGGGGTGTTTTTTATGACTTTGGACTTTTTTAAATGCTACATAGGTAACATCCAAGTCATTTTTGTTTCAATGGAATTGCCTCAGTTCATTTGTGGTCACGAGGAGAAAATTTTCATGGGAGAAGTGTTTGTTTTCTAGTGCTAGAGGGTTGAGGTGATTTATTTCATTTGTGCAACTTTTAAATTGCAACTTCTTAGTGGCATAAATGCACTTGAAAAAAATTTATGCTCGAAGAAAACAATAAGACTAAATTGTTTAAGCTTAATCTTTTTACATTCTCATTATTTGTATCTTTGAAACTTTTTCCTTATATTTAGGGTTGAATTGGGTTATCAATTGTTATCAATGTGTGTGGTTTTCATGTTGGCCCCTGAGTTGGGGTTTTTTTCATTATCTTTTGGTTTTAAAAATGAAGTTATAAGCCTATTTTAGGTTTTCTTTTGTTTTTTATATGTTTTTTGTGTGATTTGTTTTGGCCAAAAAATGGTTTTTTGTTGGAGATTGTTTTTTAAGGTTTTATTTCTTGTGCCAACTACTAAGGTGGAAGTTAACTATCATATACAATTTTCTTCTCATGGCTTTAACTATATTTTTATGTGGTTACACTAAGATGGTTATACCATAACCAAAAAAAAGAGGGTACACAAAAGATTTGCTTCTCACAAAACCCTACTCTTATTACAATGTCTATAACTTATCTCCTATCAAGCAAGCAATATTACAACAATATGCATTTGGAGTCCCACATCATGTGATCCTCTAGAATTAAGTGGTTCTTAAGAAGATGCATGCCTATCAACCTATCTTAAATTTGCTACATTAGTAGTCCTTAGTTGCTACTGGAAATAACAATGGTTTTGTATTGTGAACACAATAGTTAATAGGGTTTGGCTTGAAATCAACGCTCTCAATGTTCATTCGGTCTATGATGAGATGTTACCACCCCCACTACATAGATCAATGCAGAGAAATGTTTGGTCTAGTTTTTAACACATATCAACTTCTGGGTACTACTCCATAACTGAACCATGTACGTCAAGTCGGTTTGCAACTACTCAAGGAGACATAATTTTGTGAGAAATATGGATTTGTAAATGCTTGCTATGATTTCTTCCATCATGTTTCTCTCTCACTCACATTTTGCCCAACCCAAAGGATACCCACAAAGAGGTTTCTAGCTCCCATTTAGGTGTATGAACTACCCACTAGATTTCCAAGTAAGGTTTCCACCAAGCCCCTATAGATGCAATTTTCTATATCCTTCTAATTCTATAGCTTAGACCACCTTTAGGTGTCATCAACCTTTAGCATCAACCTTTTATCAATCCTAATTCTAACTAGAATACAAAGTCGACCATCATATAATCACTGGTGTAGTGGAGAAAAACATAACAACTATCTATTCTTGCAAGCTCCCTCTTACAACCAAAAACTACACTTTTTTCTACCAAGCAACAGACCTTCTTTCTCCTTAAAATCTTGTCTCTTATCTTGGTCCAAACTCTTCTTCTTCTCATCTTCCTTGCACACATGAATTGCCTTTGGCCACCCATCATCAATTGCCACCATGTTTCACATAACACACAAGCAACAAACTCTCCTATTCACAACCACTAACAAACAATGAAAAGATAAACCTGCCGCCTACATGAAGAAAGTTGATGGTGGTTCAACACCTAAACCCTAAAATGAATATAGGGTTCACACTATAGAAACCTAAAAGACTCCTTGTCCGGTCACATATGTAACCCCTCCCTTCCTTAAAAAGATGATTCCTTCATCTTTTTCAATCTTGTAGAACATGATAGATTTGCAAATCCCTACAAGATCTTTCCCACTAATTCCCATCAACATTTTGAATGATGCATATTTTGTTTCCTTCTTCAAAATCAAGATTTCCAATTCCATCTACATGTGCTACAAACTAATATGGACCTTCCCAACTAAAAGTTAAAGCCTTTTTCTTTCTTGGCTTTTTCATCTTGACCATTGTCTGTCCATTAACCAACCCTTCAAAAGTTTATTTTCCTCTTCTGGTAGCATAAGTTTTTTTTTTTTTTTGTGCATGTTCAACATTGAGCAGAATGTTCTCATGGATGCTTACTATCAACTTCATCTTTTGTATAAATTATTTTGTCGTAGTTTTTGCATCAATAGTGTCATCAACCACGACAATCAGGGAATGTAAATAGTTATTAGCCCTAAGGCGTGGTGTGTGCCTAATCAATATCATAAAAGGGGAAAATTTAATGTTGCCTTGAATTTCGCATTTGTATCCAAACATAACCTTCGCTAGTTGTTCATCCCAATAGTTGGCATTTTCGAATGTTGCAAATAATAATATTATGCCATGCTTAATAGTCTTTATTAGATGCTTAACCATCCCATTGCATTGTGGCCATTGAAGTGTTGTATGTTGATGGTGGATCCCATAGTCCTTGCACGTGACATCAAACTTTGCTACCCATTTTCCTCCATTATCAATTAATACAAACTTGGGAACCCCATATCTACAAATTATGTCATCTTCCATAAACATGACTGCAATCTTAGCACCATGATTAGCAACCATTTTTACATCACACCATTTAAAGTAATGGTCGATGGCCACCAGAATATACTTGTTTCTTAATTGGTTTCATGCAATGGTCCTATATTGTCCATAACAATTTTATAAAATAGATCACAAATAGGTATACTCTTCAACTCTTCATATTTAGAGCATATACTCCCCATCTTTCTCACCATTTGGCACTATTGGCACATATTTACAATAGTCTTTACATCCTCTATTCTATTATGCCAAAAGTACCTTCTGCAGATTTTAACCAATGTCCTTTCCTCTTGCCCCAAGTCTTTATGCATTTGGATTACCAATCCCATGCAGTCTTCTGGTCTTGGCACAAACAAACCTTTGAAATAAAGTGATTGATCATGCTAGTGATAGTTCAATATCCTCTTCCTTGTTCTTTTGCATTCCTCAAGATCAACAGTGTTTGGTATTGTTCCTTCCTACAACAGTTTCATGCAAGTTACATCCTTCCATATATCATTGTCCCTTGTGTCTGTCCAACACTTCTCCTCTTCATTAAAGTCTATAGAAATCAAATCATGTTCACTAGATTCAAACAATACTTGAGTTGCCAATACTAGCTCCAATTGCTATTGTATGTCATAGTACTAAGGTCTCTTTCTCTTCAGTGCTAGTCTTACATCGTTGTCTTACAAATTTTCGCCCCTTGTTTTATCTTCTACCTCATGTGGAACAAATTCCTTGTGCTAGTCCTCCTCTAACACAACATCAACCATATATAGTTGATGGCTTCTAGCATAACCCCAGTGGTTGATGCCAAAACAACATTCATGATGTTGTAAAAACCCTTTTTCTTGTCTCCTAAAACCGAGCCATTCTGACTATTTGCCAGTTTGAACATAAATAATCTCACCTTCTTCCCCATGTGTGTCAGTTTGTATATTTCCAATATCTTGGATTTTTTCACTGAAGTCATCATCATCTGTGGCTAGTCCAACTAGATTCCTACTCAAAGCATCAACATTCGTATGTCTGAGCCTTGGTCGGTGTACTATTTTGGAATTAAAGTCCTACAACATGTCAATCCACCTACCTCTCTTGCCATGTACATTTGATATGATTGCTAACCATTCAAATGGTTTGTGATCTTTTCGTAGAATGAAATGGTTCCTATGCAAGTACTGTCTGAAATGCATAATGCCCCATATTAATGCATAGCATTCCCCTTCCATTGGGTGGAATTTTCTTTGTGCTTCTGTCAAACTTTTATTGGCATGGGCCGCCACCTTCTCAAATTTGCCCTCCTTCTGTGACAATATAACTCCAACACCTTTGGGTGACCAGTCAACATCAAGACAAAATGGTCTCTTGAAATCAGGCCGTATGAATATATGCGCATCAACCAATGCTACCTTTAGTGCTTGGAATGCTTATTGATAACCCACATCCCATATAAAGTCAACATTTTTTTGGTCAACTAAAATAGTGGAACTGCTAGTCATGAATAGCCTCGGACATAATTCTGGTAATACCATGTCAGACCCAAGAACGACATGATGTTTATGATCATCTTTGGTTCTGGAAAATGCAAAATTGCCTCAATTTTGTCAAGATCTAGTTTGGTGCAATTTTGACTAATCACATGGCCCCAAAATGTAATTTTATTTGTAGCAAAACAACATTTGTTTGGGTTCAATTTTAGGTTTAGTTCCTTGAGCTTGAAAAACATTGCATCCAAATGTTGAAGATGTTCCTTCCAACTCTTGTTGTGCACATTGAGATCATCGACAAATACCTTCAGGAATTTGCTTCCCAAGTCCTTAAAGACCTTTGACATAGTTATGGTAAAAATGCTAGTTGCATTCTTAAGACCAAATGGCATGATTGTCCAGTCATACAATCCATTTTTAGTGGTCAATGTTGTCTTTTTCATATTTTATGGAGCCATTTAAATTTGCCAAAAGCCAAACTGCAAATCCAATGTATTAAACTAGGATGATTTACCTAGCTGGTTAATCACATCATCCACAAATGGCATTGGGAATGAATCCCAACAGTTTTGCGTATTGAGTGGTCAATAGTCTCCACATAAATGTTTGCTCCCATCCTTTTTTACTAATAGAATGACACAACATGCATACTCAGAATTGTTGGGTTTCATCTTGCCCAAATCTACCAGTACATCAATCTATCTTTTTACTTTTACATTTTCCCAGTAGGATAATTGACCAGGAGAAACCTTGCAAGGTGGAAACCCTTGCATATCCATAGAGTGTTCTCCGATAGTGCAACAACCTAGTTCACCCTTGTTCCAAGAAAAAACATCTTGATAACACTCCAAAACCTTCTAAAGTTGTTGTTGCTTCTTTTTATCCAAGCTAGTGTTAACCCTAATTCGCTAACAGATCTCCCTCCACCTTGTGCTCATCTCATCATGGTTAGATGATGCTAGTTGTTTAGTGGAGTTGTGATCAAGGTTACCATCTTCTGCTTGGTGAACTTGTAGCCACATTGAAATTGTTGCATAGTGTGGGGATTCATACATGGCCTGCCTACTCTGTTCTGCATCAGACACCCGTTTCAACCAATCTACATAGTCATCTATATCTGTTATTTCTTCCTCCATGAACTCGTCAACCTATTCATGTAGGTTCAGTTACAAGATCTGTTGTGGTCCTTCTAACATCACTAGATCCTCTAACTCAATATCCCTGAATTCATTCTCATCATTAATTTGTTTGAATTGATAAAGCTCTCCATCACAATGTTCATTACTATCAATACCAATATTCGAATATGAAGCAAATGCATCCTCACCCTTGGTCATGACAAGATTTCCCGGCCCTAACTCGGCATGCAATTAGAAATGTCAAAATCATCATTAATGCATGTGTTCTCCAAGATAGTAGTGATGTCTTTCATCGGTGTTTATGGGTTCATCCTTTGCAATACATTTACCATAATCAATGGCAACACTTCCACATTGGCCCCTAGACCATGTCGTACTTCAATAAGGCCTTGTTTTACATCCATGATTGCACCAATTTTTATTAGAAAATCAAAGCCAAGCAGTACATCATAATTGTATGTATCCTCCACCATGTATGTCATAGTGCATTATATGCTTCCAACCTTAACATGTACTTCATCAATTCTACTTAGAGCCTGTGTAACAACTCCTGACGCAATTTTGTAAGTTTCAGACCCGATAACCAAGTGCATTATACCCAATTCTCTGACTACAATGGCAGCCATAATCGATGTAGAGGCTCCAATATCCACCAGTCCTTCAACAAATAAATTGTTTATTTCCACAAGTAGATGCAGAGTTTTGCTCCAATGTGTTTTGTTGATGCAAATATTCCTCGGCATTGGAATTGCAAAAACCATGGATACTTGATTCTTAATTGCTTCTAAAGCCTTCTTTCGTCTAACCAACCTTACTAAACTTTCAAGGTGTTCAAGTTCTTTTGGAATCACGAGGATTGTCTCCATAGGTGAAAGGGAAATATTTCCTTTTATGAAGTGGGAAAGAATCTTGGACCTAATTGTAGTGTCCTAGTTTACACCTAATCCATCCCCTGTAACTTTAGGTTTTGGTACAACTCCTCCTGGTGCTATGTCAACAAGTATCCTCCTCCTATGCATTCGAATGTAAGAAAAAAAAATTTCATTCGTGCACAGCTTGTTGAATTGTTGTATGGTCACCTCTTCATCATTCAACAATACCTCCAAAACATTTGCTGCTCCAGAGTGGGATTTCCCATCCTTGGATTTCTTCCAACACATGTCCTCAGAATGACCTAAACCTGAACAAAAGGAACATTTAATTCCACAATTCTTTGTCCTATGAGACATGCCACACTTGGCACATTTTGGTCGTGGTTCATTTAATCTTAGACAAGTGGTTGCGAAACGGTCCCCTCCCTTGTAGATTTGGCATCCTCCAAACACAATGGAAGAAGATGATATTTCTAGATTCTGCACAATTCCCTTGAAGAAATTGATTATTGTGTTGTTTAAAGTAGTGACATGTTTCTCCATTATGGCCTCTAAGGCCCCATCTTCTTGTTTCTCTTTTAGAGGTTCATATGGAGTTTTTCCAAGCTCGGTCAACATTCTCTCCAATTATGTTGCAGCGCCTACTAATTTTTCAATATCCGTAAATGTCTTCACCACACACAATTTTCGAATTTCAAGCCTTAATTTGGCCAAAAATCTTCTTCTTTGTTTAGCATCTTGTATCCTACCCCTTTGAAACAATTTGTTGAGATGTTCAAAATGTTTTTGAACTTATCCTTGGGTTCTTGTTTGATGGCATCAAGCTTCATCTTGATGTCATCAGCATCAACGTCTCCATATTTCTACACTATTAGAGTCCTTAACTTAGCCCAAACGGTTGGTGTTGGTTGCAACCTCCTAAACCATTCCTTATCCCTACCTTTCAGATTCAGCTTTGCAATCTTGAAGAGTTTATCTACATTTAGATCTCACACTTCAACAGCCCTGGTGAGCCTCGTTAACATCCTCATGGTCTTGCCCCCAAAACAATTCATCCATCCCCTGTGGGCTAGTGTTATGGACCGACTACAAACAAGTGAAGAATTACAAGACAAGACAAGTTTTATTGATCCATCAACTGGTGTTGATCTGCTGAAGCGTTGTTCCCTAGACTATCTCCTTTTATAACCCTAAACCATACTAGTCCCAAAATATCCTAGGCCATGATATTGCTAAAAGTATCCCAAAATATCCTAGACCATGATATTGCCAAAAGTATCCCAAAATATCCTAGGCCATGACATTATCCTCTCCTCAAGCGACATCTTCCAGATGGAGCCGGTTTGTTAGGATACCGTTGGTGAAACCGATTAACTAAGTCTTGGGCATGAACTAGGTTTCCAGCAGGCTCCCAAGTAGCTTCAGAAGGAGGATAACCTCGCCAAAAAACAAGGTATATGAGCTTTCCACGAATCTTCTTGGAGTCCAAGACCTCCTGAACTTCAAACTCTTCTTGGCCTTCAATTTCGACTAGAACTGGGGGTTCTCGATGACGTTCTAGGATCGGGTTTTCATGATAGGACTCAAGCAAGGAGACATGGAAAACATTGTGGATTTTGAACTGGGGTGGAAGCTCCAACTGGCAAGCCATTAGACCAACCAATTTGGCACTCCTGTGTTAGCTTGAGTTCTGCCATAAAGTTTTGTTGAACCTGTCCAAGCCTCATGGCCCTTTCTTCAGCCGAAGGGTTTACGAAGTCCCCAGGAATTTCATGGCTGAACCTAGGATGAAAACCGTAATTGGCAAAGAATGGACTGATCCCGGTCGATGCATGCGTTGTGTTGTTATAAGCAAATTCTGCTTGAGATAGTAGGTCCAGCCAGTCATCCTGTTGGTAGTTCACAGTGCAACGAAGGTATTGCTCGAGTGTCTGGTTTGTCCGTTCGGTTTGTCCATTTGTCTCAGGGTGGAAAGCTGAAGATAGCTAAATGTCAACTCCAAGAAGCTCGAATAAGCGACGCCAGAACTTGGATGCAAACTGAGGACCTCTGTCGGACACAATTTCCTCGAGGAGTCCATGCAATCAGACGATCCCGTCCAGAATTAACTGAGCTGTCTCTTCTGTCGTGATTGACTTGGAATAAGGGGTGAAATGGGCCATTTTGGTGAGTCGATCGACCACAACCAGTATTGAATTCTTGGTTCTGACAGTAGGGAGGTCCGTGATGAAATCCATTGCAATAGATCCCCAAGGTCGGCTAGGAATCGGCAGGGGCTGTAGGAGTCCAAACGGGCGATGCCTGGGAGCCTTGGATCGAGCGCATGTATCACAAAACTTGACATACTCCCGTAGCAGCTTGTTCATTTTGGGCCACCAATAATTCCTTGACACTAGTTCGTGAGTCCATGCCATTCCAAAGTGACCCGCTAGGGTGTTGTCATGGCATTCTCTCAGGCTTTTTAGGTGTATAGGTCCTTCGGGTACATAAATCAGGTTATTTCGAAGGAGAAGTCTGTCTTGTTGCTCAAACTGATCTAGATCATCACGATTTGGGTTCTTTGGTCGTTCCTGGAGTTCCTTCTTGATGTTGGTAGCCGAGGTGTCTTCCTTAGTTGCCATCTTGATGTCCTTGACAAGGTATGAATCTGGGAGGGTGTTGATTGTTGCTGCAACTCGAAATTGCTCGGGGTTGAGTAAAGTCTGGTTCTGCTAGCCGTAGGCCTCATCCCCCGCTCGAAGTTCATATTCTGAACAACGAGATAGCGCGTCAGCTTTCCCTTGATGGGTGCGAGTTGATACTGAATCTCAAAGTCAAAATCAGCTAGGAAGATAGACCAACGTGTCTGGTGACGATTCAAGGTCCGAGTAGTTGTGAAATAAAGGAGATTCTTGTGATCTGTTAGAACTTGTACTCGATGTTGAGCTCCAGCAAGATACGATCTCCACTGCTCGAATGTCGTGATGATTGCCAGGAGTTCCTTATCGTAGACCTAGTAGTTGATTTCGGCACTGGTTAGCTTCCGTGAATAAAAAGCAACTGGATGCAGCAACCCATCTATTCCAAATTGAGATAGAATAGCTCCCAAGGCAAAATCTGAAGCGTCCGTTTCCACAATGAATGGCTTGGCAGGATCGGGATGTATCAGGATGGGTGCAGAGGTGAATGCCATATTGAGAGTATCAAAAGCAGCCTGGGCCGTTGGATTCCACGAGAAGGGCTTGTCTTTGCAAGTTAGGGTTGTTAACGGTGTTGTGATCTTGGAGTAGCCTTTGATAAACCGACGATAGAAGTTGGCAAACCCCAGGATGCGTTGAACGTCCTTGACCGAGGATGGAGTAGCCCAACACTAGATGGTTTCGACCTTTGACTTGTCCATGAAAATGCCATCTGGAGAGATCACGTAGCCAAGGAACGCCACTGAAGATTTGTCGAATTCACATTTTTCCATCTTGACGTATAAGCCATGCTCTCGGAGCGTCGCAAGCACCAATCGTACATGTTTGTCGTGGGTTTCCTAGTCCTTGGAAAAGATCAAAATGTCATCCAAATAGACCACGACAAATTCATCCATGTACTCCTGGAAGATATCATTCATCAGATGCTGAAAGACTGTGGGTGCATTGGTGAGGCCGAAGGGCATGACCGTGTATTCGAAATGGCCGTAGCGTGTGCGAAAAGTTGTCTTCCATTCATCACCAGGACGAATCCCGAGTAAGTTGTAGGCTCCATGTGAAGATTTATTGCACACCTTCACTACTAAGATATGCACTCACAATAAAAGACCGGTTGGAAATGGAACTACTATGTAGTGTAGTTTAACAAGTAAGGTGGTTCAAAGTAAGTAATGAAATTCACTAAAGAAATCTAATGCGTTGTGTCCAAATCTCATGAGTTTTTATTTTATGTCTTTGACCAAAGTTAAGCCTCGAAACTAAAAACCACTTGCTTTGATTGAGGAAAAAACAAAACAAACATCTCAACCTCTTCTACTTCCAACACCTGCAACTCCCTCACAGCAAAACCGATGATGTTGAATTTTTGAGAGGAGCTTTTACACCTTCCAAACTACAACTGATCTAATTTTGACGCAAATCCAACGGTGGATTTGAGAGAAACAATTAATCAACCAAAAGTCCAGAGGCGTCACCATGGAAATCCTTCCATGAAACCCTCTTCAACACCCTCTACTTCCAACACCTGCAACTCCCTCACAGCAAAACCGATGACGCTGAATTTTTGAGAGGAGCTTTTACATCTTTCAAACTACAACGAATCCAATTTTGACACAAATCCAACGGTGGATTTGAGAGAAACAACTAATTGAACCAACATCCAGAGGCTTTGCAACAAGTACTTGCTACACAAGTTCTTTTCATGCCTAATTCTTACACACACTCTTTCTATGCTTGATTCTTGCACACATTCCCTCCATGCTTGATTC
>Ga0209208_10008900_pt1 | contig 13295 bp, 7 predicted proteins | sample S1TSphfallax_3_FD_187694 | JGI IMG/M metagenome (GOLD analysis project Ga0209208, IMG submission 187694) | Host-associated microbial communities from peat moss isolated from Minnesota, USA - S1T2_Fd - Sphagnum fallax MG (SPAdes) (version 2) | ecosystem: Host-associated > Plants > Peat moss >...
CCCAACTCGACCCTCTACCCCTTTCTAGAGTTGGAAGCCGGGAGCGTGCCTCCAAGTCTCAACTTCCGCAACTTGACTTTGTGAAACCCTCAAGTTGGTTTCACCCCGTGACTTGGGAGCGCGTCATAATGGGATAATGCAACATATCTTGATGTGGAGCAATTGCTAGATTTTCCACATCCATTAACATTACATGTTGGAATAAAGATGTATGTTATTCACACACATGATGCCACACATTTGGATCATCCAAATTGATATATTTATGCGAACCTCGTTTCACTATCTATACCATTTGTTTAGTTAATTTATTTGCCTCAAGATGGTTTCATGAAGTAGTGCAATGACCTATTGATGTTTTTTCACATAACTCTTGGAAATCACCATGGAATTTTGTACCTTGGCTGGTGAGTACTTCAACTAGAGTGTCAAATTATATGAACACCCTATCCAAAAATGCATATGTAGTTCCTTCATTACTACAATTTATTAATGACACCAACTTTATTCACTTTGAGAAATGTTCAATCATAACCAAAACATACAAATTATGTCACCTTATTAAACCCAATGGGTGGCAAAATTTAATCTCCATCGATAAACAAGCCCCATGATGGGCAATAGTTGTAAATGACATGAAGGTGAATTGAATGATGTTCATACTTGGTCATACACTACACATCAAAAAAACAAACTACTAAACCTATAATCACATCCCTTGCCACCAATAATGTGCATAGAGTAAGTTGTAAGTCCTTCAAACCACAAAATGGCCCAACTCCTAGTGAACATGTCAAACAAGGCCTTGACATTGTTTTAGGTGAGGTATTACTTGCATTTATTTGTTTGTCCACACCCACAAAATGTAATTACCTTCCCATTCAAATTGCTTGGCCCCATACAAAACCGGGTCACATTCCATGGGTGTCAAATCCATTTGGAACTTCATTTGCTTACACATATGTAATAATAGGTACATCATAGTATATGTCTAGGGCACCATTGCCCTTCAACTCAATATCCGCATCATAGGAACCTTCATTACCCATGCCAATATGAGGTACATCCCCAAAACATCAACCCAACAAAGTACATGGGTATGTAAAAACATGACATTTTGATACCTCCAAATCTACATTACTATGCCAACGAGCTCTAGTGGTGTCCTCCTCATTGGAATCGAGGTTCTAATTCAATCCATTGACATCATGGTTAACCTACTAACTATATGAACTTTGTCAAAATTATATTCCTATAGGATAAAAGTTCATCTCACCAACTTTCTTGTGAAACGATCTAATTCCATCAAAAAATTTAATGGTTGGTGACATATAATCAATGCGAATAGGCTACTGTAAATATATCATTGGAATGATGAAACCACCCAAACAATAGTGAGGCATTCCCTCTTGTATGAATTATGTTTTGCTTCTATCTTGTTGTTGCACCTATCAACATAAGCCACCACGAACTCCTAATCATCATTGTCAAGTTGAATAAACACCATCCCCAACCATAAAGTATTCCAATTAGTGTGTAGCTAAAAAGGTCTTTCATATGGGTTGTAAAATGGGGATTAAAGTGAGCCAATATTTTAATTCTTGAAAAGCTTGTTCTTGTTCTTCATTCCAAATGTACTTTTAGTGATATTCATAAACTAGGTTAAAGTTTTAACATTACTATTAAATCCTTTAATAAACCTTCAATAATAACTACACAAGCCTAGGAAAGCTCACAATTGGTTAACATCTGATGGTTGGGGCACTTGTGAAATGGCTTCAACCTTGGCCTTCCAAACCCTTGATCCACTAGGATAAATCATGTGACCTAGGTATTCCACCTACATTTGGAAAAATTGACACTTGTTAGGATGTAATTTAAGGTTATGTTTTAAAAATCAATTAAACACCTTGTGGAAATGGTGCATGTGATCTTTTAAAATTAAGCTAAAAATGATGTTATCATCGATGTAACATTTGGCAAAGGTGAAGATGACCAAAACCCAATCCATAACCCTTTGAAATTTTGCAAGAGCATTAATTTTCAAACCAAATGACAAAAATTGTCATTGGTACAAACAATCCTTTATAATATTGTCTTGACCTACCTTCCCTTAATGGTAACTAATGGTAGTCAAAACATAAGTATAAGGTATTATAACCTATGACTACCTAGGGCATCAAAGATCTCCTTTAAAGTTGTGGCATACTTGTCAAAACGTGTCCACTTGTTCAGTAGCCTATAATTTCCACACATGTGGCATTCTGTCCAATTGGCAATTTTATTTTTTTATGCGACATGATTGTTGATCACCTTTGGATAGTTCTACCAAACCAACCTTTAACAATTTTTTTATCTAGGCCTAAACCAAGGCCCTTTACACCAAGCACTAAACCTATAAGGTCACTTAAAAATTAAATTATCATCCTCAAGTATCATGTGGATTTCTTGTCCTTGCAATTGGCTTGATTCTTTGAAACTAAATGCAAAACATCTAGTATAACTTTGTAAAAACATTCTTATTTCTTGCACCTCACTTCCTATAGTATTGGACCATTATTTGGTTTCCATGTTTCTATGGTCATTGATACTTTGAATTGGGGTGATAAAATATCCCAATACCCAAAGTTAAAGGCATGGACTATGATTGTTATTCAATATGTTAGGAGATGTTTAATTGACTTGGCATCCCCACATCACAAACCTCTTGTCAAACACCCAAAAATCCTTGTTGGCATTCCTAACCCCGTAATTGCCAAGGATGTACAGTCCAAGTTGTTGTAACATCATCCCCCCTTGCACTAACATGGTTATCCCAATCAAAGGTGCCACGTGTGAAGGATGGGGTGGAGTGGGTGGGTGTGATTAGGCAAAATGTTTTTCTTCTACAAATGTTAAATTGAAAATCCATGTGAAGCAATCAAGGTCCATGACTTATCCAAAAATCCACTTATGACCTCCTTTAAAAAGAGTAGGCACAATTGTGAAATTAGTGCAAAAGCCCATGGCCCACTCCCTCTCATTTACATTGGACTCTTCCATATTAGACGAATTGGAGTCCCAAACCATCCTTGGCCTTCCATCTTGAAATGCATGAAAACATGGGAAATTGATCTAGGGTCTAAAAGGTTTTGATTTGTGTTAACTTGTGAAGACCTTGACATGATTATCCTAAAATGACAAGATTAACTAGCCCAACCTTGTCCAAATCTTGCACCCCCAATAATGTGATATTGCTTGGTAGGGAATGCTAATAACCTTATGATGTTGATGTGGGCAAGAAATTGAACATCAAATCATAAAATGGTGCATGGAGGTTTGCTTAACTTGTGAATTTATTTCCACATAATGTTATTGATCCATACTTGAATGTTAGATTATAACATTGTGATTAGGCCAAAACTAATGCCTCCAAAAAAATTCCAATATGCATATTTTTTTGGGAGTATTCCAATGAATAGCCTTGGTATCTAGTGAATTCAATTCCAAGGGCCCATTACCAACATCCATGAATAATTATGGGCTTGGTGATAATAAAATGAAAATGAAAAGGTTGTCACCACTACTTTTAGTGGTTGCATTACAGGGGTGCATTTGAACTCACGGTAATCATCCATGAGCAACCTTTCCAAATGTTGGTCCATTCCCTTCCATGCCTTAAAAGGTGTGAATGTTGATGGATTATGCATCTATTGCATATCACACCAATTGTCAAATTCTTGGATGAAGTTGTCTAATTTGATGGTGCCAATTACCCTTGCATACCATTGAAGCCCCTTAGTGGTTTCATAAAATTTGTCCATGTCCCACAATAATAGTGGAAAAATGTGTAATTATTTGGTAAAAAAATTCGAATAAAAGATGAGGATTCCCCTATTCATGATGGTGGTGACAACAATGTTGATGGTGGTCAAAATTAAACCTTTTGCCTTGTAAACCCATTAATACCATTTGTACCCAAAATGTTTCCTATTTCCAAATCTCATGGCACTTTTGTGATGATATCTATCTTTAAACCTTGGGTTCAAAACCTTAATTCCTAAAGGATTGTAAACTTGTGTGCTTAACCTTATTGGGCCTAAATTAGCTTAACTCAAATTTGATTAGTGGAATGTAAGACATTTAAAGAAGTTTTAGGGTAACTTTAGGTCCAAGGGAACAAGTTAAGGTGTGTGTCATTTATCCTAGTTGGATTTGGGGGTTGGGTGGCATGGTTAGGATAAGGGGGTGTAGGTTAGCCAAATTAGGATAGGGCAAAGTGGAGGGTGTTTTTAAAAAGCTTATAGCAATTATGGTTAGGGTAGGATAATAACAATAGCTTTTTCATGAAGCTAAGAGGGAGGGAAGTCATAGCTAACCTCTCCTTCCACTTTTAGAGTAATGAGTGTGGTATGAAGGGTTGTGAGGAGGGAAAAGTGATGATGTTGTTGTGATCTTTGAGGTTGAAGAGGGATCTTGGCACATCATGAAAGGACGAGGTAGGCGAAGGGGGCTACAACATCATGGATATGCAAGTTTCTCAAAACACATTCAAGTCAACAACCCCCCTGAAGGATGGAGGTACGATCATCAAGAGATGGTGATGGTGACTATTCAATTGGAGGTTTCATGAATGTTGTTACTGGGTGAAAGCATATTAAAGTGGACCGAAATTGGCAAATCAAAGTCATTTTTGAAAGTCCATTTCTACTGTATTCAAAATTGGCTTAAATTGACCATATAACTTTTATTCCAAAAATTCATATTTTTCCATTCTTCTTGGGGGTCACCATGTTAAAAACCATTTAAAAACTTTTCCTTAAAACAAAATCAAGAAATCAACATTTTTTATGCCTTTATGGACTTTGTGAAATATTTCAGGGGTTGCATATTTAATGTTATGGAACACAAAAGTTAAAACAATGTTTCATTCACTAAATGAACCTTTAATGTTCTAAACTTCAAATATTTTATATCCCAAAGTTTCACATACATTGCATAAACACATTGTGAGATAAAACTCCATATCCAAGATTTTATAGTTTGTGACACTATGTTTTGCCAATATTGTAAAGTCCATTATTAATTGAACATTCATGATTTTGATGTGTTTTTTTCCATGTTTATATATTTCATGTGTTAGTTTCACATAAGTGAGTCCCTTCTTGTTATATTCAATAAGAGTTTAAAATTGTATGCATGAACATTTCTCAAATCAAAAAAAATTTGCCACTATGATTTCCATAATGGTCCATTATAATATGCAACCACCCTACTAGAGGTGAATGGTTGAAAAATAGGTAAAGGTACTTGGGCATGTTGTTGGATAGAGGAAGTAGGAGTAGAAAAGGGGGAGAGAGCCTAGAAGGGGGGGGTTGTTGAACCTGAGAATAGGAAATGAAGGTTTGCCCTCTTGTGAAGGTAAGGAAGAGGAAACTAAGGGGTTGGGTAAGACTTTCCTTGAGTGGTGCCACTAGGAACCGTCACACCTTGATTCTTGGACCCATCAAACTTTGAAAAATCATAAGAAACATTTAATAGGTTCCATAGATTTTGAAATTTCAATAATATTAAGAATATTTTGTATTTTGATGTTTCTTATCATTTCATTTAGAAAAAAAAATCAAAAATGTAACATTGGTTTTTTTCTTTACACTTTTTGGTTAAAAACAAAAAATTGAAACATAATTTGGGAATTTTGTTGGGAATTTTTTTCCTAAGGTAATTTGCAAATCATTAATCATTATATTTTTATTTTTTAATTAAGAAATTAATTGAATAAGTATAATTTAGTTATGAATTTCCAAAGTTAAAGCTATCAATATATGAAAAGGCCATTTTAATTTTATTATTTCTAAATCAAATATTATAAATTCCAGAATAAAATTAAAGCCATATATTAGTGTATGAAATTGATAAACATGAGAAAATTTATAGTTGTGAAAATAGGGCCCAAGAAAATGATTTGGCTATTTTTGGTTCCTTTTTCATTCCTTGAGGTGGTTCCTAGTGGTACCACCCATGGATACTTTCACTTAGTTGTCTTGTAAACGTAGAACATCAAGGGCTATTTTGGGGTGTGGCAAAGAGCCTTTGAGGTGTAGGCAATAAAGATAAATGATTGTTAATAAAAGGAATCAACATAGAGATAAGGTTAAGAGTTTAAATAGAGAAAGGAATTGGAGGCTTAAGGTTGACAGATGCATTATAACCCCTTTCCTTGACATGTGATAAATGTTTTGTAAAAGACCTTATAAACTCCATGTATGATGGTGCTTGTATGATTTTTTTTGGTTTAAGGTTGTAATTGGTTAAGTTTTTAAAAAAGGGAAAAGGTTTGTAAGTAGAAGTAGGATTGTTGTTTTGAACAAACATGAATGAAATACAAGTTGTTAAAAGGGAAGATTTGCTTTGTAGAAGTAAAAACCTTTGCATTGGGTTGGTTATGTTGTCCTAGGTAGAAGGTAGAGGAAGGAAAATAACTCATGTGAAATTATAACCTTGTTTCCTACTTGTTTTTTATTACATTAAAACCAAATGTTACATTTATAGGAGAATTATTCAAGGGAGTAATTGGGAATCATTAAAGTACACATAAAAAGGGAAGTGCTAGAATTTGGTCAATAGATTGTGACACCCCTTCGGATGTTTCCCAAGGGGTAGGGGGGGTGGCCTAGGTCAATGTGTTAAGTATGTGCAAATTTTGTATTTAACAAGCCTAACCCTAATTTAAGGCACTTGCATTCACCAAAAACATTCCACATGGCCAAACAAACATGGGGTTCATTGTGAACATAATTGTGGTTTATCAAACATTAACCCAATTTCACCACCATAACCAAACAATGGAATTGGTCCAATCATCACCCTCAAATGCAACCTATAATAGTGCCAACATGAGGTTACAATTTAACCCCCAACTAAATATTCAAACTAATTGTTGGAATTTATGGCTTGATGTCAAATGGACCTTCAATGAAAAAATGGAGTGGATAATATCCTTTCCTCTCCCAATTATTAACTAAATTAGTTATAACCTTTAGGATTAACTACTTTTGTGAGAGAAATCACATAACTTTTCACCCATGGATCTTGCACTACAATATGCACAAGTGCAGGGAATGGTCAATCCATGAATTATACACCCTATTAGATTGTTGGGCAAGCCACATGCTTCCCCACACTCCTTACCCTAGATAATGTATGGACAATATCGCAAAAGTAAGAATGAATCACAAGTGTAACCCCAAAAAACACAAAGTCAAAAAAAAATTCATGCAACATGAATTCCCACTATTGTATTTGGCACGTTCCCAACTCCTTGAAGGACTTAAATGGGAGTCCAAACTGAAAACAACGGAAGAGTAAGGAGTCGAGGCATGCTCCCTAACTCGCAGCACTTTGAAGGGGTAGAGGGGCGTGCTAGAGCTCTGGGATGGGACTAGGAAGAATTGACAAGCTTCAACTACTCACACAAACTTGCACAAAACCAACACAAGGTGGTTAGTGCATAGTTGAAACACTATTGGTGCTAGGACGAGCCATGGGTAAATTCGAACTCACAAGACTCACCATAGCCTAGACTTGGGAGAAGCTACCACCTTCCCCCTTATAGTATACTTTGTGCCTCTCCATGAGGCTCACATCCAAATGGCATTTTGTCATGGGACTCCTAAGTGGGAGTCCCAAAATTGCCAACGTGTCGCAACCCTACTTTGGCCAAGTGTGGGGGTGAAACCCAACACTTGGAAAAAGTGAGGATTTGGAGTCCTCCGAAACTCCCGAATGCTTAGAGCTCGACAACAAGGCCCAAAACACCTTTCATTGGGGTGTTCTTGGTGTCATTAGAAAGGTCTTGAAGCGTAGATATCGAAAATGGCCTCGTATTGGCCATTTGGACATCTGTCGCCCAAGTTATGGGCAAAAGAAAGGCCGGGAGTCAAACTAACAATTTGACTCCCGGCCACTAAAAGTCTGGAATCGACCTCTTTCCGACCTCCGAATGGAGAGTGCAACACGGCGTTGAAAAGATCTCGACGAGGGCTACACGTTTGGTTTAGACCTCGTTGCGATCAGACTTTGTAGTCGAGAGTTATGAGCTCCCAAAGTCGGGACTCCACCCGGGACAGTTTCGGGACAATTTCGGGACTCCAACTTGGGAGTCCCGGGAAAAAGAGCCATTTGGATGTAGTCCCCAAAACGTGGCGCAAAGAATATTATATGGGGGAAGGTGGTGCCTTCCCCTGAGTCCGGGCCGTGGTGTGTTTCGTGGTCCAAAGTGCCCGTGGCTTGTCCTAACACCCAAGGGTGTCCCGGAATGTGAATTAACCACATGGGTGGTTTGTTTTGATGCAGATTCATGCTTGATCAATTAATACCTCTTCCTAGTTTAATCCCTGGGCTCCCAACTCGACCCTCTACCCCTTTCTAGAGTTGGAAGTTGGGAGCGTGCCTCTAAGTCTCAACTTTCCGCAACTTAACTTTGTGAAACCCTCAAATGGGTTTCACCCCGTGACTTGGGAGCGCGTCACAACGTTAGGACTTTTACGACTTTGGGGGCCCATAACTTCGCTTGTAGACCTCGGATTGAAATGAGGTTTGAAGCAAAATTGTATCCCTCATCGAAAGCTTTTCAACAGTGTTTCACACACCACCTGCACGTAAGGGTCGATTCTCGACTTTTAATGGTCGGGAGTCAAATTGACTCCCAACCTTTCTTTTGGCCATAATTGATGTTTCAAAAGTGCAAATGGGTCATGCAAGCCCATTTTAAATATCTACGTTTCAATATCTTTTCAATGGTATAAAAAACTCTTCAATCCATTGGGTTTTGACCTTTGCAATTGCTTTTTGAACATTCGGGAGTCCACTGGGACTCCAACTCCCAAAGTGGGAGTTCCCTTGGGATTGTGAGGGTCTATTCCTTCACATTTTCTTGCACTCCCGATAGCATGCAACATGACTCCCGGGCTTCCTTCTTGGCCCGCAACCTTGTAAACCCTTGCTTTGATCACAAACCCAAGGTTAAGGTTGCGACAATATTCCTCATTTGAAAATTATGACAAATTCAAAAGTCAATGGTACAATAATAAATGAATTAGAATAACATGGCACTCCACCACTTGTGAGTCATAAAAATAAATGTTTATAAACACAAGCATTGAATTGTTAAAACTTTCATGAAAATTGGGTTTGTGCACAACCTTTCTTCATGCTTATGAAACAAACTCTATAAACTTTTATTTTCAAATGGGTTGAAATTGCCCACATGTATTTGCCTCCTCTCCAAAAACTTGAAGATAAAAAAACTCACTGCAAACCAACATTGTGTGTGGCACATATGAATTTCCAAAAAAATCCCAACAAAATGTTTTTTTTCCCTTCACATCACTTACGAGGTCATGTCAAAATGTGATTTGACATGATTACATTTGTGGTCATAGGGTAAAATATGTCTAAACTTTTTTAAGATAATGTTTTTGTTTGATTAGTTAAACCATTATTTGACTATAGGTCACATGAAAAAAATGATGAAAACATTCACATCCGAATTATGGATGAAAAGGCTTATTTGGGGATGAAGATGAAAATAAAAATAAAAATAAAAATCGAAAAATTCCAAAAATAATAATTAAAAAAACATGTGGCAAGTCTAGATTGTTTTTTAACCTACCTTTTAGGTTTGGAAAAATTGAAAAGAATAAAAATAAAGAAAAGGAAGGTTGAATTGAACCCCTACACCTTTTTGTGTCAAGGCTCCCCCAAGCCTTGCAAGTCTCCAAAACTCAATGAACTTGGCAGGTTCAAAAGATTTCAAGTTTGGGCAACAATGACAATATCAACCTCCCATGTGCTCCTCCACCCATTCCCCCCTCACTTCATTTTGTTATTTGTGATGAACATCATTTGAGTTCCAAGCTCATCAATAATGAATTTCTTTTGCTATAACATCGTTGTTATTAGGTTCACTCATCACCCTATCATCAAACCAAGAGAAAAAAAAGGGAAAAAAAGATATAAAGAGTGAGGGGAAAAGATAGAAATACAAAGAGGGCCCTTATAAAAAAAAACAAAGGCCTTCATGTTGATGTTTTCTTTTTCTTGTTTCACAAGCTCCCAACACCATGAGTACCTAGGCCCACCTAGGGTTCAACTCCCTAGGGGCTAAGAAATGAAAAAAGAAAATAAATTTAAAAATGCCAAAATCATTAAGCAAGTTTTTTTAACTCAAAACCAAGAAGCACCCCTTAGCTATAATTTTTCCAATGTTTAACCAAAAATGCACTCAAAACTACAAACACATTAAAACAAATTGAAACTCTTACAACATTCGCCTCACAAAACCCAATGCAAAACACACAACCCAACATAAAAACTAATACCAAAACAAATTAAATTTAGTTGTGACACCACATAACTAGATTGTACTTTTGGTGATTCAAAATATCTAATCATTTGCAAAACCTATAAGAATCCAAACCCAAAACACATAATAGACTTCACATAACAATGTGCACAAACAAAACTTGCATAGAAACACAAAAGACTTGTAACAACAAACTTCATGTATTTTGAAAAACACACAATTGAAGATTATATCTCGAACATAAAATATCCTAAACTTGATTCACACTTAAATTGATTTCAAACTAAAAAGACAATCAACTATACTAATTTAGCTTAGCACTAACCTAATTAAAATGCAACTAGATAGCTAAACTAACACTTTTAACATCTTTGTTTAGAGAACAAAACAAGTTTGGAGCTTATATGTGCACGTGGCTTCAAGTTTTTCCTTTTAGGGGGGCCAATTTCAATGTCGGGTAATGAGGATGAGGGCATTACTGGAAGGAGGGTCTGCACAACACAATAGCTAAGTGCTAGCCCAATTCTAGAAATGCCATTGTCCTAGGGTGTTACCCCCATGTAAAGATGCTAAAGAAAATGAAGAACCCACTCCAAGACTAGAAGATCTCGTCATGTAATGGGTGAACCCCTTTCAAGGATGAAACCCCCTCCCCTTAGGGATGAGAATTTTTTTTCAAACAGCTGGGACTCGCTGGATGTTTCTTTGATTCTAATTTTCCAAATACCCGGAACCCATTGGTTCTTTGATTCTGTTTCATTCAAATACCCAGAGCTGGTGGGTCATCCAATAAAATTTTCAGAAAAGTCAAACCCCAACACTGGCCTTTCCGTGTTGATAAAACAACTACCTAATAGGCCTAGCCCGCCCCAAAAGAGGTGGAGGAATCTGTGACACCATGTGTTTGCTGGAGCTTGCAACTATTGAAAAAAATTGCATCAATAAACCGTAAATGGGCCATGGGCATGTGAACCAAATTGAGGCGTAATGGCTGTACCCCTTATGGCAACTTGCAATTCCAAAGTTCAAACCAGCGACAGTGCAAATAAGAAATGTTCCATGAACTTCCTCAAAAATGAACTCACAGCGCAAGCAAGGAATCCAAAACTTCTTTTGGGTAGGGGTTGGTTATGGGTGGAAAGACAAAAAAACTTGGTGAGCATGCCTCAAAATGTGGGACCAAACCACAACTACATGGTTCTTAGTCTCTCCCTTACAGGGGTCCCAACAGACGGAAGCGAGGGGACAGGAGGGTGCGGCAACTCGGGGGCCGCACAGAGAGAGGCAGCCACGCTTGGGGCGGTGGGTGGGTCAGGGGTTGATCGGGATCGTGGTGAGATCCTTCAGCCGACCAAAGCTGAAAATAGGGAGCTCTCCGGCTGTAGTGCTCCCTTCACGGCGTTGGTGCTGGCCGTTAGATGGCTAGATAGAGACAGCCGACAGCCAGCTCGAAAATCCTTCAAGCATCCGAGTCCCCAGTGCCCACCTCACATTCTGCACTCACTATGCGTGAACTGTTGTGACACACAATCTGGGGATCCGTAGACGGCTCATTTATAGCTGTCACGTATGCACGGAATCTCCTGTGGCATCTAGTTGACTGTGAGTCTTGAGAGTAGGCAATAAAGCCCGAAAGCTCGTTGCCCAAGACCCACAGGCATCATCTCTTCGCAGCTTTTTACATGATTGCTTTCTAGGTTTCCCTCATGATTGCGTCGTTAATCTACCTATTCCCCTGTCTGTCTTCACCAAATTTGTCTTCTCCTCCGCCAGTGTTTGTATCTAGATAACTAAACTTGTGGAGCATCATGTACATGTAGAGACGAGATGGCAGAGTTCTGTGTGTCTGGCAGGATCCTCCCCGTACTAATGATCATTCGCATATGTAAGTTTCAGCCCAATCAACATCGCAAGTTGCTTAGACCAATGTGTTGTGTGCCGGTGATGGGAAAATGTATGATTTATTGGCCTTTGCCCAACAAGGCAAGGATATTGTGTTTAGATTCATCATAGAGTATAATAGCTTAAGGGATTTTGGCCCCTAATAATAGATCTATTTTTATAGGAGGATTTTGGTTTTGTTTAGAGATTTTTTTTGAAGATTATATTTTTGCATGGTGAAATACTCGAGTTTTCATATTTCTTTTTTTCCCTTAAGATAATGTAAATGGCAAGGACACTGCGTGACACACCCCTTGTCATATATTAGTACAATAATGGTATAAAGTATAAATCGTTGTTGGGCAGGTATCACAAATATTCTCGAGCATCACCTAGGCATCCTAGTTTGATTCCCTTAGGGTATCACCATGAATGACAATTTGACTAAAAACTAAACTACTAGTTCTCATTTGTGTGAGGACTAGATGTGAGAATCGGTTTTTAAGAAAATAAAAATTTGAGAATTGGGTAAGGTTTGACCCTTTACTTGGGTTAGGGTCTCAAGGTTTAGCCACCATGAAAATTAAGGTTAGGTTGGAGGTGCCATATTCCAATGGCTCCTTGCAAACCAATTTTTTTTTGTATAAAATAGTTTTGTCTCTCTTTGTTCATCTTTTTGCACTTTGAGTTTTGGATTTTTTGCATTTTTGCATGTCGATTTGCATGTTTTCATTTGCATTTGTGTTGTGAATTTTTAATTTTAGTTAAAGTTTTTTTTAAAATGTTTTCTTGTCTTTTCTTTGCCTTTGCACCTTGCCCTATGTTTTGCCTACGCACCTTGTTGTGTTGTTGCACCTTACTGTTTTGTCTTGATGCTTGCTACCATGCCTTGCTATTCATTGTCACCCCTTGTTGCTTGTTGCACCTTGTTGTTCATCATTGCACCTTGCTACTTGTTGTCATGCCTTGCTATTTACCATCATGTTGTGCTGGTCACCTTTTTTTTTTTAGGTACCTCCTGCCACCCCCCCATTGTTGTTTTGTTGTCTTGTTTTTTATATCAATTAGT
>Ga0209208_10008901_pt1 | contig 13294 bp, 9 predicted proteins | sample S1TSphfallax_3_FD_187694 | JGI IMG/M metagenome (GOLD analysis project Ga0209208, IMG submission 187694) | Host-associated microbial communities from peat moss isolated from Minnesota, USA - S1T2_Fd - Sphagnum fallax MG (SPAdes) (version 2) | ecosystem: Host-associated > Plants > Peat moss >...
AAAAAAAAAAAAAAAAAAAAAAATTTCCCCCCCCCCCCACCCCAAAAAAAAAAAAAAAAACTGCTTAAATCAACATCTAGAAGTAAGAATGAATCCCACCTTGGAAAATAGGTATTTAAAAAAAGAATAAAAAGAATAAAATTTCCCCCAAAAAAAAAAAACAAAATTGCTTAAATGAACATCTAGAAGTAAGTGGGTGGGTGGGTAGGTGGGTTGGTGCACCACCGACGTGATTTGCCCCACTGGAAAGGAAAAAAAACAACAAAACAAAAGAAATTGGGAGAAAAGGTTGCTTGTTTGTGTGTTTTCCTTTGTTCTTTTTATTAATTAAAAAAAATCAAAATTTCCCTTTTGTTTGTTTGTTTGTTTTTTTTTCTTACTGAAAACAATTCTGAGCTGCTGGGAACTTTTTGGTTCCTTAAGTTCCCTTCCTTTCCATATTGGTTCCTTAAGTCTGGAAATTTTTTGTTCCCAAAGCTCCCCACCGTGGTTCGCTTATATTTCCCAAGAGCTCGTAAATGCTACTAAACTGTGACTTTTTTCCCTTTTTTTCGTTTTCGAAATTGTTGCTGTTGCTGCCGCTGCTGCAAGCAACAAAGCGAAGAAGAAGCGTCTGTTTTTGTGCGCTGTTTGGTGTTTGACGTTGTTGTTTGCGCATTCTTTACTTGCTTCAGCTCTTCAACTTTTTTTTCTTCTTTGGAATTGCTAATGGGAAAAAAAATGTAGTTAAGAAGGTGGAGGGAGGAAGCGAGTCTGTGAGAATATGTAAGCAGAACGCTTTTGGTCGCAGAAACTGTGTCAGAGAATTGGTGTTTTTGTTGGCGCAGAGAGAGAGAGAGAGACGTGTGGGTGAGAAGGGAAGGGGAAGAAGGGGGATGGGGTCGAGGAGGTGAGTCAGGGTGAGGATGTGTGTACTCTTTTAGCTTGGGTGTCGCAGCCATGAGAAGATGGTTGCAGCATTACCTCCAGGATCTGTGCTGGACAAGGGGCAGAAATCCGGGGCGAGAGAAGAAGAGAATGGAGTATTAGCAGGGTTGCAAGGAGGAGGAGGAGGAGGCGGAGGGAACAATAGCAGTGGCTTCCTCTTTCCGGCGCAATCCTCTGCGGTTCGTCTGCCAGCTGCTTTTCGCTCCCTTGAAGGTGCTGCACCAGCTACACCAGCTGCCCAGGGTTTGGAGCTTCATGCGAGTACTTCTTCGTTAGGTTCTGGTGAGAGTGAAGGGCGGCCAATAATAAGGTTGGCGGGAGAATACGACACTGCTTCCAGAAGCCACGGAGCTTTAGAATCGCAAGCAGACGAGGAAGAGGAGGAGGAAGACCACATAATGCTCAAGGCATTGCAGGTCTATCCAGCACCTGAGAAGGATGACAGCCTGCAGGCGGCGGGTACCTCGAGTCCAGTGCGATCGAGTCGAGCTTTTGCTAGGTCTGATGACGAAGGTACTGATTCTTGAGCTGGCTTTTAGGTCACCATTGTTCCAGCTCTCGCTACTTCTGAATCGTGCGAGCAGAGCAGAGTTCTAGTTCTACTGTTTGAATTGTAATGGTCATGTAGCGCATTAGGCTTGAGCTTTCAGCAGCTTGGAGTTTTCTTGAGGCAGATACGTTCTCGGATTGGCTCCACGCACTTCTGTCTCCTGTGAGAGGTTGTTTCTAGCTCCACGTAATCATGCCCTAGTAATGCCACATTGAGAGCAGCATGCATCTAAATGTACTGGATCTAGTATGTATTCTCATTTTCTTCTTGGAACGAATGATTGCCTAGGTGCTGGGTTTGGTTTCTCACAGTCTAGCATATCACCACCTTCTTCTCCACTGCCAACATCAGAGGTGTCTTTTCAGCATCCCTCACAATTAATGCCAGAAACACCAGTGCAGAGGCTCACTCAGGAACCATCATGCTTCTCAGAGCAGTCACACAGGAGCTCAGAGCTGTTTGGTGATGACAAGACTGATGGGGTTACTGAACCTGAACCCTCAGCTGTAGCAGCCAAATTGAAGAAGGCAGCTCTTGCAGGTTCACAACAAGAACAGACACTGGAGGAACTGCTGAGCTTGATGGGTGTTTCATTAACATGTGATCAAGATAGCCTTGATTACTCATATGCTTTGGAATACCACGGACCACCTATTGCACAGGATGAAACTGGTTTCAGCCCTAAGAATATGGGGAACTCTACCCTAATTGATTCTCTTCCTGTTGCAAAACCATTGGAGAAGACTTCACGTAGGGGTTTCAAATTGCAGAAGCCCTTAGACACTGAAGTGCAAAGAAACCCAGCTTCTACATCTAGAGTGGCACGGTTGCTGCGGGGAGAATGGAGGACTAGCATGTCAGGCTCTGAGACTGCACTGGTGCTGCCTACAGATATCATGGTTGCTGAACCTGTGAGACCTCAAGAAGGTTTATCATCACAAATCACCTCATTCCCAGTTTCACAAAGTGCTCAAGAAGGTATTGCTCAGCCAGCCAGCATTTTGCCTGCTGCTCAGAGGTCAGAAGACCTTCTAGTGCAGCAACTCAAAGCATCCCAACAAGACTTGTCATCAATTGCCCTATTAGAACATGGTCAAAGCACTCTACACTCTGACCTTCCTGAAGATTCTTTGGAGCCACAGGTGGCAGTAGATGAGAGTCACATGAGCTCAGAAGTGAGTTCACTGAACAAGCCCAAAGACAATGTCATGGATTCCGCACCTTCTTGTCCACTAGAGAGCACAGACATTGGTCAAAAGAGGGCAATATCTTATTTTGCACACCCCCCAGACTCACCTGCATCAACTAGCTCAGCTGCAACTATTGCACTCATAGATGCCAGTGAACATTCTCGGAAATCATCATCCTCTGACATTGGAGAGATCCTTGCCTCTGCTTCTGCTTCCTTTTCAGCATCTCCATCCATAGCGTCATCACTTTCAGAACCCCTTGCACTGTCCTATTATGTCAAAGGCAAAGGAACAGCTATGGTAGAGAACATAAGTGACTCATCAAGTGTTCCACCTGAAATGCTTGCTTCTCTTGTTCACTTGGGCAAACCATCATCATTGATGGATCAACCAGCATATGATTCTCCCCAGCATTCCATGGCCACCTTCCACAGGGCCTCAGAACCTGCTGGGGCCTCAGGCAATATACTAGCACTTTTTCCACCTCAGGACAGGAAGAAGGGGGGTTGCTATGGCTGTGGGAAAAACCGGCGCTTACAAGACAAAGAAGTGTGCATGGTTTGCAGGTCCAAGTTTTGTAGGAGTTGTATTTTACCATATATGGGGTCAATGCCAGAAGGTCGGAAGTGTGTTGGTTGCATTGGGCAGCCAATCCATGAGACAAGGAGGCCTTTCATTGGGAAACCTTCAAGGCTCCTGAAGCACATGCTAAGTCCTCGGGAAGTCCAGCAAATCATGAAGGCTGAGATGGAGTGCCCTGCCAATCAGCTTCGTCCTGAGCAGGTGTGGGTGAATGGCAGTAAGCTTTCATCTGAAGAGATGGCAATGTTGTTGAATTCTGCGAAACCCCCACAAAAATTGAAACCTGGGAGGTTTTGGTATGATGGCCAGACAGGCCTTTGGGGTAAGGAGGGCCATAGGCCAGATAAAATCATCAGTACCTCACTGAAGGTGGGTGGTAGCCTCCAGAGTAATGCCAGCAAAGGGACGACACAAGTGTTTATGAATGGTCGTGAACTTGGCAAGCTGGAGCTGAAGATGCTAAAGGTACACATCACACATCACTTTGGGACAGTTTGGAGCTACATGTCTCAGAGTTGTGATCTTGTGATCTTATTCTTTATGCATCTAATTCTGTGATCTCATAAATGCATCAGGTGATTAAATGCAGGGGTTTCTCCCTATTAGGTCCTTTGAATCACCACTGCTGGCACAAATAAATGATATGTTGTGGGATCACTGCTTGTGCAGTTAGCAGGGGTCCACTGTCCCCCAAACACTCATTTATGGGTGGAAAATGATGGAAGATACTCAGAAGAGGGATTCAATAACGTCAGGGGAAACATCTGGGGAAAAGAGGGCAACATCTGGAAAAAGGTAAATTGAAAAGACATGACTTTTTTTCCTGCAAATGTTCTCTTGATTCACCAGAGTGTCTTATCTGCATACTTTCCCTTTCCTGTGGAAGATATTTCTGTACATTCATATACCCCCTGAAAGATGGGCATTTACACATGAATTCCTGATTCTTACTTGATCTTTTGGTTTTTCTTGACTCCTAGTTAAAACACTGGTAGAATATAGAAAATCTGCACGGAATGAGTGCTGCAGCTTTCTAGCATGGTTCTTGAGGCCAGCAGCATCATGACATGAGTAGAGTAGAAATGTGTATTTCAGAGAAGCACTGCACTGAGAGCAACATGTAATGTAAGGCTTGCACAGAGGTATTTGTTTGCTCATGGACTAGAGGCACATGGTTCCAGGCATCAATCAAGCTCCTTTATCCATTCTTTTCATTGCCAACACCGGGATCAAGCTCAAGAGGAAATAATGAGAGGGCCAATGGGGTATCCAATCGATTTCCCAACTATTTAGAACAGAGCAAGGCCCACAAGCTCCTCTTGCTTGGACATGAGGGCTCTGGCAGGAGCACTATTTTCAAGCAGGTCAGTAAGCAGACACTGTTATTTTACTGTAACTCAGCTCATTGACTGCCTTGTTCCTTTCTCTAGGGCAGAGGTGCACATGGAGATGATTTTAAAGCAGTGGGCTGCAATCATACAAATATTCATAATGTGGACATTCTTGACTGCTATTTGCTTGGCAGGCCAAAATTTTGTACAATGATGGGTTCACAAAGGAAGAGAAGGCCAACTTCAAGTCTCTCATACAAACAAATATATACAAGTACATGAGCATCTTACTGGAAGGCCGTGAGCGCTTTGAGGAGGAGGAGGATGACTTGGCAGAGATTCGAGCACTGTCACAGCTGAGTGCATCTGTACCTTCTTGTGCAGCTGATAACTCAGATCTGCCTTCCCAGTCAGCAGGTCAGAACATTTTTCACCTTGAATGTTTTATAGCATTAGTAGCAATCATGATGTCTAGAAGGAAGCTCAAATATCACTGTGGTCCAGCATACAACTGCTGAAGGTCTATGGCCTATAGAATGAAAGACCTGAAGATTATCTCAGTCCTGATACATAGACACCTTGTAAAACTTTTTGCAATCCCTAAGGAGATTATTTACTATCCTTGACTCTATACTAGATTGAGATTTGATAGTAGTGCTGCTGGCCTTGCTATAGATGGTGTTCTAAAGATACTTCCTCAATGGTGCACTGTGGGTGCTGTCTACTGTTCACATCAGGCTCTCTGATTACTGAATTCCTCTATAACACATACCTGGGCTTTTCACAAATTTTCTGGCAGGCATGTTCACTTGGAATGAAAAGAAGGAGCGGAAGTCCATGTCCCGCAAGGGAAAAAGTGTTTTTGCCATGGAGGCACGCTTGAAGCAAGTGAGTGATAGGTTTTTGGAGAAAATGGCAGCTGAAAGTTTGGAGTCTGGATTTCCATCTTCCTCTTACACACAAGAATTTGCACCAATTGTGGAAGAGTTGTGGAATAACCCTGCAATCAAGGCAGTGTATGACCGCAGAGCAGACCTACACTCCCTTCCTAATGTTGCAAGCTACTATTTGGATAGGGTACATTTTGGCCTCTAGTTCCACCTTTCAACTTTCCAATGTACTTGTTGTTGGTACCCTGCATTAATCAGTTCTGACCTTGAAATGTGATTCAGCTGGTTTTTTATGAACTTAATTTTTTTGTGTTGTTCCAGTGGAAGACCATCCTTGTTTATGTGCACTATGTGATGTTGATCTGAACTGGACTGTGTAGGTTGTGGAGGTATCAAAGACTGAGTATGAGCCCACAGAAAATGACATATTGCAAGCAGAAGGGTTGAGCCAAGGTTCTGGACTAGTGCAGATTGAGTTTGATTTGGAGGACAAGGTCCCTAACTCTGGGGCCTGGCAGGACAATGAATCTCCTTTGGTGATTGGCAGGTGACACTCACAGCTACATATGCTGCTTGATGATTGATCCAACCTTGTGGAAGATCATTACAGATGCCTTGCACATAAAGCTGTACATGTATCATGTGCTCATATTTGATCCTGCTGACGTTTATGTTCAGTCCCATGATGCTGCAAGCAACTGAGGAAAGCTACTTTTTGCTCATCAAGAGAGAAATGTAGGCTGGGAGTTGCTGACTATTTCTGGCAATGCTAACTCAACATGGTTCTGATCACTGCAGGTACCAACTCATACGAGTTGGTGGAAGGGGCAGTGATAGGCAAAGGTGGCTGGACATGTTTGAGGATGTTCGTGCCATTATCTTTTGTGTTGCACTGAGTGACTATGATGCACTGTGGCCGGACAGTTCTGGCACTCTTTGCAACAAGATGGTTCAGACTCGGGACTTCTTTAACAGTGTTCTCAAGCATCCCTGCTTCCAGGACACGCGCTTTGTCTTGCTCCTTAACAAGTATGACCTCTTTGAGGATAAGATCACAAGGGGAATTCCCCTTACATCTTGTGAGTGGTTCTCTGATTTCAGCCCTGTTCACACCCAAAATCAGGCACAACAAGCCTACCAGTACATAGCTCATAAGTACAAGGAGCTGTTCAACAGTGTGAATAGTAGAAGCCGCAAGCTCTTCACGTTCCAGCTGAATGCCCTTGAAAAGACCACTGTCTCTCATGCCTTCCAGTATGTGCGAGAGACCCTCAAGTTTGAGGAACATCAGACCACTGGCTTCGGCTTGTTGCATGAGGACTCGTCCTACAGCACAGATGTCAGCTCCTTCTCACAGCATTCTTTGGCACGTCAAGCTGAAGTTTATGGAAGGTAATCTCAAGCCCATAGCTACTTCTGTTTAGTTTGGAGCTTTTCTTCCTGACCTTTCCAATGTTAATTGAAGGTCCTCATTGTTGGCCAATATGCCTTCTTTTATCACTCTAGGAACATCAAGCTTTGTAATCATATTGCTTCATTGTACATTGCCTTGGTGCCCACATTCATAATTTACTTGGCAAACTTCAACTGCAGTCTCCATTACTGAAAATGTTTTGCATCTTTCTGTAGTTTCCCTACACAACATTCCTGCTCCTTTTGTGTGGAATAGAGAGATTTGGAGCCTAGGGATCATGTTTGGATGATTGTCATTACTGTAAGGGCTTGTGATCTGAATTTTCCTTCTTAGAAACTGAGCATGAACTGTGGCTCTTGAAAGTGATTTGCTGTGATTTAGAACTGTACTTTGAAAAGCTACAATAATTGACAGAAAAATAGAACTTTTTTAATGTTTTTGGATGGGCTGTGTGCATCAACAGGGATGGGAAAAGATATTGACATCCCCTGTCAAGGATGGATCCAATTCTGAAGGACTTTGTAGAGGTGAGATGGTTTGTAGAAGGCTTAGTGAGCAAGATTTATCTGACCACTAAATGAAGGTGAACTATATGCTCAACAGCCTGGAGAATGGGAGGTTGCCTCTTACTTCTAAATGTGTAGATTATCATAGGCTCTTCAGGGTTTTCCCCCCTATGTTAAATTGGGGACTCTGGCCAATGTTAGCTTTCTCAGATCTGAGAACATCATTTATGCTCACCCCCATTGCCACAGTATATATTTCTCAGATCTGAGAACATGATTTATCATTACTCCATATACATTGTTAATCTTGAAATTGACATTGATAATTGAAAGAGAGGCCAAACTCATGAAATGTTGTTGGGGTTCTTCAGAGACAAACCAGGGGCAGAGTCAATTTTGTGTCTGCCTCCGTACTTCATGGTGGTCTCTCCATCTTTAACCTGCTTTTCTGGGGAATGTTGGCACTGAGCTAAAAAACTGCTCCTGTGGACTTGTGATTTGACTGTGAAAGAGCATTCAAAGAGGACTTGATGCTGCCATTTTACCTGCTAGGTATTGATGAATGCTAAACTTCAACTCCTTCCAACCAACTCTTTCCTGTTAGGTATGAAATAGGATTTCACTCTGGTTTCTTGCTTGTTTGTTCTTCCTTTCTGTGATGGGAGCAAGACAACACAGGTGAACCATCTACTTTGGTGTAATCTTTTGGTGTCTGCCCATGAACCTGAAAGATCTAACTCTCGTGTCCAAGTGTGACAACCAAATTCCTGCACATGACCAAATGTGCACCTGCATCAAGTTTTGAGTTGGCGCTTTCCAGAGTGTGAAACACTATCTATCTTTGGCTCCTTTCCTGGGAGAGTGAAGACTAATATGGTTGCTCAAATTGAGGTGGTGGTGAATGCCCGTTTAGGTGAAGTTTTGGGGCATCTTCCCTTGTAACTCTTGTTATTGATTCAGTTCAACTTTTCAATTTGGGTTGTCTGAAACTGAGTAAAGAGAAGTTCCTGATGCTTATGAAGATATCTGCCTTTGCACACTTTATGGAGATTGTACCCAAAGGACTTGCAGGCCAGTAGCTCAATCTGTACATGTAAACTACTGTCAGTGTCATGTTATATGCATGAATAGAAGGAGTGTTAGAGCAGCTCCTCCCCTACTCAGCATTTGGCCTTGCACCAATATTTCTCGCATCCAAGATTAGTTACCCTTAAACATGAAACAGAGACTGTAAAAGACCAGAACCTACTAATAGCAAGTCACATGATTGACCCATAAACATGAAATGGATACTGTATAAGATCAGAACATACTAATAGCAAATCACATGGATCAATCAACATATTTGACCAATCAAGAACAAGTGTTGGATTGTGCAATGGCTTTCACCACTCCCAGCATATTGAGCAAAAATGCTGATCCAAAGTCATTTTATTAAACCTGTCATGTTTGTTTTCTGAAACATGCTGTGCAGTGTTTGCCAGAGGAGATACTCTTACAATGGCCATTCAGTGTATCTCACTATAAAACATGGTATTCAACACTAGATTATCCTTGAATATTAGAAGACAAGTATTCAAACAAAAAACCTTCATTTTATGTTAAGTATCTTGCAAAAGTCTACTACCAAATCTCTGTAAGATCACCCTTAAGAACAAAAAAGAAATCTACCTAATTAGGTTAACTAATTTGGTTTAGGGCTTTAGTATTGATGAAAAAGTGTCAAAACTGTGTTCCTGCTATATTTCCCCTCTTACTTCACAACACCTGGAAACATCTTTCTATTTTATAACACAATGAGCCAAAGGCAGCACAAGAATGTAAATCTCACCCAATGGATACTTTAGATCAACCTGCTGCCAGATGAGTGTGCTTGCTTGACCCACTATCTTCTCATGTCTACATTGCACATTACTTGAATACCTCAATTTCTTGCAATAAGCATTTGCTATTATTTCTTAAGGTAACTTGCTTATCTATGCCTTGTAGATTTATGTAGCTTCCTTTGCTGATCACTAGTTTTTGTTGGTTATTAGGGAAATCCATAAAGTCAGGAAAATACAGCACCAAAACCCTGAGTTTGGTCCAAAACTGGGTGAGATTTTTAAAAAAACCTGCAAAAGGGTACAATAGCATTGAAGAGGTGGGGGAGGGAGGCGAAGGTGAAACTCAGAAAAGAACCATTTGTTGTGGTAAACTGAGTTTCATCCTGTTTTGATCCCCTCTTTCCTTTTTCCTGAGCGCCTCCACTGTTGCTGCATATACTTTCACTGCTCCTACTTGTACAAGTACCACAACGCCTTGGTTTTGTTCTGTGAGAAAAACCTCGCATAATGGATTGGGTATGGAATTTCTCTCCTTATATAAGCTTGAGTTTTTCAAGTTCATTAGTGATTCTAAGCTAAAATAAAACTCTTTAACACATCAACTATGTCAATTTTGGAATGTTTCCATCTTTGTCTTTGATGTCATGACTAATTGCAAATTTCATTCATTCTTTTTTTGTTAATCCATTTTTTTCACTTTGAATATATATTTTCATTGTTATTAAACAATGAATTTTACTGAGTATTATGTAGGTAATGGAATCTTTCATCAAAGCAAACATCCCTAAAAATGTAGACTTCTCTAGTAATTTGACATAAAGTTTGTAGGTTTTATGTCATAAGCAACTAGTATTGTATCAATTTTTTGAATTTAGCTCTCTCCTTCATTGAAAATGTCAATAATAAGCTCCACTCTCAATTATTCTCAAATGGTTGATTTTTTAGTTTTCCTGAAATAACAGTTTAAAGGAGTTTTCCTAGTTGATTTTACACACTTTGAAATCTATTAATAACATACCAGTTTAGCATGTATTGTTGGCCCACGTGTGGACTCTAAGATTATAGTTTTGATTTTGTATGTTGAAGGGTAATACACTTTCTAGATTCATTTTTTCGCATGGTCGTTGGACTTTTGAATTTTTTTGGGTTTTTAATGCTAAGTTTTTATGCTTTGCCTACTTAAACAAGTGACTTTTTCCTATTAAATTTGTATATTAATAAAATCTTGACATATAAATACCTATTCTCTTTTTTGCATGGAAGCCATGAACAATCAGTTCAGCGTTCAACGTAGGCCAGATCCAAGGGGAGGGCTTTGTTGTTTTTGGTGTCCAAACAAAACTTGAACCCCTCCTATTGGCACATCTAGCACATCAAAAATCGTCAAAAACATATTAGAATTGAGAAAGTTACGACCCCCCAAAGTAAAGGGGGTCGAGAATTCAAAAAAATAAACCACCAAACATTACAAAGCCTAAACATGATCACCCAAAAAATTCCTTGTATGTTGGTTTGTTGCGATCAAAGTTCCAAGATGATTTGTAGAACTAAAGGTGGCATTCCTATAGTATTTTAAATCGTTCAAAATGAACAAGAAATGAGAAAGTTAGAAGCTTTGAAAGTAGGAGGGGTCCAAAGAGAAGAAAAAAACAAACAAAACTGCATTTTGTGAGTTGGAAAGCTTATTTTTCTTCTTGTTATTTTTTCATTACTCTTTTTCATTTGCACTTCATAGATGATTTCAAGAGCTTGAGGTAGAACTCCCATAACATTTTAAATCACTCAAAGTGAAGCACATATGATGATGTAAAAAAATGATCAGTGATGGGCAATTCTAGCGTCCCTATGGTGGATTGAATTAAAGTGTTGACTCCTTTCCTTTTAGGGTATTCACTTCAGGCAAATAACATAGTTGGACTTAGGTATGAGTTGTGTATAAAATACAAAAAGAGCCATATTGCTCTCATTTGTCCTAGAGTAATGTATGTGTTTTGGGGTTCATATATATTATTAAGTTCACCAAAACAAGGATTTAGTCTTGGGGACATTGGGTTGCACACCCTAAGACTTGACAAGGACATTGATATTTCTAAAGTGGGGGAGTGTGACATGCCCTTCTAAAAGCACCCTTGAGTGAGAGGACTCATTTAGTCAAAGCCCATGTTCGGACCACTATAGGGCCAATTTTTGTGGTAGACTATATAGATTATAAGCCTTCTATGCAATGCACTTTGCAAGTGTGGCCAACAATGGATTTGACATTAGCAAAATCTACCATCTTTTAACATTATTAAAACTTATAATATCCCCAATTATGTGGGCAAAAGTTTTAAAATCAAAGTATTAGTTGTTGTCCTTCTCTTGTTGGTTCTTGTGTGTGGTCGTCATAGCAACTTCTAATTGCTCAAGATTAGAAGGTTCATCCTTTTATTCTTCATTGCAATTCATGTCCTTATGCTCACTACGGATAATGTTGAATTGTTGACAAGGTTTAGATGGGAAAAAAATGCACTCCCTCCCCAATGCCTACAACCTATGTCAATTGCAATTATTACAATTCTTAGGGCACTAAGAAATGTTTTAACAATGATCATTATGATTATTTTGCTAATCATCATGACCTTTGTTGTTGACACCCCTCCTTGCCTTCTAATGATTCAACCTCTTATTGTATTATGGCCTCCATGTCCTCCATTAGCACTAGAAAAAAAGTTTCAATTTATGACTACAATTTGCAACTAAAAATAAATTACAACCAACATGTACAACTAAAATTCCATTAGTTGCATAAGTGAAGTTGCATGCAACATCTAATCGCAAATGATGACTTAGCATGATGTCATCACATTTCATATGGATGATGTATACAATTAACATATACACCTTCATCTGTTGACCATTCATACAAAGTTTGCAACTATGTTATAACCCATCACAAAGTGCCATGTGGCAACATAATAATAATTTTTAATTATGTATTTAAATTACATATTGGATCTTCATCATCTATTTTGGATGGTGTTAGGTCATGCTATGTGGCACAATAAAAAATTTCCATGGGGCATGTTAATTGAATTTTGGTCAAAATACATTTAAATAAATATTTAAGTATGTAAGTATGTAGGAAAGAAGGTAGGTAGGAATAGGTAGGTAGGTGGGTAGGTAAACTAGGAAGCAAATATGTATATATTGTAATTTTATTTTAGGTTTAACCTTTAGGGTTAAGCCTTTTTCATTGGTTCATCCCAAACCACACATGTATTTAATATAGAAAATGTACAACAAAACACCTTCCTGTATACTTTTATAAGATGGAAATGGAAGACAAAACATATGGGATAATTTTTTTAATTATAACCTAGTTTGCGATTAAGTTGAAATTAAGTTGCAACTAAAAAGTTTTTCCCATATCCTTTGTCTTTTTTTTCAAGTTTGTAAACTATATATCTAACAGATAATTTACTAACTAACTAATTAACTAATTATAATTAATTAATTAACTAAACATTAAATAATTGCTTACCCACTTACCAACCTAACTACTACTTATTACCACCTACTAATTAAGTACTAACTAGTAGTAGCACAAACTATTTAAATTATTACATAAACTACTAAATTATTGAATAATAGTAAACGTAATTAATTAATATATTTATTAATTATATTAATTAATATCATTATTTTAAAAAAATCATAATTACAATAAATTAATAAATAATTCATTTCTAGTAATAGTAAATTATTTTACTATGTTATTAAATTAGAATTAAATGATTAAGGAACTAATACATATTATATATATTTAAAATATTGAATTAATATTTTTAAAAATATATTAAATGATTGTTAATTATATATCCAGAAATTATTAATATTAATTAACTAATTAACTAACAGTAGCACAAAAAATTTAATTATTAGATAATAATAATTTTCAGTAATTAAAATTTTTAGTAAGTAATTTTATTTTATTATTATTATTATTAATTATTACTATGAACTAATTATTTAACTTGTAATTAGTAGTAACTATTATATTAATTTAATATCATAGGTAGTTCTACCTACTTAACTA
>Ga0209208_10008902_pt1 | contig 13293 bp, 9 predicted proteins | sample S1TSphfallax_3_FD_187694 | JGI IMG/M metagenome (GOLD analysis project Ga0209208, IMG submission 187694) | Host-associated microbial communities from peat moss isolated from Minnesota, USA - S1T2_Fd - Sphagnum fallax MG (SPAdes) (version 2) | ecosystem: Host-associated > Plants > Peat moss >...
TTACTTTTTTTCCCGTGATACCTGGTCAGTATCCTATGGGAACCCGTTGGGTATCATGGAAAAAAAAAGCCAAAAAAAGCAAAAATCTGTTGATTTTTTTTTGTTGTGTGTAACAACACCCTTGGCATTATCAGAATTGGGCGTGCCTCTTGTGTGTGTGTGTGTGTGTGTGTTCATGCACCCTTATTCCAAGAATGCTCACAGCCTTTGTCATTACCCTACACCTCCAATGTGATGAAGTTTAATGATCATCCTCTTTTCAGTACCCATAAGAAAAAGCAATCATGGTAATGCACTCAGACAGAAAAATTATTTTAAAAAAACAAGGAAAACACACTTTCCTTGTTTTGTTTTAAAATTACTTTTTAAACCCTCCTTGCACTCATTTTCATAAAATAAAAAGCAGATAAATGGTGATGAAGGTGTTATGGAGAGAAAAACAAAACCCAGTTGAGAGGAGATTCATTCACCCTTTGTCAGAACACAATATAAAAGCAACAAAATGATGATGCTGATCATCATCATCATCATGGTACAACAAAAAATAAACCCATTGAGAGAGTGAGATAGATAGATATCTCCTTTGATTCATACCTTAAGCATCCGAGAATTGATTCATGATAATGAGTGATTAACTTAGCATAAATTTTAACAACAGTGATCTCTCTATGAAATAAGACCACCCAATTACAATCTATCGGTTTTGAGTCTTGACTCTTCATGTCAAGGTTTTCTTACCCAAAAATTTGTACATTTCAATATTGCCAGTGGTGACCGCACTGCACTAATTTGGCAAAAACTATGACAACTCTTTACAACTATGAAAAACTACATTCATAATGGCTTTCTTTGATGAGGTTCACCCATAAAACATGTTAACACTGTACACACTGCAGGGTTTTTTTTTGGTCACTGCAAAAATATGCATTAGTGGCAACCCTGTTTTCCACCATGCCTAAGTGGCTTTTGATGTGTTTTGGAGTAGGAATAGGTGGCCTCCTAGTCACTAGCTGACTCCTTTTTTGGCAATTCTGACTCACTCAAAGTGGGTCCAAAGTGGCCATCCTATTTTGCATGAACTAAGTACAATTGGCTCACACAACAAAAACTAGTGCAAAATGTGGTTACATTGGATATGGTACCTTCAACAAAAAAATAGTTTAAGCTGAAAGAATATTTTTCTTTTGATATTTTTCAAGGTTGTTGAAATCAAACTCCATTGCATCACTATTCAAAATACACATGCGTACTTTGCTTACCTATTTCTCAACTATTGAAATTTTAGAAATTAGATTTGAAATTATGAAATCTTGTTTTCTAAAATTAAAAAAACATCGACAAAAAAATGCTGATTATCAAGTATAGTATATTCAAAAAACTTAATTTGGCTAGCCTGAAACATAGAAAGCAACCAAATCTAGATTGTAAATGAAAAAACAAGTGAACATCAATTCATACAACAAATGAAAGAAACAAAACATGCCAAAATTACAACATTTTGAAAGGGAGTTGAACCTTAGTATGATATTAGAGTTTGCCCAATGCAACTCAAAGTCCCACCCATTACACCCAAATGTTAGTAAAACTCATAATGAAATAATCACTATTTTTTAATGACCATGCTTGTATTGATTGTGGAGATAGAAACACCAAGTTCGAAAATAGAAAAATGAGTGCACATGAAGTCTTAGGTGATGACACCAATCTACACCTTTTGATCTTTCCAACTTGTAATGACATCTTGATAAGAAAATGTTTCTTAAATTAAAAAATTCATATGAAAACATGTGAAATTGTTTCCAAGTGTTGGCCCAACCAATTGTGCAATTTGTCCTTTGTAAATGCATGAAGCCAAACATTGAAACAATGGCTATTTCAAATGATTTCAAACACTTAATCTTTGAGTCAACAAGACATTTTTGTTGATTACAATTCACAATTTGGTCATTGCATTGGTGTCAAATGGTTTAACCATGGCCTTGTTGCTTGCATATTCATGTAATAAGCTTAAACATGCACATATGCAAGTTCAAGATGTTAGCATTCAAAAGTTTTGAAATTTGCAACAATGAAGGTTTCATGTTCTATGATTCATAATAATGTCTATTAATGACACCAAAATGAAAGGAGAAAAAGGAATCAACATTAGGATGCATTTGTAATTGTACATAATGCCCAAATCATTCATCAACTTACAATCTTGGAAATGCGTCTTTAATTCATTGACAAGCATGTCAATTGCAATAGAACAATGATCCTTCACTTGATCAATGGATGCCATAAATGCATGATTTCACATTGGTTGCTCAGCTTCAACAATTAAATTAACAATGTGAGCTTGATAATTTGTGATTAGCCATCTTTAAAAAAACAAAGTTTTTTCTATTGGTGTTGAGATTAATAATTCAATCTTGAGTGATAGTGGCAAAAATGTTATTCACAACATCATAAAACACTTGGAAATGCCCATATTGGCATAATGAATTGAGTAATCACAAGAATGAGATTCCAAAACAATGTATTTAGACTCCATATCGGAAGGAATATTCATCAAAAACTTGTTGGATGAAGCAACATCAATGGGAGTTAAGACTTTACCACCAAATATAAATTCAAGTAATTGAAGTTTTTACCTAGCTGTTGCAAGTTTTTTGTTGTGAACACCTAACTTGTAGAAAATAGCTTGACATGAAAATTGATGAACAAAAAAATTCATGTGAACCACGATGAACATGAAACCACCTTCAATTTGTTTATCTTCAATATGTCTCTCTTTGATATTAACTTGTAACTAAATTTTTAAAAGGCTCACAAACCTCAAAGATGACAAACATGAACCAGGATAAACTTTGATGAAGATAACACATTCCACAAGAACTTGAACTTCATCTCATTTAGGAGTTTGCATGGACACACCCATGAATTGAAATGTGCAATGCATAAGTGAATTATGAAAAAACTTACTTCCTTTGTTGCCATATAACATTGTGTAAGTTCAAGTGTCAACAACAAAGTTGCAAACAAAATCCAAAGTCAAACCGATCTTGAAGTTTTAATGTTTGAGGTCATCATGCAATTCAAACCTTAAGAATTAGGAATTAGGATATAGATATCTTTGATTTGGTTTGACTTTTGTAAACTGGATTCCATAAGAAGTCAAATTGTTTGTCGATGGCATGCAACCCCATAATTTTGTTGTCAACATCTTGATTTTAAATTGCAACAAAATTATTCAAAAATCAAAGGGACATTGCAATTTGTAGCACAACATGATGGTGAGGTGAAAAATTAAAGAAAAACACATGGTGGGGTTGGTTAACATTACAAAAATCTATTAAATGGAGGTGTCCTAATTGTTTCCATGATAGAATGTATAAAAAAACCAATCATAGTTTAACTTCTTTCATTACAACACATTTTATATGTGGCTTTTAGATGTTTGAAAAAACATTTGTGATAGAAATGTGCAATTGAAAATGTATAACATCCTAACTTTCATTTTGTTGCTAAATTAATGTAGATATGAAAGATTCCATTGTCAATTGGAATGCATTTTAAAACTTGCACAATTTTGTAACAACATTATAATTTAACAAAAGGATTAAAGTAATGAAAATTCATCCACGAAATTTTACACATACACAAAAATAGCCACAATGCATAAACTTCTTCATAAAAACTTTCCATTTAAAAAATTAGTTGATGTTCAAATTAGATGAAAAGTTAATATTAAATAATACATTACATTATAATAATGTTGATGATTATGATATTTTTTAGTTGTAAAATGTTCTTCCATTGAAGATGTAATTGAACTTAATATTATTTTACTTTTATACAAAAATAAAATGAAGATTTGAAATTAATAAAAACTGATACACTAATATTAAACAAGGTGTTTTAAACAATTTTAATAAAACTATTGGTGTACAATTATATAAAGACTTAATTGTGAATCAATTGTATATTGATGGTTTCTATAAATTGTCTTATTTTTAAGGTCCAAATCAACTATGTATATAGTTTATACAAGAATTCAAAATGAGTTACATATTATTAGATTTTTTTATATTATATGTATTTCTAGTTTTGAGAGAAATTGTATACACTAGACCATGGAAAAACTTTTCAGATATTTTGAGAAGAAAGATGAAATAAATGCAAATGGGGGTAGAATAGAGGTCAATTCAATCTGAACTCCAACATTTTGCATTGCAAGATTTGGCAAAATTTGAGGATAATGTTTTTTCTCAAACTAGGAACAAAATTTGTGAACAACTAGTGAAAAGTTGATTTGCTGTTTAGGCTGCTTTCTTCTATTTATTATCAGATTCATTTTTCATTCAAATTACCTATCCAAGGTACACAATTTATTATCTCTCATGATTTTGGTTAAATTATAATCTTTGGTGATTTTGCTTAGACTAATGACTTTTGCTTTTTAAGAATGAATTGAATTAATTACAAACTCTCATCCAAGTTTTGATTAGCAATAATTGATTTGAGCTTCTCAATGCTACTCCTTGACATTGTTATTGATTATAGTTAAATAATCAGTCTAGCAAGTGTTGATTTATGGTAAAAATTAATTAACGCACCAACGTTGGTTTATGGACCAATTTTCAAAAAATGAATATACTTACTACCAATGTTAACTTTTAAAGTTATGTGATGAAAGAATGATTAGGGTAGATACACTAGCGAATGAAAACATTTAAGAACTCAAACAAGGTTGAATGGTCACACATTGTTCTTCTAATTCTGAAGCTCAAAGAACTTTTTAAATCTTTCACCTGGCGCTTCCAATGCTGCAAAATTGGGAATTGGCAAGATATGGGATGTTTGGTGTAAGATGATTCAATGTTTGGTGATGGGTGAGTTAAAACAATGTTAGGATTTCATTTAAGATCTTTGATCATTACATGTTCACTTCTGGAATAGAAAGAAGTTTTGTTAAAGCCCTAATTGGTGCACCCATCAGGTTTTAAATAAATCAAAAATGGATTAAAACATGCGAAAGTATGAGGCTAAAACTAGAGAGGGATCTAGAGTTATTTTTTCAAAAGAATTGAAGCAAACTATCACTCATCCTCCTTCTGTCTTTAGTGGGTTACTCCTTTACTTCTGATGCTTAAAGAACATTTGTAGCCTCTAGTTTGGACATCCAAATGCCACAAAATCACTCAAGTTGGCTGGAGGTTACATAGGAAAGTAGAACTCAGCCAAATTTGGCTAGAGGTTACATAGGAAAGTAGAAAATTTTGAGAAACTTGCCAAAATATTCTGGGCACATGCTGCTAGTAGCCATAATGGTCTAAATCTGGCAATTTCAACTTTGTTCTCTTCAAAATATGGGTGTGACTTGGGGGCCATATTTTTCTCTAACAATAATATCCTTTGTCTCAGTTGCTGCCACTTTTCTTTGTCAGCTAGTGGCCAAATTTTGCCAAGAAGGAAAAACGCATTTGGAATTATTATTATTATTATTTTTTGTTGGGGCAACAAATGGAAACCCTATTTTATTTTATTTTATTTTATTTTTGGGAAAAAATGGATATCATTAAAAAGAAATTTAAGTTCCACAACTGGAAACTTCCAAAATGTGAAATTGATGATTTTCAGAGATATTTTCTTTTTTGAAGAAACAAGAGAAGAGAAGAGAAAGAAACAGATATCCAAGGGAAAAGCAGCTGCAGGAAGCAAGCAAGCAAGCAAGCAAGCAAGGAAGGGAGCTGGGAGCGAGGGAGGGAGTGAGGGAAGGACATGGGAGGGGTGGGGGAGGGAGGGAAGGAAGGAGAAGAAAAAGTGAGGGAGAAGAATACTTGCAAGAGCGGCGTTGGTAGAGATGAGGAGCTACTGCTGGTGGGACTGTACAAGATAGATGATGAGCTCATCCTGTGGGGCCACCAGTAGCAGCAGCCGCAGCGGCAGCAGCAATGTTGTGGTGGTGTGCCGGGGGTGGGGCCCTGATTGTAGTCGTAAAAGAAGAAGGGTTGTTGTTGGTGGTGGTGGTTTTGTTGTTGTTGCAGCAGCAATTGCAGCTGCAGCGGCAAGTTTGATTTTGTTTGCACACCAAGCTAGATAGCTAGCTAGCTAGCTAGAGCTAGCTCGGTGTGCCGGCTGGGGTGGGAGCGGGAATTAGATCAGCGGTAGATGCCGATCTTCCGCTTCTAGTCTGCAGCAGCATCCCCCACAGCATCCTGCAGCTCCCGCCAGCTAGCTAGCTAGCTGCTGCAACTGGTCAGCTACAAGACTTCGTGTTTGCAGCAGGATGGAAGGTGTGCTAGCTAGCTAGCTAGTCGCGAATGTCGTCATGAGTATCAGCTAGAAAAGATAGTTTTGAACACGGATTTCGAATGATGCAGAGCTGCTAGCTAGCTGCAGGATCCGTCTTATAACTACTTCTTGGTCATGACCAGCTGTATTAGCTAGCTGCGAGCTGCTCTTGATTTCTTGGTTGCAAACTGTGAAGATCATGTCGAAGTCTGTTGCAGGCGCTGTAGCTAGCTAGCTAGCGAGCTAGCTAACTTTAAGAAGCTCATGATGATCAGCTGCTGATCTCATTTGTCAAGAGTACGTGTTTTTCAGAAGCAGGTGCAGCTAGCCCAGATTGATCGCGGGAAAGAAACGGGCTGATCAAGCTGCACATATATTATTACAGGCCGCGGATAATAATTCCGCTTGAGCAGCATTCATCAGGGAAAAAGAGATTTGTTGATTTGAGTGTGGAAGCTTTTGTAATCAGAGCCTTGTCCAGACTTGCTGGAAGAAGAAGAAGACAAAAAACAGGAAGACGAGGAGGAGGAGGAGGAGGTAGGATCAGTTGCGGAGCCTGGAGCAGTAGGAGATTGAAGAGATCAGCTTCTGATCAGTAATGGAATCTAGACAAGCTGCTGGTGCGGGAGGACTGCCGACTTTGAATCACCTATTGCAGCACACGCTGCGTAGTTTGTGCACTGATTCACAATGGGTGTATGCGGTTTTCTGGCGCATTCTGCCTCGCCACTATCCTCCCCCCAAGTGCGTGGTCACCAGTCTAGTGAGCTTTGCAGTTTGCAGCTGCTGTATGAGCTGCTGCTTTTTGCTTTGAAAACTGATGATATACTCTTAAAGCGATGATCATGTATATATAATCTAATATGTTTGTTGCGTGGTGGCCGTGACTCTGCAGATGGGAAACAGAAGGTGGAGTCGTGGATAGATCCAGAAGCAGCAAGCGCAACTGGTACGTATAATATACCTGGGCCACATTTTACCGTGACCCAATGCTGGAAAACAGACAAGGACAAGAATCTGCAGACAAGGACTTCGGATGTGAAAGATAGAGAGACAGAGAGACAGAGAGGCACAACGGAAGAATATAGACGAGAAAGATGATCAGAATTGGCAAAGTTCTGCAAGTTTGAGTGATTTCTTACGTGGTAACAGGAATGGTGAAATTATAAGACGACATTGATGAGATGGAATTTTTTCTGTTGGTGATATTGCTTGCAGGATCCTTGTGTGGGAAGATGGGTTTTGCAACTTCTCAGTTTGCTCGGAACAGTCAGCTGCGGTGCAGCAGCAGGCGCGTGCAGCAGCGGCAGCACCTCATGGCAACTGCATCACGAGTAGTGGTAGTACTTCCGAGCTGCTGGAGTCGTCGTTGACGACGTCGGCCGCGTCGGAGGTCTTGAATCCCGAACTCTTTTTCAAAATGTCGCACGAAGTGTACAATTACGGCGAAGGGTACGGTCGTCAACATTGATCTGGATCCTAGTCTAGCGTGCGCACGCAAGTCCTTCCTTTAGTCTTTCTTCCCATGATTGCGTACGGTGGAATAACTCCAATCATTTCAAGACAGAGACAGAGAGTCAAGCTTTGCAGAGAGCTTGCTTTAAAATTGCTCGAGGTTCTTAGAAATGTTCGGAACCTAACTTTAAGCAAGTCGATCTGCAAGTAGCTAGCTGCTGAATGCAGTAGTTCTAGTAGTGTTGAATATTGTAAGTTGTATCCAAACCACAGCAGCGGCGGCAGCAGCTCCTGCAACCCAGCTAGCTGCTGCTGGAATGGTTACAAATTTTCTTCAAGTGCGGTGATGAACTCCAGCTGCTAGAAATACCAAGCTAGATTAATTCCGGGGTGTCGGGAGAATCGAGATCAATGAAGAAGCTCTGCCGAAAACCGCTTCTATGTTGTTGAAGCTGTGAAGTTCTGCACTGATCATGTATTCTGTACTGGTGGTATGGCTGCTGCTGCTGTATAGGTTGATGGGCAAGGTTGCAGCGAGCAAATGTCACAAGTGGGTGTATCGAGATCCTCTCGAGAATGGAATCAGCAGCTTCTTGCCGCCATGGCACAGCTCTCTGGATCCTGTACGTCATTTGTAGGAAGTTCTACTGCTTGCAACAGCTCAGGATCATCGTCCTCTGGAAAATATTTTTCACTCTTAGTAAATTGCAGTTGTCTCATTTTTTTATCTGAAGTCGATTTCTTCTTCTTCTTCTCACGCACTCTCCGTGGAAATGATGATTCTTGTCTCGAGTGCTGCTGCATAGTCGTCATGACCTGCTGGCTGCATTTGCACTAGCTGCTGCTGACCTTCTAAATTTGATGAAGAATGGGTGGTTGTTTCACAATGTACATGTACAGCATCCCAGGACGTGGGAAGCGCAGTTTAAGGCTGGAATTCAGGTAACTTGTTGTTCTTCAACAACTATCAAATTCTTTAGACTTTCTCCAAGCTTTCTTCAGATCATGCAGCTAGCAGAAGTCGAGATCATATTCAGCTAGTATAAATTCATTATTGCAGACTACAAGGAAGAAATTTTGTCTTTCGGAATCATGATGCATCATGTGGGGGGGAGGGATCCTCGACTACTGCAGACTGTTGCCGTGGTGGCGGTTCAAGAAGGGTTGCTGCAGCTAGGTTCAACCGTGAAGGTTCGTCACGGATCCTCCTTTCTTATAATCTCATACTTATATGTATCAATGTTGCAAGCTGCCCCGGAGGATGTGGATGAATCCAGGTGCAGCTAGCTACCTAGCTAGCACTGATCAGCAGGTCATGATCTCCTGACAACGCTAGGTAGACCTGCGTTGCCCCTAGGGGTAGAGTTTGATCACGGCTGCTGCTGATCAAACTTGTTGTGTTTGTGTCTGGATTCTGGACAGATTGTTGAAGATCCCAACTTCGTGGATCTAATGCAACGCAATTTCAACTACCTGCAAAGCATTCCAGGTGTGTTTGGACCACACCCCAGCTCTCGTGGCCTGATGATGAGCAACAGTATGAGGAGCAGCTGCAACGGTAGACCAGTTCATCAACATGGACTAGGTCATCCAGGAGATCAGGAGCTGCTGTCTGATCCACCACCTGAACCTGGGGTACGGGGAAACTGGATCATGAGCTACCCAGAAGATCATCACCAGACGAGATCATCATTCGTGTCCAACGGGGGCTGCTACAATATGAGTCCAAGAGCGGCAGGAGATCAGTTTCTCATGTCTAGTCCTGCAAGAACCGGCATGATGAACGGGTGGCGATCGAGCATGCTGCAGCACGATTCAGCCACTACGAATATACTTGGAATGAAACGCGGCGCTCCAGATGCAGATCTTCATGATACAAGTCCTGGACTTTCATTCGACTTCAAGGACTTCCCCTACAGTAGTTCGTCTTTGGGAAAACTGCGGAGCTATGCCGGCTGGCGACCCGAATGCCCTTCTCCTCCCAAAGCTCTCAACACGGGTCGTTGCACCGCGTCGTCGGGGGTCAGCAGCTTGTCGTTGAACCTAATTCCTTCTATGTCTAGTCTCGACGCGCTCTTGTCTAAACTGCCTTCCGTCACTCCCGATCAAGAGCTAGATCACTCGACTCATGCTGCAGCAGGGCAACTGCAACAACAGCGCGGTGGCGCAGATTCCCCACCTACAGGATCTGCTCATCACGCAACCTGCAACTCGTCACCCACTACTAGCAACTACGTCGGCAGCCCACCTGCACCAGCAGCTAGCTGTGCTGCAAGCCCAATGCAATCTCAAGCTGATAGCAGGACCTCTCCCATCAGATGCCCTGGAGCTGCTGCACTGCAGGCATCCAAGTCAATTACTAGCTGCCCCGCCGCCTCTGATCATCACCCTGATGCATCATCCCCAGCCGATCACCCGCGTATTGTAAACACAGCTGATCAGTCGTCAGACTCGCGACCTGGATCCTGCTGCACAACTCTAAATGATACTCCTGCTGCTGCTGTTGCTGCTGCTTGCGATCATGAGTTGTTGCCTTGCAATAACAACTGCAATTGCAATGGCGGGCCTGCAGCAGCTGCTGGTGAGCTTGCAGCAGTTACAGTCGCGGAACCATTCAACATCAACGTGGGGGGTTCATCCGGCAATATGAACTCTGCTGCTGCTGCTGCTGCTACTGTTTCTGCGGCTCCAATTCTGTCAGCTTCTGTTGTAACTGCAGATCAGCGTTTCCATGAGCATCAACAGCTAATTGGATCAGCAGCAGCTCATGTACAACTACCTGACTTACGCGGCGGCCGAGGTGGAGGAATACTAGTGAATCCCGCCATGACTAGAGATCATCATCAAATAGCCGCCACGTTCGACAATCTTCCAGATACTTATTTCGGGCTCCATGATCACGACGCGCTAGAAAACAACTACAATTCTATCTTCAGCGAGATTTATTGATCAGGAGCACGAAATGCTTAAAAAGTCGGATCAGTACTCCACCCTAATTGCAACTGTGGTCCCTGTATATATAACATGACGAGTTGATGTCCGGATCTTTATCTACGCGCGCGGGGCTTCATACTTCATATCATCACAACGACCTAGAAGTGATCACCACGCGCGATGTCTCGCTGGCGATCGCTCGCTCTTCATTCATCGCCAGCTTGCTGCTTCTGCAGCAGCGCTAGCTTGCCGAATTCACAGTTCCTTAAATCCAAATTAAACTCTGCCGTACTACTCTACAACTTCATGTGTACATATCTTTATATACATATATATAGTTCGATCTCAAGTCGACATGATCTAGTGCAGCAGCAGTTGCAGGTGAACGTAGTTCATAGCTCACTCCATAACTAGTTGTTCAGTTAACTAGCTCCTGAATGAATCAATCTCTGCATCCAGCTAGCTGACTGCAGCAGCATTTTAAAGAACTAATTTGGCAAGTACTTCAACGAGTACAGATGACGAGCTCGAGCCCAGCTGATAAATCTTGGACTGGCCGCTGCAGCTGCTGATCTGAATTAGTCAGCTAGCTAGCTACATGATCATCTTTTTGTATTCTTGTTGTATTTGCACATGTTTCACGTATGCTGCTGCAGCAGCTGATCATAGTGATGATGATAGTTTGAAGAACGGGTCACTAGTCACAGCAGCAGCTAGCTACTTATTAGGTAGCAAAAAGATTTGAGCGGCGGGCCTAGTGCAGCTTTTTCTACTTAGCATTGAGCAATCAAGAGCAGCAGCTGATTAAGAGTGTAATTTCAGATCAGCTCTAGAGCTCTTTGTTATTAATGAGTAGCTGCTAAATAGCAAGAGTGGTTTCCTTGGCATCTGATCTAGAGCTCCGTAATTAGTAGTTAGCAAGACTAGTGTTTCCTAGCAGCCGATCTATAAGAGCTCCTTAATTAATCATTAGTAGCTTGCTAATCAGCAATCTAGATAATGTTTCCTGGCAGCTGATCTAGAGCTCCTTAATTGATTAGTAGCTAGCTGCTAAAATCACCAATTTCTAGTGTTTCTCAGCTCTAGCTAGCTCCTTGATTAGTACCTAAGTAGCTTAGTCTTTGCTAGCTGTGATCTCTTCCAAGATTGGTTCAAAGCTTTTGCAACTTCAAGAAGAAAAGGAAAAACTTGAAATTTGTGGGCATAATAAGTTCAGCTGCTGGGTTTGATTTATACTCACATAAATTTAGCCAGCTTTGGTGTATTTGATTTAAATTAATCTCTTCACCCCCCCACCCCCATAGAAATGCATGTGCTCATTCAAAGATTTGCATTCTGTTTGTTTTGGTTCAAAAGTCAGGCAATATTTGGTTCATTATGTGGTGGTTTTGGGGTATCCCTCGTCTTTGACACAATGGGCAAGAAGAATTCACATGATGTTGAACATTGTCTTGGGTGAACACTTTCTTTTGTTTCCTTGGTATCCTCTTTCAATCTCCCAAACAATTCCATTTATGTGGGTACTGAAATTTTGATTGTCAGAAGTTTTTAGTGGGCCTTTATGTCGTTGAACACCTTTAAGCTCACCCATCCTAATACTATTCTGGTCAAAGTGAGTTTAACTTTGAGTCCTCATAGAACTTTGCTAAATTAATTTAAATTTATTTTCAACTACAAAATCACTCTAAATTCAGCAACTTTTTGTTCTATTGGTCCAAAATTTGCAAGACCAGAAACATGTGCATTGCCTTGTGGAGGGCTTTTGGACAGTGCCAAAAGTGAAGCAAGAATTCTTCTACTGCAATGAATTTTTCCATTTGTTCCCAAAACAAATAAAAAATGAATCAAGAGACTATAGGGTTTTGGAGGGTTATGTGACATCCAAAGAAAAGAAACAAAAACAAAACAAACCCCTATCTTTATTTATATATATATAAGGTCTGGTGATCTTGTGAATTGCATTTTGGACTTATTAAGAAATCGTGTTGCTTTTCCCCTCGGGTTCACAACCTCTCACAAATTCCAAGGAACAAAACACCCACATCTGTTTCAATTTTTCTTGCCATACATGAATGAGCTCCCAGCCTGCCTCTTGCCTTTTGAGATGAAACTTTGCAGTTAGTTGATCACTGCAAAAATTCCACAAGTTTGGGGATGTGGTCCATAAGTCCTGAGCTTTCCTTTAGATCCAAGTAACCAGCTGGGACCACCACAAACCGAGGGGTTCAAAGCTTAGTTTCCCCATGCACCCTTGAGACTGCGTCACACAGGGTGGGAGATGGATCATGAATGGAATGAATGTGAGAGAGAGATAGAGAGAGAAAGAGAGGAATTGTGGGAGACATTCTCTCTTTGGTGGCGATGTCGGATTTTATTATACTGCATGCTCCAACAACAACACCAGTTGTTGGCTAAAACAGTGCATGAATTATGCAGTTGGTGGAAGCAGCAGATCAGTGGTACATAGATGGATATTATGCCCTCACACTGTAGAAATTTGAGTACTGTGGTTAGCTAGGGAACTGGAACCCAACAGAAAAGTGTTTTTCCTGTCCACCCACCATCCGTCCCTAATGTTGCCCTCAAGGCTGTTGGTTCACTTTGGCTTAAAAGTTTCACCTGCTTCAC
>Ga0209208_10008903_pt1 | contig 13291 bp, 3 predicted proteins | sample S1TSphfallax_3_FD_187694 | JGI IMG/M metagenome (GOLD analysis project Ga0209208, IMG submission 187694) | Host-associated microbial communities from peat moss isolated from Minnesota, USA - S1T2_Fd - Sphagnum fallax MG (SPAdes) (version 2) | ecosystem: Host-associated > Plants > Peat moss >...
CCAATAGCCCTAATAAAAAAAACTAATAACCATATATTATAATTACTTAGGATTGCCAAAAATAATCTAGGGTGAAATAATTTAGAATTTCCAATAATAACATAAGGTGAAATAACCTTCAATAGCAAAAAATAACTTATAATAGCTATAAGCAGCCTAAACGGAAATAATTTACAATAGCAAAAAATAACAGAAAATAGCCATAAAAATTAACAATAGCTATAAATAGCTTAAGGTGAAATAAGTTAAAAAAACCAAAAGTAACTTAGAATAACCAAAAGTAGCCTACGGTGAAATAGCCAAAAATAACCAAAAGTAGCATAAGGTGAAATGGCCAAAAAATAACAAAAAAAAGGGAATAACCATAAATAGCCATAAATACTATAGGGTGAAATAATTTAAATTAATGAGAAATAGTCATATAATAATTGAAAGTAGTTTAGCATAAGTAGTATATTATATTAACAAAAAAATAATCCATTTGTTAAAAAAAAAAAATTCAAAAGAATGGTCATTGAAATGTTATTGAATAATGAAATTCAATTTTTTTTTGTTCAAATGATTTTAAACTTTCAAAAGGAAATAAATGTAATTATGTACATTATTGAATTTTCAAAAAAAAGTAAACTTGAATCATTTCATTTGGATAAAATCTTGATAAGATATGAATTTTCAAAGTTTATGTTTTTGTAATATTTAAGTATTTGATAAATAGAATGTAATGTAACATATTGTCAGAACAAGTGGGGTGGCTTGATCGTAAAAGTGTCTGCCTACCTTCCAAAGGTCAAGGGATCAAACCTCATGAATGGTGTTGTGTGTGGTCAACAATGGTATGTTGACTGAATATTCCCTTGTCGAATTTTTAAAATAGGTGTTTAGGTTAATTATGTGGCCTACCTAGCTTAGGTTTTGTAACTTAGCCTATGTAGTGACACATGTCAATAAATCATAGATTTAAAAAATCATGAAAATATCAATAATATTATATATTAAATAATTAAAATTTAATTGATTTCCATGTTGGTTAGTTAACTAATTAGCAAGTGAATGGTTTGGTAAATTTGTGTTTAATTGGAGAGTAACTTTGTTTCATTAAGTATTAGTGAAACAATTCATTGTCCATAGCAACTAGTCCTCATTCACTAGGGGGTTAAATAATTTCACTAAGTAAAAATGTCCAAATTCATTCAAAATCTAGTGAAACCCATAGTGAATTAGGACGTATTTCCTAATAATGACATTAATTATTGAAAAAATTACAAATTCTGATTTCACATTATATGATGTTAAAATATATTTGTGAAAAAATAATACATGTAAAATTGTATTAAAAAACACAAATATACTCCAAAAAAAATGAAATGATTTGTAATTTTTATGGAATTTGTAACTTTTATTGTATTACGCGATTTTATAATATAATCTAAACCACATTATAATGTGACTTGATTTTGATAATTTTCATATCACAAACAAAGTTTTTTCAAGGCACTAAGCATAAGATGTGATAAATTGAAAATTTGAAAAACCATTTCTTTCAAATGGAGAGTGACAAGAAATGTGAGTTGGCATTGTCATGAAATCCATTTGAAATGCTCATTTGGATGATTAATTCAAACTCAATATTACATCATGGTTCAGAAAAAAAATTCAATATTGGTAGAGTGGTGATCATTAATAGCAAGATTTAGCCATAGTCGGCTATAAATTAGATCTTGTAACATATTTTTCTATACTATGGCTACCTATTAGAGCCTAAGGTAAAAATTGAATGATTTTTTAATTTTTATTTTGAAATCTCATAAATTTAAGTCTTATTTTCAAAAAAAATCCTTTGTTCATGTTGTTGGGCCTTCTTTTTCTAGTAAAATGGTAAAATTTTGTCACAATAAAAAATGCTAATATTATTGTAATCTAAAATGAAAAAGGCTCTATAATACCTATATATCACATATATACACAAGGATCCTTGAATTCAATCTTTAAAAACTTATTTCTCTTAAAATTAATATTATATATAAGTAATTTAATGAAAGAAAAATAGTACAAGGCCCAAACATCAAAATTGGAACCCAAAAAGTAAATGTACTACATATTGACACAATTATATTATATATGTACCATAATATTAAACCTAGTTTTGCTTGATGGGCTCCCTTGTATTGTGCTTTCACCTTAGCCAAATTCTTGCCTTTCTCATGATGTGATTGCAAATTTTATAAATCTAAGTTAAACTTTGGTTGCCAGTTTTTCACATTCATTTTAGTCAAAGTTTCCAGCTTAATTTGACATCTTGAGTGCATTAATCACCAATAGGAACTATAAAAACATTCACATTGTAACCATTTCTTAACCCCTCCCCCATCATGCCTAGTCTATTTGATGCCTTTTAAAACACTCTAGGTTGCCATATGTTAGACCACCACTGGATAAATAGTAGCCAACTTGAATATTTGAACATGTGCAAAATCCCAAGTGAATTCTTGTGACTAAGGAAAAATACTTCATAGAAAATGTGAATCCCTTGGGTAGTATAAGTAGGTTAGTTTCAATTTGGGTTAGGTTCCATTTTCCTTTCTTTGCATACTTACGTACTTCAAATACTTTGCTACAACACTTTATGTTGAAAAGCTAGAAGGCAAAGAGGTGATGGAACATCTATAACAAAAACCTAACACTAAAATAACTGATCAGAACAATGTGTTCCGATCACTTGCAATGTCTTGTATAAACATACTAAATGTACCCATAAATAGAAGGAACAACCTATTAAATAAATAAATAAATAAAAGAAAAACACCCAGCAAGAGAACAAAAGAAAAGAAAAGAAAGGACCGAAGTCCTAACAAAAGACAACATCCCAAAGCGCAAAACCCACAATGGGGAGCCCTAAGAGGAGAAATCAAATAACCTCCTACCTAAACCCATGGCCAGTAGCACAAAGCAAATCATTCAATGGGTCCCTTGTAGTGGCAATGTAATGGGTTGGTGGAAAAAGGAATTTCAAGTACCAAAAGAAGACCAAGGATGCCACCATTCCTCTGTGAGAATGTGGTTGGCTTGGGCTTGGGCTTGAAAATTTTTATAAGTTGTATTTTGTTAAAATTTTCAGCCCTTTTTTGAAGCCTCTTCATAAAGAATCACCTGGTTTTTTTCTAATGTATTTTGTGGATGTTCACTTGGCCATAGGATCCTTTGACATCTAGATGGTCCATGCTGGGTTGTCAACTTGAGCTTCTCGATTTCAGAAGTTCATTTTTTCTATTTTTTTAGGAAAGATAAAGAAAAGACGGAAAGAGTTAGGTGCTTCTTTACACATGCATATGGTTTAACATTAGACCCTTTTGGATTTTCAACCTCTCCACATAGCCTGCTAGCTTCATGACAAGAACCTCAAATCTGGAAGGGTCTAAAGTTAAACCCTTTACTACATTCTATAAAATAATTGGTGTTTGTCCGCAAATTTTTGATTTGGTAATTTTTGATTAGCTTGAACGCCCCTAGTCCCTTGAGAGCCCCCAACCAAAAATATTTCACACATCTAAGTTTAGTTATTTACATTTTTTGCAACCCCACCCCATAAAATTGAAATTGAGACTGTAAATGGGTGGAAGATTACTACTAGCAAACCACTTAGACCAATCATTATGATTGGCCAACCAGAAACACAGAGTAGTAACCAGATCATATTAATAATTACACTCTTCTCTCATTATTGCACAATTTTATTACCTCAACAGACTGTGCAAAAATTTTGGGCCAAAACCATTTTGCTAGGGCAACATAAAATTTCAAGCTTGAACTTCAAGCTTGAGCAACAAACTAGCTGTTGTAGAAGGTATCCACAAGTTTGCACATATGGGTAGGCGTTGTTGTTGTGCTAGGTTATAGTACATAAATAATTGGTGTCTATCCACAAATTTTTGATTTGGTAATTCGTGATTGGCTGGAGTCACCTCGGTCCTTTGAAAGCCCCCAGCCAAAGCGAGTGGCAGTGAAGCCACGAGTGGAAAAGAGTGAGATGGTGTTCTTGTTTTAGGTGATGCCACAAAGCTCTCCCACTCTATGCACTAAAGGTGGTGAGTTTGGTCTCTTGTTGGAAGTGGTTTGCTTACACACTCACCCACTCATCAATGGTGAGTTTGCTTTCACCCAGTCACCCATTGGTGATGGGGAGTCCACACGGACCCCGACTCACCCATTTGCTTAGCCACATTTTGTTAGGGTTTTTTTTTTTGCTTTTGGATTGTAGCCACATAGTGTTAGGGTTTTCTTTTTTGTGGTGCTAGTAACACCTATGTCAATCCTTTCTCCTGATCATTTTGCTTGCAAAATGGGTTTACTAACTAATCTTATACATAAAGAACTTGAAGAAATTTCTTACTATATTTGGAGGGCATTTTATGTGTAGGGTAAAGCCCTAGGGTGGGGCAATTCTCAAAATATGGGGCTTAAAATGAGGCAACATTTTGGAATGTTCCCCACCCCATGGGCTTTACCTATCGTAAAGCACGAGGCAGAATTTATCATGAACCACTATGTAAATTATGAGGCATATGAATAGGAGGGTTTTTATGCCTATTCCTCAATAGTGGGAAGGTTCTTACATCTACAAGTAGGCATAATTTCCCTCCATCCTTGAAGAGTAGGCATAATATCCCTCCCAATTCCTAGGAAAAAAATTGATGGATATAAGGTGCCCTCCACATACACTACAAAGTTTCTATGAATGTTTTACACCCTTGAACATCTTTATAGGAAAGAGGAAAATTTTTATACCTACTCCTTAAGAGTGGGAGGGATCTTATGGCTACTTAAGCTTATAGTTGTAAGATCCTCACCACTCTTAAGGAGTAGGCTTAAGAACCTCCCTCGTCCTACATCTCATGATCTATGTATGGTTAGGTTCATTTTAACATCCATTTCATGCTTTACATGGGTAAGTCCACAAGTGGGGGACATTCCCAAAATGTTGAAGGGGTGCAACTTGGCTACAACCTTGGCTCTATATATATAGCCTTTTCTTATGTCCCCCTTTTTATTGGAATGCCACTAGCTTGGAACTTTACCCTACAATAGTAATGAAACAATGTTTTCTTCCATATATTGAAAGACAAGGCTCTTTAATAGTCTTTTGCTAAACTTTGAATGAGCACCCAATAGTACACTGCACAAAAAACACTTTGCATTGTGAGGGCCCTTATCTGAGTAATGTTCATGGCCTTGGGCATTACCTTCGGAGAAACTTTAGGAGGAGAGGGCAAGCAATAGCCACATCACAATTCAAGCCTTCAAAGGTGACAACAAAAGACTTGAACACTTGGATATTAAGTATTGTGTCCAAGTTTGAGCAAATATGCATTGAAGGCTAATGAACTATAACCTTCATTAGCCTTCAATGTTGTCCAATAGCGAATAAGGTCCAATAGTGCATATTTGGGGGGAGGGCGGAAAGGGAATGTGATCATAAGGGCCCCCAAAGGAGTGCAATTGACGTAGCCCTATAATCATTATAAGAAATATGTAATTGATATTATATTATTAATAAATTTTGGTCTAATATTGGACTCATTTCAACTCAAGTTTTGATTGAAGTTGTTATATCATATATTTGATTTACTTAAGCTAGATCCAACCCAATTAGATTCTTAAAGAGTTGGACTTATTACATGGGCTTGCACAAAGGACGTCTAAAACATTTCAATATTTCATTCCAATTGTATTCACATTTTTGACAAAAATTCATCCATAGCCCTCCTTGCATATTGATTCTTCATTGAGGTGAAGATTGGTAGAGGACAAGTTTCTAGGCAAAAGGATAATAACAAGTTGGACTAGTTATCTTTTTTTAGTAGCATGCAAGAATGGATGTAATGGCTTGATTCAAGTCAAATGGATCCAAACTAACTTAAACATGGACTTATAAAACAATTTTATACATTGTCTTCAACCATATTAATCAAATTTCCATTGATGAATGACATAAAAATTTACAATTAGGTTGCAATTAGATTTTTTATTTCGTATTGTTTGGCTTTTCTTTTCAGTGTGTCAACTAGATGTACTATAAACATTAAAATGCACAAGATTTTCCAAATGGGATGAACCAATTAAAAAAGCTCAACCATATCTTGATTCAATCCGAAATAAAATAAAATAATTTAAAAAAGTCCTAAAACCTACCTACCTACCTACCTCGACCTACTTATTTACCTATGTACCTACCTAGACTTCATTACCAACTTATTTTAATTATAAATATTTCAAAATCATAAATGTTGCCACATGGCACAAAACTATTTGCCCATGTGTATGAATCAAAGATCTTAAAAAATAAATTGTTGAATTAAAATTTTTCATAATAAATTTGATAGTTTATTTAATATTCTCTCAATATGCCACATGGCAACATGAGATTGGTCATTAGTCGCATGTGCTTATTGTCAATGGATGAAAAATATAGTCAACTCAAATATATATTCCAACCATTGTTTATGTGATGACATCATTATGACATCAACATTTGCGACTAATGTCACACACAACTTGTCCAACACAACTACAAGCCATTTTAGTTGTAAAAGTCATTTGCAACTAAATATTTGCCACAAAATAAAATTGAAAATATGCAGAAAAAAAAGTTTTACGAAGGTAAATAAGCAAGGGGGTAGGAATGTAAATATTTTTATTTTATTTTGGGTTTAGCCTTTAGGGTTAAACCTTTTTGATTGGTTCATCCCAAATGGCACTTATTTTTTATATGAAAATGTAAAACAAAACACCTTTCTTATATAATTTATAAGATGGAAATGCAAGACAAAACATATGGGATAAACTTTTTAGTTGTAGCCTAGTTAATGTTTGGTTGTAAACTAAGTTGTAAATATCCCACATCCTTTTGCATCTTTTTAATTTTGCAAATATGTAACTAAATATGTAACTAATTAACTTATAATTATTAATAGTTATAACATATTAAATACAATACCTAGTTAGAAGGTAGCCCTACCTACATAATTACCTACCTAGCCAACCCACAATGTATATAAAACATATACTTAAAATGGCTTAAATACAATATAAATACACGAATCTATAAATATACACCTAACATATGTATACTTCAAAGGTATAGATACATCACATAGAGGTAACCAAATTGTACTTACTTTTACAACTAATTTGACATAGAAGGCTCTTTTTTAATGAAAAACTCAAAAAGTTAGTCAACATGAAAATATTGAAAACCTAGTAGTCATAAACTAATCACACCATAGTCACAAGAATAGTAATAGATTGAAAAGGAAGGTGACTAATTGTAAAAAATGACAAAGCATAATTACACATGACAATTAATCACATAGTTGCAAATTGAATGGTTGCATAATACAAGATTTTTTTTTAATGAAAATATCAAAAAGTTGATAAAAATGTTGAACAATATACATCATTTTTGGCCTAAATTCCTATGATCACAACCAATTTTTCATAATATAAACAAGCCTAATTCAAGTGAAAAATCTAAGCATTATGACATATGGTTATAACTTGTGATCAATATCACAACCATCATCAAGAATTGAAATTGAAACCAATGTAATTTATGGGCTTGAATTCATTAATTATGATCATTTTTTAAGCTATTAAACCCAACACACTCATATGAACTATTTAAAGTACTATTTGTCATTCTAGTAGCAATAACAACAATTCAATCTATCAATGTGACAATAAACCTTCCTACAATAGTTGTTTTTGGGATTGCTTCAAGAACAAAAATTGGAACTTTTAAACATGTGTATGCATCCACATTGTCAATTTTGAACATGTCTAGGTCTATGGGATTTGTTTCAATACTCTTAATCACACATCTTCTATGTGGATCTTTTTGTAAAACTACCTTCCATCATCCTTTCCTTTGCAGCCATGGGAAAAAAATCCTTTTATAATGTAGTTGAAAACTAGCTTAAAATATGAATATTTAAATTATATTGAAAGTAACATTTTTTCCATTTCCAATTTCAAATCATGATGCTATAAGACATATAAAAAATATCACAAAAGAACTTTTAAAAAATAATTATCTTTAAATGTTTAAAAAGCCTTTTAAAATAATTACAATTTTTGGGATTTTGAAAAGTCCATGACATAATAAATTAAAATCACATTCCATTCATTCAATGGATCTTTAGTTTTTAAAACATAATTCATTCAATATCCCAAAGCTTCAAACACATAAGACTAACACATTGTAAAATAAAAATCCATATCCATGAATTTTGCAAACTATGATAGAATTTGTCACCATGATTCAAAAGTTCATTGCTCATTAAATTTTTACAATGTTGATTCTCTACATTTTTAAAATGCCAACTCAAATAGCATTACATATTGAGTCCCTTTTGTAATATTTCAATGAAAATATTAACGTTTTATATTTAAGTTTCAAAGAGATGTAAAAAAAGTACAAGTGTGACACCTAAAAAATGTGCGTAGTGTGTTTTCACCTTGCAATGGGAAAGCAAAATATGCATTCAAAATAGGAATTAATGAATTGAAGTTGATGAGTGTAAAACCATATTCACCTTGTTTAATTGTTGCATTGCTCCCACATAATTTGCTTTAACCTAGTCACTAAAAAAAACAACTTTGTTCAATACACCATAGTTGAGCTCCAAATTTTTTTCAACCCACCTAACATACTTCAGTCTTGCAAAAGCCAATCTTTGATCATTGGGTTGAAATACACATTTTTGTTCAAATAAATTAGCCATACCATTGTCATTTGTTATCAAATGTTCTTTAGCAGTGTAGTGCATATTGAATGCGATTTCCCAATGCATACATTAATTATAATTGACTTATGGGTGATGGCCTGTATGTAATTATCTACACAATTTACCCCATAAATCAATTAAGATAATTGGTTGGTTCAACATGTAATGCTTTGAAATCCCTTTCATAGTAATTTCAAACAAGATCATGAAAGATGATGGAATTATGTAACATTGTTATGGGCGATTTAAATGCAAAATGAATTTGATTCTCTTAAAAGCCTAAAAAATATATCTAGGTCTCTAGTTGCTTAAAAATTGGTTCCCATTTAAGCCAAAATAATATTCAATAGAAGTATCCATAAAGTTTGCAAAACTCAAGGTGCACACCCTATGTTGGGCAAAAGGTTAGGACTTGCACAACATGGGAGAAACATGGAAAAAACTTGTAGCAAAATTAAACAATGCATTGAGTTTTTGTGAATTTTGAGTTTTAGCTCAAGTTTGGTGATTTTGTGCATGTAAGCGTGAAAAAAACTCTAAGGTAGACTTGGCATGTGTGTAGGAGGATTGAGGTTGAAATGAACAAGATTACTTTTAAAGAAAAGGTTCTTGGAGAAAGGAGTGGTTGCCATGCATAGAGGGTTTCAAAGAAAGTCAATTTTTTGAGAGTTTGGTTGTTTGAGAGTGAAGTTTGAGATTTTAGTTTTCTAATGGGTTTGATAGCACAATAGAAGCAAAGTTGGAAGTTTTAAAGAGCTTGGTTTGCAAGGGGGTTTGACAATACTCTAGAAGGAAAGTTAGAGGTTTTCACAAGTTTGGGTAAGGTGAATACATGAATGAATGGATCAATTTGGATGTCACAATGCAATTTTTTGCAAGGGCATGTTGTTGAAACCCCTTTTAGGTGTATAAAAATCAATATTTTATATAATGGACTTTACTTTTAAGTTATCAACTTGAATATGAGAATATGCATGTAATCACATTTTAAAAAATGTCCCTAAGTTAAAAAGGTCAACTTTTAAAGTTGTAACACATGGATGGGTCAAACAATAATGTCTTTATATAAAGACATTTTTAATATGTGAGCTTTTGCATACATAAACTTTTAAAGGATTTAATGTGTTGTAGAAAGTAATTAAAAAAATCTAGAAATGAAGTCCTTAAATGGAATAAATTTTAAGAAAAACTTTAGTTATGAACTTTTAAAAGGTCAAATTGGACACATGAAAAAAAGATCCTTTTGAATTTTTTTTCCAATTTTTTTCTTCAAAATACACATGTTTGAAAGATTTCTCCAATGGCAACCAATTATAATATTAATTCCATTAGTTTGTTACCTACCACATCCCAAATACAAATGATTTTTTTTTTTAACACTACAAAATGGACTTTTAGGGAGGAATCATCCACCAAAATAAATCCATTCATTCACACATTCACTTGGTAGTAGGTTGAAGAGGGAAAACATCGAAAGGAGGCTTTCAAAGCTTTTGATACTTTGTTGAAAAGGGAACACAATAAAAAAACACAACATAAGGGTTTCACAATAGACATTGGAGAGGTTCGATAGCACATTGGAATGCAAATAAAAAGAATTTGGGTTTCTTGCAAAGGGTCAATATAAGTGGGTGTTTAATTACAAGGAAGTGTTCTTGTAATAGTGAATTATGTCTTTTGAGCTAAAGATCATAACCTCTTAGAAGCTATATAAAGATGTTGACATCTTTTATGTTATTAAGAAGAATTTTCAATTTGGGAAGTTGTCTTCTTGTGTGTGTGGTCTCTTTCCACACTTTGGGTCACTATTTTTACCTTTTCTGGCAAGTTTTTCAAGTTTGTGCAAACCTTAATTGCTAATTAATTAGTTCAATCCTTCAACAAAGTTCCTTCACACCAGCCCTTTTCTTTTAAAACAAAGGATGACCTCCAACATTAAAAATAAATAAATTATTCCCTTTTCTTTTTATCATTTGATTTTGGATTGAAACATGTTTTTGCTTCCATAATTTTTCTTGAATTGTTTTTCCAAACAAGATTAATGAATTAAAGTTGAAAACTTGGCAGGATTACCGAATTTTGTTTTTGGTGAATTACACAATATAATTTTTGGTTGGGTGAAAACATCATCAAAGGAATCAAGGGCACCAAGGTAAATGTCCTTTTTTAAGGATTGCACATGACATGTGTCAATTTGTTTTTGTTGGTGTATAACTTTAAATTTTGTATTTCGAATATCCCATTTAACACTACGTTTTAGCTATCAATATATTTTGAGTACAAATTGATTTTATATCAAGTATATTATGCATTCATGCCTTCCATCACATAAATATGAAGAACTTTTGTTAAAGCACATTTTCAAAATCCATAATTTTCAGGTTCAAAAACATTTTGAGCCAAAATGTGCTCAAATGGGTTATAAAAACAATTTTCATTAGTTCAAGTCCTTTTGCCCTTCTAATTATCAATGTAAAAATCCTTTTCAATTTTCAAAAAGAATTGTGCACGTTTGGTAGAAAACAAAAACATTTGAAAAAAAAAGGACTACCCACTTTCGAGGTTTGAGTGCTTTGAACATGCAAAAACATTTTTGATTTGTGTCAACCTTTGAGCACATAAACTTTAAAATTGATGAAAAATATTTTAAAAAAATTATGACAATCCAAACTATTGTGCTTCATTTGTGATTTTTCAAACATACAAAAATGTAGTTTTAAGGAATGTCTATTCATTTGGGTGGCTCCTTTGACTATGTTTTTACCCAGTTGTGCTTTCTATAGATTTTTTCATTCAATTTTTGATTTAAAAAGCTTTAATTTTCCATTGAAATCATTTAAATCCTTTTGTAAAAAAAATTGTTAAGAAACTATAATTTTTAGTCAATTTAGTCAATTATACCTTGTAAAAAATCATTTCAATTCAATATATTTCTTGGGTTGCTTTACCATTTGCTAACTGTACTATTAACAATGAATCACAAATTTTGGTTCAAATATCACATTTGGTATAAATTTCTTTGAAAAAATCCTTTAATAGAATGGAAATATAATTATTTCCATAGGTTTAATGCATATTAATGAGTAAATCAAGATGGCTTTGAGGATGATCAAACAAGAATTTAGAATTAAAATCTTTATTTTTACCATTGGAGCAAATTTTGAAATTGGCAAAATGTTTAAAACACAAGCCATATGATAATGTATTCAACACTTATATATGGCACAATCATGCACAAAACTTAAAAAGGTCTCAATGTCACACAAGAGGTCCAAATTTTCTTTTGTGGTAAGACATTTGTTGTTTGGTTTTCAAACATCCTCAGCATCAAATTTTTTAATTAAAATATCATTTGCTTGTGGGGCACAACATGAAAATCAACCAAAGTTTTAGGCTTTGTGTTAAAAGATGTTTACTAAGTTCCATATCTAAATGTGTTTTGAGTGAACTTTGAATAATAATATACATATAACTTGCTTCAATTATAAAAATTAGCTACAACTTTTAAACAACTTTGTTTGCACAATGAGGTTAATTCAATGACCTACACAATGCACTCCCAACAAGAAAAGGACATCTTCTTTAGTTGCATGATCAAGTTCATTTTGCCCCTTTTGAAAAACTATTAAACCATTTGCATTAAATCACACTAGCTATGAAGGTCAAATTTGATTTAGACACACCACCCTGTTGCATTGATGAATTAATGACCATTTTAGACAAGTTTCTAAAATTCAATATTTGAAAAACTTCTGGAAAAACAACAAGATAATAGTTTGTTTCCAAGCTTCAACAACATAAACATGAATGTTGATTCAAAATGGTTGTTAATCTTAGTGATTTCAAACCACGAAAAGCAACAATAAATTGTTGTGTACATTATAACATGTTCCATCCAATGAGTAATTCCAATATTTTTGTGGGTTGTTGGGAACAAAAAAGTTTTTAATTGTGAAAGTTTGCCAAAAAATGAATTAAAAAAAGATTTAATGATTTTGTAAGGTTTCAATTGTTAGAATTGAAAAATAAAATAAAAATCAACAAATTTCTATATTTGGTTTTTACCATTAGTCATAAATTTAGAAGGTTGATTAAACATATGTATTTCATATTTTTGTGTATAAACAAATTTGGCTAAATTTTCTTAGGGATGATCCCCATTGTTCTACATAGGTCTTCCTATGGATGATTTCCATTTAAGCTACATTAAAAAATTCCCTCAAAAAACACTAATTGGGAATTGTTAAAAGTCAAATAGGTCTTTCATATATTTATAATCAATCATTTTGACGCGCTCCCAAGTCACGGGGTGAAACCAACTTGAGGGTTTCACAAAGTCAAGTTGCGGAAGTTGAGACTGGGAGGCACGCTCCCGGCTTCCAACTCTAGAAAGGGGTAGAGAGTCGAGTTGGGAGCCCAAGGATTAGACTAGGAAGAGGTATTAGTTGATCAAGCATGAATCTGCATCAAAACAAACCACCCACGTGGTTAGTTCACATTCCGGGACACCC
>Ga0209208_10008904_pt1 | contig 13290 bp, 9 predicted proteins | sample S1TSphfallax_3_FD_187694 | JGI IMG/M metagenome (GOLD analysis project Ga0209208, IMG submission 187694) | Host-associated microbial communities from peat moss isolated from Minnesota, USA - S1T2_Fd - Sphagnum fallax MG (SPAdes) (version 2) | ecosystem: Host-associated > Plants > Peat moss >...
TGTGATCCGATCATTGATGTGCAATGTAATGGATCAGTGTTGCGTGGAGTGTTGGTGGATGGAGGGGCAGGAGTCAATGTGATGACAATTCCTACAATGAGGTACTTAGGCTTGAAAATTGATAGGCCAGCTTCAGTAACCATAAAGATGGCTAACAAACGAGTTGTTAGGCCAGAAGGAGTCATTAGCAATGTTGTGATCACTGTAATGAGGGTTTCTACCATTGTGGATTTCCATGTGGTATTAGAGGAAGATGGGGCTTATCCAATGATATTAGGTAGGCCTTGGTTAACAAAGTCACATGCGAGGAACTATTGAGGCGAAGGATACATGACCATTAGAGTTCATCCTAACTGACAGAAAGTTCCATTTGCTAGTTTTGTGAAAAGCTCTGGAGGGACGAGTGAATATGAGAATGAATCAAAAATAGACCAAAGCTCTAGCTCTGAAGGGATTTACACAGATGATTCTAGTGAAGGGGAAGTAGGGTTATATGCTTTGGAGACAATCCCCAAGGTTGGAACTTTGTCGGATCAAAGGGTTCAAGGGGATGATAACCGGTCACCCCCATGCGTGTTCATCGAAGGGGAAGTCAAGGAGCGACTAAGCAAGATTCAACTAGGACCAGACCTTCAACCGGAGGAGAGAAAGCAATATGAGGATTTACTACGTAAGTATATCCATCTTTTTGTTTTCAGCTACAAAGATGTGAGGGAGGTCACCATGGAGCAACACAAAATTGAACTACTACCAAATGCCAAACCAATCAGGGCCAAGCAAGGAAGGTGGAACCCAAGGTACTCGGCCATGGTGAAGGAGGAGCTTGACAAGTTGTTGGAGGCGGGGTTCATCAGGCATGTGGAGACAACTGAATGGGTTTCTCCTGTGGTATTAGCATTAAAGAAGAATGACAAGCTAAGGGTATGTGTCAACTACAAAGTTTTAAACAAAATAACTAAGAAAGACCGATACCCTTTGCCATTTTGTGAAGAAATTTTGGAAGAAGTAGCAGGACACGAAATGTACACATTTGGAGAAGGGTACAAGGGTTACCACTAGGTGAAAATTGCTCCAGAAGATCAATTGAAGACCACATTCACCACACCTTGGGGAACATTTTGTTACACAGTAATGCCCTTTGGTTTATGCAATGCTCCGGGGACATTTCAACGTTTAATGAACAAGGTCTTCGATCCATTCTTGGGCCTTTTTCTACGGGTTTTCATTGACGACTTTGGAGTTTACAGTGATAAAACTTCTCACCTTACCAATCTTGAATTAGTTTTTCAACGTTTGGATATTTTGGGAGTGACTTTGAGCCTTGAGAAAACCACAATTGGTTTTTCAAAAGGGAAGATGGTGGGACACATTGTGTCAAAGGATGGGGTAGCCACGGATCCCGAGAAGCTTGATACGATTTCAAAGCTTTCGTTTCCCACCACGAAGAAAGCCCTTCAAGGTTTTTTAGGTATGGTGGGATATTATCGCAGGTTCATACATATGTTCGCAGCAAAAGCACGTCCTTTAACACAATTCTTGCGTGAAGATGCACCTACATTAATGGAGGACGAGGTGTCAAGACGGGCATTCGAACAACTGAAGTCAGCTCTTCAAGTTGCGCCAATCCTTCGGACTCCAGATTGGAACAAACCATTTTTAGTATATTGTGATGCATCTGGAGAAGCGGTGGGGGCACCCTATCACAATTGGACGAAAATGGGCATGACCATCCCATTCATTTTGCTAGCAGAAATTAACTTCACCTGAGAAGAATTATACTATGACCGAACAAGAAGGTCTTGCAGTTATTTTCTCTCTTAAAAAGTTTCTCCATTACTTGTTGGGGTACAAGGCTAAAATTGTGACATATCACAAGGCCTTAACCTACTTGGTCAATAAGCCCAATCCAAGTGGTCGACTTGCTCGATGGTTACTTTTGATGGACAAATTTGACATTGACATTGTCCATCGTCCAGGGAGGCAGCATGGCAATGTTGATGGCCTTACAAGAGCATATGAAGGAGTGGGTGATGTTTCAGAGGATGATGAATTTCCAGATGCTGCAATCATGTCCATTAATGCAAAAGAAGCACCTGAAGAATATCGAGAAATCATTCAATATTTAGATGGCATGAGGTTTCCAGATGGAGCCACAAAAGCAGTACGAACGAGAATTGCACACAAGAGTCGGAATTACTCAATGATAGGTGGTCAACTCTACTTTCAGGGAAGGGATGGTGTTTTACGACGAACCATTGGAAAACGTGACACCTCACGTTTTTTGTATGAGTTTCATGATGGGTTTTGTGGAGGCCACTTTGCGGGACGAATCACTGCAGAAAAGATTTTGCAAGCAGGACCTTTGTGCGTAGGCTTGACACACATCACAACTCCTGCAATAATCATGGGCATCCTTGAAGAGGGTGGCCCCTTACATCCCATACCCCCTTTAGGACCTTTTGAAAAATGGGGAATTGATTTAATGGGCCCGTTGCCAATGACTAGGAGGGGGCATCGATTCATTGTAGTTGCCACAGACTACCTCACAAAGTTTGCAGAAGTACGTGCTTTGAAGTTCTAAGTGAAACAAGAAGTAGCACGCTTTCTATATGAACGAGTCTTTACTTGATTTGGGACACCATTTGAAATTGTTTCTGATAATGGTCCCCAATTTTTGAGTGAGGTTGTGGAAAACCTGTTAGCATGCCTTGTAGTGAAACACAGGTTTACCACTATGTATAAGTCTAGCACTAATGGCTTAGTAAAAAGGACCAATAGGACATTGTGTTCCATGTTGGCAAAAGAGGCAGAGGTTCATGTGAACATTTGTGATTGGGATCTCAAGATCCACCATGTTGTGTGGGTTTACAACACCACATACAAAATTGCCACAGGGTACTCACCTTTTCGTTTAACTTATGGGATGGAAGCGCTTTTACCCATTGAGTTAGAAGTAATGATTTTACGCACTAACAACGATGAGACTTCCTTTGGATGAGTCCCAACACCATCGATTATTGCAACTTAACGAGTTGGACGAATTGCAGTTGAAAGCCTACCAATCCATTGAAGTCGCACAGGCTCAACAAAAGAAGGCTTTCGACAAGAAGGTGAAGAAAAAGGAGTTCAAAGAAGGTGACCTCGTCATGATGTTTAACGCTAGACATCATCGCCGAGCTTATAAAAAATTGTTATCCAAGTGGTTTGGACCTTTTGTGATCAAGAAGGTGTTTGCTGATAATGGATTTTATGAACTTGAAAATGTTGATGGTTCACCATATCCAGACCGCGTTAATCATGACAAATTGAAGAAGGTTTTGAATATGTGATTCCGAGGGCAGAATCCATAATGAGTTTGGGAGTGATGCAACTTGTTGAGTAATTACTTGGGTAATTTGTTTAAAGGGGAAAGTTTATGGGTTGGACTTGGTCATGATGCATTGACTTTCACTTGTTAATGTGAAAATCATGTGCACTGTGTGATTGTGTTTTCTTTTGATTATTGTGGAATCACATGGGGAACCATGTGATTTTGTTCCTTTGTGATTAATTGTCGAATCACATGGGGAACCATGTGTTTTTGTTCCCTTCTGATTAATTGTCGAATCACATGGTTCCCCATGTGATTTTGTTCCCTTGTGATTAATTGGGGAATCACATGGTTCCCCATGTGATTTTGTTCCCTTGTGATTAATTGTGGAATCACATGGGAAACCATGTGATGTTGTTTTCTTATCATTAATTGTGGAATCACATGGGAAACCATGTGATGTTGTTTTCTTATCATTAATTGTGGAATCACATGGGAACCAAGTGATGGATAAATTTTAGGAAGTTTCTTGATTAATTTCCTTTTGGTTAGTATTTAAGGAGGTGTTTGAGACCTTGAAACACACCTTTCATTTTGTACAAAGTTATGATATGAATAGAAGGTTTGTGAGAATGGAAGTTTAAGATTTTGAAAAGCTTTTGGTTGTGAATAGTTTTGGTGTTGTTGGTGTGTAGTTCATGATAGGGGAATGGCGAGGTTTGCATAGCCAATAAAAGGGTGGAAGTATAGTTTTACAACCAAAAACATAGATTCCATAGTTATGTAATAATCTTTCATAACTTCGGTCCTAAACCCGTTTGTGTTAGACAATCCCCTACAACTCACGAGACTCTTGCCCCTGCCACATGGCCAGAATTCATGAATCAAGGGATCAGATATTGAAAATCTTGTTTGAATATTTTCTTTTGGTTTCCAGATGCAGTTCTAAAACCCACACACCTCTTCTGGGTGACCATTGTCATATTGTTTTGAAGTTGTCTGAAACTAAATCTTTTATCTCAAAATACTCATGTCATGTCACAATTATCTATCTTGAGGCAATAGGTTAAAGAGGTATGGTGTGCTTTATAGAAGGGGCATTAGCCGAGGCAAAAATATAGCAATAACCATGTCTAGGAATAGAATATGCATGCAGCCAATGAGACACTTAGCATACACCCAAGAGAGTTCATCCTTTTTTCCTATTGGTGGGTGGGGGTTGCAAGGATGGGGTTTAAAGTTTTTTGTCTTCACATCATGTTCCCAGGCTTGGAATGTGTTTTGCAGGATGTTCCCAAGTTCCCAATGTGTTGCCCAAGGGTGTTCCCAAAAGCACCCAAAAGGTGGGGGAAAAGGAAGCGTGACAAAGCATGCTTCTATTTTGGGGAGGGAAGCATACCTAGCTCCTATGTCAGGGAGTGCCCCATGTTCCAAAAATATTAGTGGTAGGTCAATCAAATAGCTCCTTCTGGGAAAAAAAAACTGTGGGTGTAGCCCTTCACTAATTAATAGAAGCATGAATAACCACACCAACAACTCCTCTGCCATTTTTCTCAATGCAGTCCATGACGAACTTAAAAGCGTTTAGAGCTTTGACGTTTTACATACGAGCTGCATGCTCTGTTGGATGATATTTGCATTTATAATGAAACGGAACCAGATAAAAGTCTGACGAGCTCCAGTGAATGATAAACGACGTCCTTGGGTGGACGAGCACCTACGCTCGTTCAAGTACCAAGCGCTGGCAAGCAATCTGGGGCAAGTGCGTGTTGTGTGAGAACGATTTGGCGATCATGGCGATGACAACTTTCAAGTTTTCCGCTGCAGTGCTTCATCTGGTAGCCATTGCTTGCATCATGCTAGTGGCAGTGCACGTGACGGAGACCGCTCGTGAGCTTGAGGACGGCGTTGGAGGTGTACTACGGAATCGTGAGCAAGTGGCATCTGTCCACACGAATGCTGAGCTCACAGGTTTCCAGGCAGGTTTCCTCGCCCTGTGCCCTCCAGTTTTGTAGCGATGACGATTGCTTCCAAATGGTCAACGGTGCTTGAGGTCTGAGGATTGCTGCAGTGGAATGGGCTTTTTAAATAACTTATGTGCCTGGTAGATGTTTAGGTCTGAGAACCTGAGAAGACCGTTAAGATGAGTGAATCTGGCTACCTATTTGAACCATGTGTGGAAATTTTGCAATTTTTCTTAAATTTTTGTTTGAATTCTCGCCATTGAAAATCTTAAAACATGTGATTTTAGCACTTTTAATTTTTTGGTATATCTTTTTGGTATAAAAACTGGAGTAGACTGCTAATTCTTCTGATGGATTTTGCCCTCTTTTTTCCTTTTTAGCATTTCTGAGCAATTGTATGGACCTAGGTAGCAATGTGTATTTTAATTTCAAAGTTTATATTCAATGTTTAGGCAACATTGAGGATATGGTAAAATTGACTCACATGCTTTGTAGTTAACTAATGTTATGGGTTCAATGTTTTTACCCTTGTCTATACACAAACAAGGAGGGTTACAGTATTCTAGTGTGCTTATATACAAAGGGTGTGAAATAGGCTTCTGTGTAGGTGTGTTGAAAAAATGTTTTGGACAATAAAATTGCTGGACTGATGGTCTGAATCTTTCTTTCTTAGTTAATCTTGAGTGAATGAACGATTAAATTTGTAATAAGGTTTGAGGGGTTTGTGGAGAATTTAGAGGACCAATGGAATGCTAGAAATGACATTGTGTTTAGTGGGCAAGGATATTGTGTTTAGATTCATTATAGAGTTTAGTAGCTGAAGGGATTTTGGCCCCAAGGTAATAGATCTATTTTTATAGGAGGATTTTTGAAAAATAATATTTTGGCTTGTGTTTGAAACTTTGAGATTAGTTATAGAGTTATAATATCTTGAAGGATTTTGGTTTCTTGTAGAGGGTCTTTTGAAGATTATATTTTTGCATGGTAAAATATTTGAGTTTCCATATATTATTCTTCTTTTGCCTTAAGATACTTTTTAATGTAAGTGGAAAGGCCACAGTGTGACACACCGCTTGTTATTGCATGAGTGAAAAAAACAAGAAATAAATAAATATTTGGCAAGAAAATGAAGGAATGGTGTAAAGTACTACAGTAGTGGAAGTAGCCCTGAAAGGTTAAAATGTCAGCTTATAAGTTAGGACACCACATGGAATGCATTTTAGTGTCAAAAAACATCATTGGCTTTTTTGGTTTGATAGAATTTTGAAGGTAGGTCGGTTTTCTCACCAAACAATGAGCAACTCAAAGTTGTATAGGAGCTGGTTAACCAAGGCCGATCAAAAAAGGGAGCATTAAGGCCCACTTTACACAAGGAATCAAGGCCAAGATTCAACTCAAATCAAAGGATTTACTCTAGGAGTCGAGGATGAATTAGAAAAAATCTTTTCAATCTGCCCCAAGTTACTAGTAAATGCTGAACTTTATGGCCTTGTATTGGCCCCAAGGCTAAAAAAGGAAACCAACCAATTTGTGACCCTGGGGGGCCAATGTTCCAGCATTTATTAATTTCCTGACATCAATGTTCTAACATTTATTAGTAACTTGAGGCCAAACAACAAAGCAAAAGTGCTCAAAGTTGGCCCCAAGTTTTTTCAGCCCTGACTCCTAGTCTAAAGCCAGCCTAAGTTTAGGGAAAAATGGGGTGTTGAATATTGTTAGCAAGAGATTGTTTTGTGCCAATGAGGTGATGTTTCAGGCACCCAAGAAGCCCAGGTTGTCTTCACTTTAGGAGGGAGGGGAGCTTTGAAGATTTGCTAGATTTTAATGCTCTTTCCACCAAGTGCAGCAAATAAAGTTGTAAATCATATGTGTTCACACAACATTTTTACTGCATTTCCAACATGTTCAATCTGTTTCCCAAGATGTTCCCAAGAACTTACAACACTTTATTCCATAACCTTGGCCCAAAGTTCAATATCTTATAGAGCTGAGCCAAAGGGCAGCATATCTGTCATTATGTGCTAAAGTCTTCCATTGGGGGCGGGGTTGTTCAAACTTCAAAGTTTCAAAAAGATTTGAAATAATTTGGGATGCACCTCACAACTACTTGAAAGAACTAACAAGATCTGGTTCCAATGAAAGTTGGCTGCATAAATTGGTATTTCACTTTGTACAATGAACCTTGATATTCAGCCATCTGCACTAACTTCAGACCCATTACACCCTCTGTTTGCTTTGGGTACCAAAAAACAATATGAATTGAGACACATGCCCTTTGCTCAAGATTGAATTTTGAACATTTCAAAGATAAATAATATTATTAATAAGACACACTACTTTGTAACAGTCGTCCTATTGTCTCACTATGCCATTAAATATTTGAACCCATTGACCTAGGTTCAAAATCCACCATTGAAGAAAGATTATTTTTATTCTTTTCTGGCAAATTTTTATTATTTTTTTCAGAAATTTGACAATTTTGAAAATAATTTAATTATTCTCGAATTCAGGCTTAGGGAGTACAATATGTTTGTTGGGTGTAAGGGGGGTTTTGAAAGGGAGTTTTGTTGCTTCCTTCCTTGGAGACATCCCTCATAATCTAGTTCTTGTGATTTTGTCAACACCAAACATAATGGCACCTTACATCCACATGAATATTCGTTTCTCTTTTTACTTTTATGCTTACAAAAAGCCTCTTACACTTAGTGTTGAGAATCCAAGCTTAATTAGTTTATTTTCATTAGTTATTGGACTAAGAGAAAATAACTAAGTTATTTCGGAGATTATTATTTTTAATCAATTTAATTAGTCTATGCAAGTTGGTGTGTTGGGTGTACGTATTCTAAGGTGCCTCACTTTTTGAAAAACTAAGAGTCCACAAAAGTCCATTTTACAAATCTTAAATTTTTGAAATTTTATGGTACCAAGGGTTCGATGGTAATAATTCCATATATATAAAAAATAAAGTCCACGTTAATAGGAGCCCACCTACATATTCCAAATATATACACCTCTAAAAAAGGAATAAAATTTGAAAAAATATATATTTTAAGGACTTATGAACATATGGTTTAATTTTGATCATTCACAAGTCCCTAATTAAAGTTTAATTATGATTTTTGAGGGAAGACTTTCACATAAACATTCATTATTTGATGTTACACTATATATTGAGTTTTTATAGATAACTTGGAATGAAATTCAATATGAACCTTTTTATTTTTTACTATTTCAATCTATCGAGTAAACGATATATTTTTATTTCAAAAGTACATTGTGAACAGTGAATGTACTTTTTATTGAAAAATAATTATATAAATATTTTTGTAATCAAGTTGTAATATATAATCAATTTCAAATTGTCAATTTAATAAGTTTTATTATTTGTTATAGATATCCAAAGAAAGGGCAATTTGCAAAAATAGGCATCATGGTTCAAAAATTGAGCCACTTTAATGTGCATTCACCTTGTTTTAATTGTGACAAAAACCTTGGTGTGTTTTTGATCTTATGTTCCATGTTTGTGAGCATGTTGTTTTGATGCTTTTAATTTTTTTGCAATAAAATTATTTTTTATTTTGCACTTGATTTCCTATTTGTTAACATGGTATTAGAGCTTAAGTTGTTCAATGAATTTTTAAAAGAAAATCTAAAGCTAAAAGGTTCAAATTATTCTATAGGAGTTTATTAAGTACAAAAAGAAAAAAAAAAGGAAAAAATGTGAGAACAAAAAGGCAAATTGTTTTTACAAATGTTGAAAATTGTGTAGGTTAGATTTTTTTTACATCTAGATTTTGATCTATTGTTGAAAGATCTTGACTTAAAACTTGGAGAAATTGTAGAAGAGTACAAGGCATTTTCACTTCCAAAATTTTAGAGAAGAATGTGTTTTGCCAAAGATGTGGGGTTTTGAATTTTTATCACATCATCTTCATTTGAGCTTTTTTGAAATTTTTGCGACGAAAAGAAGCTAGGAGGGAAAAACTTTCAAGAATGGGAGGACAAACATTTTCCAAGAATTGACAACGTTTTGAAGTTTGATAATTTGCAATTTTGAAGTGTGTGTGTGGCAATAGTGGTAATGGCATGAATTGGGAAGGGTACCCAAGCATGATGAAACCTTTAAATTTTCAGCTTAATAGATCTTGGAAGGTTCTAGATCCACCATTAGATTGTCCTCAAATTTGATTTTTTTTTCTAATAGTAGTTAAGCCATGTGACCATAAATTTTCAATACCAACAAAACTACAGTTAGGGAAATTTTGACAAGGAAATGGGCATGGGCTGGCACAAATGAAGACTAGGAACATTCAAAAAGTTATTTTCACCTTCCCCCTTGGTTGTTTGATTTCATTTTTGATGTGTGGAAAATGAAAAAAACTAAGAACTTTTTTGCAAAAAATTTAAGTTCATTTGAAGCTACTTTCAAAACTTGTGTGCTAAAACACTTGTCATGGTGTAATTTGACCTCATGTTACTTGGACATCCCAATTCACAAGATCCATAATTGGATATTAGTGGATTTTGATGAAAAGGAACTAAATTAAATATATTATTAAGACTATTAACAATTATAGTTCATTAGATTTATTATGTGGAATTGGTGTTGACTTGAATTGAAGACAAATTACTAACATTTGGGCCCCTTTCATACTATTATATATTTTTCACTTATATATTAATACGTTACAACACTTTAATGTTATTTCTTCCTTTTGACTACCTAAGGTTCTTGTAGTTGCTTAACCTACTTAAACTCATTCCATCTATAAGTCATCCACATATAACAACTGAAAAGGAAAAAAAAAAACCAAAAGAAACATCTATTTATTTGGAACTCATTATTTAACAACATTGGTTACAAATGCTATGATTTTTCCATCTTGAACATCAACCCCATATCATCACTTGTAGAACATATGTAAATATGCCCACCTAATGGAAACTAGAGGTGATGAATAAAATCACCTCACATGTACTGTCTCTCATTGCCATTCATAGTTAAAGGGCAATGAAGGTAGTGTTTCAAGTGGAGGTAACTTTTCAATATACCCTCCAAATAGTTTTTTCTAATTTTCAATCTATTTATCCATTGTGTAAGGGTCTGTACCCATTCAATTTTTTTCATAAGGGTAAGATCTGGGTGCACAAAAAATTAAGGTTCTGTGAATCTGGGTAGGATCTGCTTACCCACTATTATATAGTAGCCCTTTCTGGAGTAAAAAAATGCACATGATCAGTACATTGTCAAACAACCTGTATTGCATGCAATGTTACTCGAGATTTTCATTTGAATGCAACTTAATTTCCCAAAACAAAAAACATAAGTTTTTCCTGTCTTGTTTTTATGAAGTGTTGACAATATACAAATTTGTCTGTGGGAGTGTATTCTTGCAAGCATTTGAGCCAACCCATGGATGGCACTCAGCACTGAGCCCAGCAGCAGTTTTTTGTTGCTGGTTCACAATGGCATCAAGCAAGGCCTGTCGCAGCAGAGGAGGGCCACTGCAATGAAGAAGAGAGACAGATGCTGCTCTCAAGATCCAACATGTCAACATGCATCACTGAGGGAAGAGGACTGTTGGGGATTTTGGGTATGTCATAATCACCTTCCAGCATCTTGGGTGCTTCCATCATCCGCAGTTGGAATGCAACCAGCAAGTGTGCACACAGTGTTCACACAGAATTCACAAACTGCAGCATTAGCTCTGGAGTGCAGTAGCAGCAGTTTATTATTGCTGTTTCACATCTGCATCAAAGCCTGCTGCAGCAGAGGAGGACAACTAGGATGAAGAAGAGAGACAAAAGCTCTCCAGATCCAACATGTCGGGCATCATCAAGGGAAGAGGGCGGTCAGGGATTTCAGGTATGTCACAATCACCTTCCAACATCTTGAGTGCATCCATCATGCTTGGTCGGAATGCAACCAGCAAGTGTGCACACAGGATGCCCACTTTCACAAACCGCAGCATGACCTCTTGACAACCCATGTTGCGAATCGCCTGATCAACAACCTCAATGCCCTTGCCTTCCTTCAGCAGCAGCCAAGCCCAATCAGTGATCAAGCAGACATACTGCTTGTCAGAGGTTGCTGTGAGTGCTGTGCGTCCACTGATGAGCTCCAGCAAGCACACTCCAAAGCTGTAGACATCACTACTCTCTGTGAGCTGCCCATAGAGCGCATATTCGGGAGCGACATAGCCATGTGTCCCCGCAACATGTGTGGTGAAATGGGCCTCACCCTCAGGTGCAAGCTTTGCAAGCCCAAAATCTGCAACCCGAGCATTGAATTGCTCATCGAGCAGGATGTTGCTGGCCTTCACATCTCGGTGGATGATCTGAGGTACCACTTCAGCATGCAAGTAAGCTAATCCTCGTGCCATACCGATTCCAATCTTTCGTCTATCCGACCATCCAAGCACAGGTTTGCTCTTGTCAAACAGACAATCTGCCAAGCTTCCATTCACCATGAAGTCATACACCAGCATTCTTTGATGCCCCTCTGCATGGTTGCTGCCTACACAACAGCCTCTGAGCACCACCAAGTTCCGATGCTTCACTTTGCTGATCATGTCCACTTCATTCAAGAAATCCGCATCACCCTCAGGTGTACAGTTCCTGAATCTTTTGATGGCAATGGTTCGGCCATCCTTGAGCACTCCTTTGTACACACTCCCGAAGCTGCCTTCTCCTACCAAGTGTTTCTTAGAGAACCCATGAGTGGCAGCCTTGAGCTCCATCCAGTCGAACCACAGCAATGGAGCTGCATTTTGCTTCAACATCTTGTTGTTGCGAGCTACAAACTCACGGTGCACAGCAGCTTTTCTCCTGTGTCTTGCAATGAGGAAAGTGAGAGCAGCTGCAACACTGATCAACCCAGCAGCTGCTGCACCAAGGCCAATGAACAAACCTGTGTGACTAGACTGTGGAGGGTTGTACTGCACAGCAAGGATGCAAGTTGCGGTTGCTGGATCCCAAGGACCAGCTTCATTCACAATACCAGCTGCATACACGATGACAAAGTTTGTGCACTGAGAAATATCATTGGAGGAGCCACTCGCACTGAGCTGAGAGATGAGCGAACTCAAGTCACTCATGCACACACTGCACTGGCCATGGTTAGGAAGGGATTTGCAATTGCTGTCCACAGGAGCCGTTACAGTTGGACCTCCTGTGATCCTCCGGAAGTCATCTAGGGTTTCAATCCCTCTACAAAGCTTAGGGCTTCTGGTGAACAAGGCGGCACTGAAGGTGTCGCTATAGTTGGTGGAGCATTCTGTCACCACGTCTCGTTGCACTCCGATATGGCGCAGTTGGTCTCTGTACGCATCGAAGCAGACAAGCGTGGTGGCCATGTCCGGAAGCTCGAAGTTGTTCGTCTCTTTGAGGTACATGGCTGTCGCAAGTCCCATGCCTGACAATGCTGATACGCAGCAGTTTGTCATGTTGGCTCCTGGACCGCAAGCTTGCCGCATCCATGTGTACTTGTTGAGAATCGAGAAATCCAGAGGGCAGCTTGATACGTTGTTGCTACTGCTCGAGTCTGCAGCTGCTAGCGCCCGCCGGCTCGCAACGGAGCTGCTGCGGCCATCATGATGAGCTATGGGAAGAGGCTGAGGATCGACTCTGGCTGCAGCTGCAAGGGGTGGTAGTAGTAGACCGAGAACAAGCAGCAACAGTGAGCAGAAGAAGGTGAAGACGAAGAAGGAACTCCTGGAGCTCCGCGTCGCAATGACTGAGACCCTCATCCCAGAAAAGAAAAAGAACAGGAACAAGATCCTTCAACCCTAATTCCTTGCTGTTGCATCAAACTTCGTGTTCTCGCAACTGTAAGGGAGTCTGAGCTGCTGTTGCATCAAGTGTCACGCCAGAAACATGTAGGCTGCAGAAAACACATAACGTGCTTCTGCTTCTGGTGACACAAATCTCGCCCTTGGACAGAGCCAAGATCACACGCAAAAAAGGAAAAAAAATTAAAAATTAAAAAAAAAAAAAAACCTGTTACTTCTCTTGCAG
>Ga0209208_10008905_pt1 | contig 13290 bp, 13 predicted proteins | sample S1TSphfallax_3_FD_187694 | JGI IMG/M metagenome (GOLD analysis project Ga0209208, IMG submission 187694) | Host-associated microbial communities from peat moss isolated from Minnesota, USA - S1T2_Fd - Sphagnum fallax MG (SPAdes) (version 2) | ecosystem: Host-associated > Plants > Peat moss >...
TGTCGTTCACGCTCTACACGCCGCCCGGTTACAAGGAGGGCACGCGAGTGCCCGCCATTCTTTACGCCTACCCGCTCGACTACGCCGACGCATCCAAGGCGGGTCAGGTCACAGGATCCCAGGCGACGTTCACGCGGCTGCGCCAGTACCGGCTGCTCCTGCTCGCAGGCTACGCAATCATCGACAACGCGTCCTTTCCGATCGTGGGCGACCCGAAGAAAGCGTACGACACCTACCTCGAGCAGCTGGTTGCCGATGCGAAGGCCGCGGTCGACGAGGCAGTGCGACTCGGCGTCGCGGATCCCAATCGCATCGGGGTCACGGGCCACAGTCATGGCGCCCTCATGACGGTCAATCTGGTCGCGCACTCGGATCTGTTCCGTGCGGGCGTCGCCACGAGCGGCTCCTATAACAAGACGCTGACGCCGTTCGGTTTCCAGAACGAGCGCCGATCGGTCTGGGAGGCGCCGGACATCTATCTCAAGGTCTCGCCGTTTTTCGTCGCCGACAAACTCAAGACGCCGCTGCTGCTGATTCATGGCGCAGAGGATGCGAATCCGGGAACGACGCCGCTGCAATCGGTGAAGCTGTATGAGGCGATCCGCGGCAATGGCGGCACGACGCGTCTGGTGATGCTGCCGCACGAACCGCACTGGTACACGGCCCTCGAGTCGAACGAACAGGAAATCTATGAGATGCTGCGCTGGTTCGACAAATACGTAAAGGATGCACCACCGCGCGCGGCGGCTGCCGGCAGCAGCGCTAGGGGGACCGCCGCCGGCTCGAAATAGCCGCGCGCTTGCACTGTATTTTTTTGGGGTTGAGGCCATGCCTATCAAGACTCGTTCGACCCTCGCCGCGTTGGCGCTCGCATTCAATACCGTTGCCTGGGCGGCTGCGACGCCTGCGCCGGACGAGCTCGCTTTTCGGGACCTTTATAAGCAGCTGATCGAAATCAACACGACCCGCTCGGTGGGTAGTTGCACACGCGCAGCCGAGGCCATGCGCGCGCGCCTCGTCGCCGGCGGCATCCCGAGCGCCGATACCCAGGTGCTGGCACCTGCCGACCGACCCAAGGACGGCTCCTTGATCGCGGTACTGCACGGCAGCGATCGGCTCGCGAAACCTCTGCTGCTGCTCGCGCACATCGATGTCGTCGAAGCCAAGCGCGAAGACTGGGAACGTGACCCGTTCAAACTCGTCGAGGAAAACGGCTGGTTCTATGCTCGCGGCGCGAGCGACGACAAGGCCATGGCGGCCGTGTTCACCGACACGCTGATTCGACTCCGACACGAGGGTTTCAAACCGCGACGCGATATCAAACTCGCGCTGACCTGCGGCGAGGAGACGCCCGACGTGTTCAATGGCGTCAAGTGGATCCTCGCAACGCAACCCCAGGTATTGGACGCTGCGTTCGCGCTCAATGAGGGAGCCGGCGGTGAACTGGACAAGGATGGCAAGCCGGTCGCGCTGCAAATTCAAGCGGGCGAGAAGGTCTACCAGGACTTCAGCCTGGAGGCGGTTGACGTCGGCGGCCATAGCTCGCGTCCGAACAAAAACAATCCGATCGTGCGCTTGAGCGTCGGGCTCGCAAAGCTCGGCGCGTACAACTTTCCGATCGCCGTAAACGCGGCGACGCGCGGCTATTTCGAGGCGCAAACGAAACTGGTCGCGCCCGAGGTTGCTGCCGATATGCGCGCCGTGCTCAAGAATCCGCCCGACGAAGCGGCGGCGGAGCGGCTCTGGGCGATCAACCCCGCATGGAACGGCGCCTTGCGCACGACCTGCGTCGTGACCGAAATCACGGGCGGCCATGCGCCGAATGCCCTGCCACAGCACGTCAGCGCCAACGTCAATTGCCGCATTCTTCCCGGCGTGCCGATCGCCGACATCCAGAAGCAGATCGTTGCGGTCTTGGGCGACGACAAGATCCACGTAGCCCCGACCGGCGATCCCGGCATGCAATCACCGCCCCCACCGTTATCGGAGCAGATCATGGACCCGGTTGCGAAGGTCGCCGAGCGAATTTGGCCGGGTGTCGCGATCGTGCCGACCATGTCAACCGGCGCAACTGACGGACGCTACCTCAACGCTGCGGGCATTCCTACCTATGGTCTCTCCGGCATGTTCCAAGACGCCGAGGGCAGTCACGCCCATGGACTGAACGAGCGCATTCGCGTGAAGTCCCTGCTCGACGGCCGCGAGTTTCTCTACGAGGTCGTGCAGCTCTATGCCGACGAGGCGAAATGAAATTCGCCCGGACGGCGTCCGCCATCAATTTTCGCTGGTCAACTCGATGGTCTCGCTGACTGTGTAGCCCGTGGTCGGCAGGGTTCCGCTATAGACACGCGTGATGTTCTGCTGCACGGAAAATAGCGTGTCGATATCTCGCCAGTTCGTTGTCGTCTGCGTGATCGTCGTGCCGTCCGCGTTGGTCCATGTCACCGTGCTCTGCAGTTTGATCGCGGTATAAGTCCCGGCCGGGACCGTCACACTCTCGACATCGAGGACGTTGCCGGCCTGGGTGTATTGAGTCGGCGCCGCAGTGCCGCAGGTCAAGCTGTATTGCAGGGTCCAGGTGGTTGCGACGGCGAGCGGATAGCCGGGCCCGGGGCCGTGCGGGTCGTACGTGCAACTCTCGACCGTGCCGTCGGATTCGAGCGCCGTATAGGCCGTATCCTGACTCTCGTTGTTGACCTCGATGGTCTCGGTCGGTATCGAGTAAGTCGTGCCGTTGACGACCGGCGTGCTACCCGTCGTGTCCTCCTGCAGCAGCACGTAGGAGCCGTCCGAATTGACGGCCGTGACGGCGAGGCTGTAGGTCTCGGTGATCATGTTGTTATCGTTGTCGACTATCGTCTGTCGATAGTTGCGCTCGAATCCGACTGCGGGCGCTATGAAGTTATAGCTGCTCGGCGGCGGATTATCGCCACCCGAGTTGCACCCGGCAACTGCTGCGCCCAAGGCGGCTGCCACAGCGATTCGTGAATATCCCATCAGCGCTCTCCCATCTTGCTACTGACCCATATCGGCCCTGATTGAGAGCAACGCAAAAGCAGCAGGCCGGTTGACGTGCACGCGCCGCGCGGGGGGGGGTGTCGCCGCCGCGAGCGGCGTTCCCGCGGAGCTTTGACGGTGTGTCGGCCAGCGTACAGATGGCGAGATCTCCCCTGTGCTCGAATGATCTACCGAGCGAAGACAACAACGGAGACTTTCATGAAAACAATTGCTTCAGCCGTCCTGATGAGCTTTGCATTTGGTGCAGCGCTCGCGCAAACACCGGATGCATCGGCGGGCGCACAGAGTGCGGTCACAAAACATATCAATGCTCTGCATGGCTCGTTGAAAATCACGGCTGCGGAGGAACCGCAGTGGAGTGCGGTCGCCGCCACGATGCGTGCCAACGCCAGCGATCTCGACGGCGCCATTGCCAAGCGGACCGCCAATGCCGATAACGCGACGGCGATCGACGACTTGAACTCCTATGCCGATATTGCGCAGGCGCATGCGGACGGCATCAAGAAGCTCGCGACTGCATTTTCCGCCCTGTATGCGGCGATGCCCGACGACCAGAAGAAGGTCGCCGATCAGGTGTTCAGCCATCGCCATGAAAACGGCAAAATGGCAAGCCGCTAATCCGAGGATTTATGATGAGACTTCGACTCTTTGCAATTGCTGGTGCCGCCGTCATGCTCACGGCAGGCACGAACGCGTTCGCGAGCGTTCATCTCAATGTCGATATCAATCCGTTTGGCTGGGGCGCACCACCGCCGGTGGTCTACGCGCCGCCGGGTTACTATGGTCGCCCGGGCTACTATGGGCCGCCGCCGGTGGTCTATGTCGGCGGCGGCCAGTGGGGCGGCCATCGAGGCGGTCGCGACCGGGGTCACGGCGGCGGCAGGCACCGTTGATTTTCGGGCACATGTCCATCGCGAGTAGGCACGCGCCCGCAAATTCCTAGCCTGCTTTGCGCAACAGCCGACGCGCGTTGTCGGCTAGCAATAGCGTTTTTTGGCCCAGTCCGTGCGAGTCGGCGGGTTGATCCCAGCCTGCGAAGTTGGTACCCAGTACCAGATGATCCGATCCGACGCGCTGCTCGAGCAATTCCAGCGACGCAGGATCGTTGACATGGTTGTCGAACCAAAGTCGTCGCAGGCGCGCCTCGAATGCGCCGGGCTCCCGCAGTTCGCCCTGAGACCATGGGCGTTGCCGGGCCGCCGCACTGAAGCGTCCCGCGAGAAACGCGATGCTGCCCGCCCCGTGGCTCAGACAGATATCGAGCTGCGGATGCCGATCCAGCACTCCACCGAAGATCAGGGTTGCCGCTGCGAGCGTCTCCTGCGCTGCAAAGCCCGCGATCAAATCCAGGTCATAGCCGGCAAGGGGAGGAAACGCAGCCGGCCCGTCGATGCCGGAAGGTGCCGGATGAAAGAACAGTGGCACATCCAGCGAGACGCACAGTTGATAAAACGGATCGAGCCGCGGCGAATCGAGTCGGATGCCAAATTCAGTGCCGACATAGCCGCCCAAGAGCCCGAGCGTCTGCACCGCATACCGCAATTCCGCGGCAGCCAGAGCGGGATCCTGCATTGGCAATGCAGCGAAACCGGCGAGCCGGTCCGAATGCCGAGCCACGATGCGCGCCAATGCCTCGTTATGTCGCCGACAGAACGCCGCCGCAAACTCCGCCTCGATGAAGTGAAAATAGGTCAGCGGGTTTGGCGACAACACCTGAAAGTCAATTCCAGCTTTATCCATTGCGGCTATGCGCAATTCCGCATCCATGAACGGGCTGTTTCTGTAACGGACCCCGTGCAACTGGTAATCCCCGACTCGAAACAAGGGCTTACCGTCCTCGGCGGTCGTCAGTTCCGGCCCATACGCTCCCGCCGCACCGAAGCTCTCCTCGAGCACGACGTGAGCATGAATATCGATCGTCTTCGCGCCAAGAATCGACATCACAAAGATCCTTGAATGAGACCGCCATCGACGGGCAGCACCGTCCCCGTGATATAGCTTGCACGTTCGGACGCGAGGAACGCGACGACGTCGGCGATCTCCGCGACCGTCGCCATGCGTCCGAGCGGTATCTGATTGGTAATTGCCGCCTCGGTCTCCGCTATTGTCCGTCCGCTCTTGTCGGCGCGGCTGGCCAGCATTTGCGCGACTCGCTCGGTACGCGCCCAACCCGTTGCGATCGTGTTTATCAGGACGTTGTCTGCGGCGAGCGGCCCGGCAATCGATTTCGCCCAGCCGACGACACCGAGCCGCAAGCTGTTCGACAATACGATATCGGGTATGGGCTGTTTCACGGAATAGGATGCAAGATTGATGATTCTGCCCCAGCGTTGCGCCTGCAACGTCGGTAGAACCGCGCGCGTGACACGGACGGCAGACAGCAAGGTCAGCTCAAATGCGCGCAGCCAGTCGTCGTCGGACAAGGTCGCAAACTGGCCCGGTGGCGGCCCACCCGCATTGTTCACGAGTACATGCACGGTGCCGAACCGCTGAAGTACCTGATCGACAAGGCGCGTGATCGAGCCCGCGTCGCGAAGATCCGCCACAAACGGTTGCACCTCGGCACCCGTCTCCGTCGCGATCTCTGCAGCTGCGGCTGCGATCGTCGCGTGATCACGGGCACATAGGGCGACACTCGCTCCCTCGCGCGCGAGCGCCCAAGCCACGGCTTTCCCGAGCCCCTGACTGGCCGCTGTCACGAGAGCGACTTTTCCCCCGAGCTGCATGTCCATGTCAGCTCTCCGACTGCAACTGTTTTCGATACATAGCCAGATCGAAATAGTCCCGCCATACCTTGATGCGCTCATCGACCACCTGGAATGAGCCCATCACGGGCAAACTTACGCGCCTGCCGCCGACACTGAACTCGTCAATACGTTCGGTGAGCACGGTCGTGCCGCTCGCGGCGAGCGCCAGCAGCTTCCAATCGACCCAGTCGAAGCGGCCTTTGGAACGCAGGTAACTGTCGACCAAAGCACGACCCTGGATCGGCGGGAGCGGCACGTTGTGATACACGACCTCCTCGTGCAGAGAGGCAACGACTCGATCCAGGTCGTTGGCATTCCACGCCGCGAGGAAGCCGTGTACCACATCGGATGGCGTGCTTACGCTCAAAAACTGTACTTCAACTCGAGGCCATACATACGCGGCCGACCGGGCTGCACCTGATTGAGTCCAAGGTCGGCACCCTGGGGGATTCCGCCGACGTAGTACTCCTCGTTGAGCAGATTTCGGCCGTAGAGACTGGCCTGCAATCCGGTCCCGGAAATTTTGTCCCAGGTTACGTACATATTCAGCAGTTTGTATGATGGCAGCTGAGTGCCCGGATTGATCGTAGCCTCCAGGTTCGAGAAGAACTGCGTGCTCTGGATGTAGTAGTCAGCGCGTAGCGATACTTCGCCCAGCTTGCCGGACAAGGTGTCGTGTACCTGGCCATAAACGTCCCCGGTCCAGCGTGGCGTATCGGCATAGGGCCCGAACTGCAGCGTGTTGTTGAAGTAGCTGACGCCTGAATTCGTATACCGGGCATCGGCATACGAGACGGAGCCGCCAAGTTGCAGCCAAGACGCCGGTCGGATCTCGCCGTCCGCCTCCACGCCGGTAATTTCAGCCGTCGGCACGTTCACCGTGATCGCGAGCGGACTGCCGTTCAAGATCAAATAGGCGGTGCGCTGAATATCGTCGACCCACTGATTGTAAGCGGCCACGTTCAGCCGCACCGGCATGTCGTCCACCGTGCCCGCATATTTCATGCCGAGTTCGACATCCTTCGTGGTCTCGGGCTTGAACTTGTTACCACCCCCCGAGGCATAATCGTCAACCGCGGGAGCCGTGCCGTTGTAGCCGCCCGTGCGCCAGCTGCCGCGCGTGGCGGTATAGACCATCAACTCCGAGTTGATCTGGTACTGAAGACCCAAGGTCCAGCTTGGTTTGCTCGCGGTCTGCTGCTCGGACGGTGCGCCGCTGAAAATGGAATTGTCGAGCTGACGAATGCCGGTCGTCTCCCAGGTCTGTCGGTAGCCTGCGGTCAGACTGAAGCCGGAACCCAGATCGTAGCTCTCCTGCGTGAACAAAGCCTGCGATTGATCGATGATTCGCCAGTGGTAATGGAACAAGGTCGGGGGAATCACGGGCGTGACGTCAAACGCGAACAGAGGGAAGTCGCTCTCGTCTCGCTCGAAGGAGCCATACGCACCCACGATGTAATCGAGCCGCGAATCAAGCGCCTTACCCTGCAGATGGAGTTCATCGGAGAATTGGTTCGTGCGGAAGAACTCGGCCGAGGGATCCGTCGGCGTGCCTTCACCAAAGATCGGATAGTTGGTTCCGTCGAAGTCGGTCTGTTCCGCTGAACGCGAACGAGTGAACCCGATGATGTTTTTGAGCGTGGTATTGGCGGAGAAATCGTACGACGTGTTGTTCACGAAATACTCGGCGCGCGCATCGTGCTCCTGCGGCGCGTCGATATTCGCATTCCACGGGCCGATAGAATTCTGATAGCCGACGAATGCCGAGACGCCACCCGGATAGGCCTTGGGGTGCGCGGCTAGGAACGCCTGCCAGCCCGGAAACGCCGGGTTATACAAGCACGCACTCGCGGACAAGAGCGGGATGCCGTTATTGGTCGAACCGCAAGCATTCGCCGAGTACAACTCGGACGGCACGTTGGTGCCCCCGAAGTGACCGTACTGGTAAGTCGTGATACTGACCAGCCCGTCAATCGGCTTCACCGTCAAGGCAATACGGCCCACGGATTTCGCGTCGCCGCCGAGCCAGGCGCCGTCATAGAGGTTGTGCACATATCCCTGACTCGACGCCGTCAGGCCCGAGATGCGCAGCAACACTTTATCGCTGATCAGCGGCAAATTTAGCGCACCCTCGAGTTCCTGCGTGTCGAAGTTTCCGAGACGGCCAGAGATATAGCCGCCGAAGTCGTCGGTGGGCTTCTGGGTTTCATAGAGAACCGCGCCGCCGGTTGCGTTACGACCGAACAGCGTGCCTTGCGGCCCCTTCAAGACCTGGACGCTCTGCAGGTCGAAAAACGCGCTTGCCGTCGTCGCCGACACCTGCAGATCGTCGATGTAGGGGAGTACCCCGGGCGAGGAGCCGGAAAACGCGTCGACCGATTGACCTCGAATCGAGTAATTGAATTGATTCTGGCTGCTGGTTTGCCGGATGGTGAGCCCGGGCGTCGCGGCTTGCAGATCGGCCTCCGTGTGGATCTGCCGATCCTCGAGTTGCTGCGACCCGAACGCGGTGATTGAAATGGGGACACGCTCCAAGCTCTCTTCACGACGGCGAGCCGTCACGACGATCTCCTGCATACCCGCGTCAGCGCTCTCACTGCTGCCCGCGGTTGCGGTGTCCGCGGCGCTCGGTGTGTCGGCCGCGAAGCTCGGTGCCGCGAGCGCAATGCCTACGCCGAGCAGAGAGCCGCCGATCCACCGTCCGTCCATTCTCGAAACATCCGTACTCTTCGCCTTGTTCATTGCCAACTCCCGTGCTTTTGATACTTTTCTACCGGCCGGTGGGTAATCCAAGCCGGCGTCCTCTCCGACAAATTCGCCCGCTCAGGCGGCCGTGAGCCCCAGCCCCAAACCACCGTCGACATCCAAGATCGCGCCCGTGGTCCATTCGGCGGCGATCAAATACGCGATCGCCTCGGCGATCTCCTGCTCTGTTCCAATGCGGCCAAGAACATGCATACCCGCCATCGACTCGAGCCGCTTGCGCGCGGTCGCGTCGTCGAATAATCCGGCACGCTGGTTGATTTCCGTGAACACGCCGCCCGGGACCACACAGTTGACCCGGATACGGTGCGATCCAAGCTCGGCCGCGAGCACGCGGGTCAGCACCTCAATCGCGCCCTTGGTTGCTGCATAGGGCGAAGCACCAGGAAACGCCCTGCGCACATGGATGCTCCCGACAAACAGAACCGCACCCTGCGTCTTGACGAGATGCGGCACGGCGAGGCCGGTCAGCAGCATCCCGGCGATCACATTCGAGTTGAAGATTTCGAGCAACTTGCTCTGGTCTAATTCCGTAATCGGCCCGCGATACATGTTGCCGGCATTGTTTAGAAGGGCAAACAATCCGCCGCCATGCTCGACTGCAGCCGCGATGATGCGTTCACGATCGGCGGCAACGGTCACGTCCCCCTGGATGGCGCGGCAGGCGGGTCCAATGTTCTCCGCGACCTTGGCAATCGACTGCGCACGGCGGCCGCAAATGGTTACGCGCGCACCGCGCTCGGCGAGATAGCGTGCGGCACCGGCACCGATACCCGAACCACCGCCTGTGATCAGAATCGACTGGCCGGCCAGATCACGCATGCGCAGCTCCGATGTTTACTTGCGGCACACCGGTCAGCCAGCGAGCCGCACGGCACAGGATTTCAAGATGCGTCTCGTCGCCGATGGACTCCGGCCCATGACCCAGAGCGTCGTATACGACACGGCCGGCGCCGTAACGATGTGACCAAAGTATTGGCTGATACTCGGGCTCGCCCCGCATGCGTGCATGCAGCAAGGGTCGGCAGTCGGAACTGATCTCAAGATTTCGATAGACCTCATCGAACACGCGAAAATGGGGAATACCGGACGTGATCGGGTCAACTGACTCCAGGCATTCGACTTCCACCTCCCCAGCAGGAGCGTGATAAGACCTACTCCAGGTCCACGAAGCCCCGAGAATCTTTGCCCATTCCGCCCAACCGTCGAAACAGATACTCGCAGTATGCAAACCGAGCAAAGCGCCGCCGCTACTCACATACCCGGCCAGCGCGGCGCGCCCGGACGCCGACAGATCGAATGCCCACTGCTCCCGAAGCGGTGCATACTTCTCGTGCTGCCGCATCGTGAAGCGCAAGGCATTGATGGTCAGCAGATCGCAGCGTGGCGACTCCGCAAGCGCAGCGATCGCCGCCTCGGGTTCATCGAACACGGCGGTTTCGAAGCCCAGTTTTCCGAACTCACGTGCAAGCAACGCAGAGCTCGCTTCGAATTCGTGGTAGATCCCGCCGCTTATCAAGATATGCCTCACGCGGGGGGCCCATTACTCGCGCGGCAGCCGCGACAAAACGCTATTGACGACGCCGCCATCGACGATCAACTCATGTCCGTTGATGTAAGACGCCTGTTCGGAACACAAGAACAGAACAGCGGCGGCCACCTCCTCCGCCGTGCCCAGTCTTTGCTGCGGGACCGCCGAGCCGCGCAATTCTCGGACGCGCGGATTGGCGTAAATGGGCGCAGACATCCCGGCGTCGATGAACCCCGGGGCCACGGCGTTGACACGCAGTCCGCTGCCTGCCCATTCGAGCGACATTTGTTGGGTCAAGGAGACGACCGCCGCCTTGGTTGCAGGATAGGCGCCCGCACCAGGCCCTGGGTGGGTGGCATTGATCGAGGACATGCTGACGATCACCCCCGAACGCCGCGGCGCCATGCGGCGCGCCACCGCTCGTGAGCAGACAAAGACGCCCAGCAAGTTCACGTCCAGAACGGCGCGAAAGTTTTCGACCGACAACTCGAGCAGCGGCCCGAAGCGGACGATTCCGGCATTATTGACCAGCGCATCGGGGACAGCTTCGAGCGCATCGAGCACCCGCTCGACATCGGCTTCACGACTCACATCGAGCTGGAAGCCGAGGGCACCGGACAAGCCGGCCGCGACCGACTTGGCACGCTCACCGTCGATATCACAGACTGCCACTCGATAACCATTGGCCGCGGCGGCTGCGGCAATTGCCGCACCGATACCGGCGCCGGCGCCGGTCACCATCATCGTTTTCATGTCGCGAACTCGACCGGATACCGACCCCAGTTTTGGCGCACGGTACCGGGGTCAGCGGTTGGGGGATCATTCGGAACGGGTCTTGCGCCGGCGCGAATCAAGGCCGAAATCAACAACGTGACCAGGCCGTATTGGTGAGTGGCGGGATCGACGTTGTCTCGGGCGATAACGCCACCATCCAGATCCCGGCCCAGGCAGGCGTGGATGCCGGTACCGAACGTCATGCCATACGGGAACACCCCCGGGGGAAGGACGCGCGCAGGGTTGAATTGATCGGCGTCATCGCCAAAGATGCTGCGGTCGCGATTGGCGGCAGCAAGATCGATGACGATTCTATCTGCATCGCCGGCCGTATCGCCCGAGCTCAGCCGTACCGGACAGGTCGGACGTCGCCAGGCCACCGGGCTCGCCGGATGCAGACGCAGGCTCTCGTGCACGCAGCGCTGCAGATACAGAAGATCATCCCGTACACGCGCCTTGTCCTCAGGATGCGCATCACACCAACGGAAGATCTCGTGCAGCGCATGCACCATCGAATTGGCCGTGCTATGCGACCCGGCCTGAAGATAAAAGGCCATTTCGCGCAGCAACACGTCCGGCGGCAGATCGATCTTGTCCTCGTTCCGGAGCAAAACGGTCAGCACGTCCCGCGGCAGAGCACCCTCGTCGATCTCGCCGGCGGCGAGACGATCCAGCAAGGCCATCCGGCGCGCAATCGATGGTTGCAAAAATTTCGTGCGCAGAACATCCAGGGCTGCGCGAACCTCCCCCTCCACCTCGGCGCGATCGCGCTTCGAATGCACGAGCGTCGCGCCCTCGCTGAACGTCTTGACGAGCCTGAAAAGCAGCTCGGTTTCCTCGCTGGTACGCGCAGGCCGGTCGATGCCGGCGAAGTCCGCTGTCAGATTGATCGTGACGCGATAGCCGAACTCGATCAGATTGGCGCGACCCGCGGCCAGGTAGGGGGCGAGCGTGGCCTCGAGGGTCGGCGGGAAGACCTCGTGTTCGTAATACGCAAAGAAGTTCTTGCGGAACACGCGAAATTCCAGGAGGCGACGTACCCGGTGCGCCTCGCCATGCAGACTCAGCAGCACCTGATCCATGACGACCGCGCCCGCGTCGTACATGCACTGCGCGAGATCCGGGTGACGCAGCGCCGCCGAGGCATCCTGAAAGCTGTCGACATGCACCTGATTCATTTCGCACCGAACCGGATTGGATAGCGGATCCACGTCTCGCGCTCGGTCGTGAGATCCTGTTGCGGCGGGGATGCCGGATCGGGGGTGGCGCCCTGCTTCAACAGTTCACGGGCCAGCAGCGTGACCGTGCCGTATTGATGGTTGTTGGGATCGGTCGATGCCTTCGGCAGATCGCCGGCAGCGAGATTCTTGCCGAGACAACTGTGCACACCCACGCCAAACGTCAAACCATAGGGCATATGCGGCGGTAGCTTGCTGCGGTAAGGATTGAACTCGCGCGCGTCATCACCGAACTGCTCGGTTTGCCGATTTGCACGATACAGATCCACAACCACGGTATCCGCGGGGCCGGCATCGACGCCCTGCGGCAGGTGGACGGGACACAGCGGTCTACGCTTGGAAATCGGACTCGCCGGGTGTAATCGAAAGCTCTCATGCACGCAACGCTGAAGGAACAAGGGATCCTCGAGCAGATGCTGCCGCTCGTTTGGATCGCGGCGACACAGCACAAAAATCTCGTGCATTGCATGCGATAGCGAATGAACCGACGTGTGCGCTCCGGCGAGGAAATAGAACGCGGTCTCCCGCAAGATCATGTCCCGCGGCAGCTCGATCTGATCATCGTTGCGCAACAGCAACGTCAGGATGTCGCGCGGCAGCGCCTCCTCGCCGATCTCGCCCGCGCGCCATCGCCGCAGCAGATCGTTGCGGCGCGCCACCGACGGATCGAAATAATGACGCTCGAAATCCGCCATACCTGCTGCGACCGATGCCTTGAGCGCATCCGCTTCGACGCGAGAACCTTTGAACTGCCCGACGGTCGCCGCAATGCCGAACACACGCAGCAGGCGCACCAGGTCGGCGGTCTCCGCGGCCGTGCGCAGTGGCCGGTCGATGCCCGCGAAATCCGCGGTCAATCCAATCATGCAGTGGTACGCGACTTCGACGAGGTCCGCGGTCCCTTGCGCGACGAACGGCTGCAACGTCTCGCGGACGACGGGCGGCAGGACTTCGGTTTCGTAAAACGCAAAAAAGTCCTTCTTGAAGATCTTCATCTCCATGAAACGCCGGCGGCGATGCTCCTCCCCATCGAGCGTGACTAGAACGCGATCCATGAGTGCCGCGCCTTCGTCGTATAGTGCCTGCTTGAGGTCCGGCAGGGATAAGGTCTGTTGCGCATCCTTGAAACCGGTGACGTTGATCGTGCTCATGAACGCTTCATCCCTTTATCGCGGACGAGGTCCCGCGTGAGTATCTCGCTGGAATATTGGCTCGTACG
>Ga0209208_10008906_pt1 | contig 13289 bp, 15 predicted proteins | sample S1TSphfallax_3_FD_187694 | JGI IMG/M metagenome (GOLD analysis project Ga0209208, IMG submission 187694) | Host-associated microbial communities from peat moss isolated from Minnesota, USA - S1T2_Fd - Sphagnum fallax MG (SPAdes) (version 2) | ecosystem: Host-associated > Plants > Peat moss >...
TCATAAGAATAGAGAAATCTCCATTCTCATGATGAAGAAGAAACAGCAAGGTTAACACTTCCTCAGGAAGCCACAGAAAGAACCAAACAAGGGGAGACAAAAAACAAACAAAAAACGAAAAACACACACTGGTATGAACAAAAGTGCCAGTCTCACACCTGTTCAGGGACCATCAACAGTAGTATGTATGATAGTGACTTAACTATCACACCTTCCCCACTGACTTCATCAGCTCCCTACAGTGGGTAAAGGCCAGTGACAAGCACCATCCTACAAACTGGGTTTCTGCTGCAATTCCGGAAGCAGCCATACTACTGGCTAGCAACAGACCACGCAACAAAGACCAGGCAAAGAAACAAAGAAAGACAGAAAGGGAAAAGAACACGGAAAGACCAAGAACAAGTGGGCTTACACGAAGCTCCCCACTTACACCACCCAAAGCAAGATCATTCTGAAAATGCCAAAAGCGGAAATTCCAAACAGGAATTTTTCTTTAAGAACCAACCCTGTAGTTCTCTTTAGAAGAACTTTTAAAGGGTAGCCTTTTGCCTTCAGAGAGACAATAAGACTGACCATCTGGAAGACAAAAAACTTCTTCCAACTACAAAGTCTCAAGAATCTGTAAAATTGACTATTGATAACCCCCAGCTTTGCAGTCATTGAGATACTGGAATGAACATGAGGCATTCTAATCATTTCAATACCTGCATACTCTGGTTGAGAGCGCTTGTCAAAAATGTCACAGGATAAACCTTGAGGACTCTGTCTCACAGTTAGATCCAAGAAATTACAAGAGAAGCCTTTAGATCTACAATTCAACTCACAAGAGGTTTTTGGGTATATGCCGCTCCCAAAAGAGTCTCGGGTAAGGTACATGAAGTTCTCAAAATCTGGAAAATCAGGAACAAAAAGATCATCCACAAACCTACAAACCAAGGACAAACTATGAAGTACAACAGGACATGTGATACTCTTCAAGAGACACTTAACAAAATCAAACTCATAGGTGAAGAGATAGAAATTTGTCAAATAGACCGCACAATTTGTACCCATGGGGATACCAATGCATCGTCTATAAACACCCTGACCAAAACAAAGAAACAAATTGTCTAATAAGAAATCCAGCCAAGAGATCAAATCTGAAGCCTCCACAACTTTGAAGCTATGAAGATTTTCAAACAAATTGATCTCTGCTTTATTTTTCAGCCACAAAAACCCAAAGTTCAAAGCTGTGTTTTGAACCATCAAAAACTTAAAACAATGAAGCTTCAGCATCTGATTAAACACTTTATTTATCAGAACTCTCATACGAGCTTGTAGATCCACTAGGTCGATTTTAGTGTATAGAGTTGAGAAATCAAAAGACTGCAACAGAAGTGGGGAAGTTTTATCAATTTCAGATCTCGAACAATTAAGATTATTTATTACCTCCACCACTCCTGTAGAGTCATTGAGAATCCAACTACTATCACAAGGAACATCTGCTTTTTTGAGTTTAGACACCCAAAGATCATTGACTGTAGGAAACACAGCTTTGAAGAAAGAACACAGCCACTTAGAAACATCAGTCAGAGAAGTAGAGCTGGCTGCACACATAAATCTAGGTTTAATTGGGTTTTTATGAAACTTCCAAACCACACAAAGAAATGGGAGATGAGGGCCACACTTAATAACGCCTTTAAAATTATGAGCCTTATTAAAAGAGAGATGAAATTTCAGGATATCAGATTGGGCAAGATTGGAGACCACATATGCACCAACAGGAGAATTAAGCTCAGAGAAAACAGAAGAAACATAAAACTTTTTACAAACAAACACAAAGTTGTAACAACATTTATCCATGTAAGTAATGACAAAGGACAAAGGACTGTTGGAGAATCTTTAGGTGATCCAGACCTCCTAAAGGAACAGACAAAGAAGAATCAGAAGAGGTTTGAACCACAAAGGAAGCACAAGTCCACTTTTGTACAAACAAAAGAACTTTGGCTTTCCACTCACTTAATATCCCTTGAACTCCTAGAAGCTCTTCTTGCTTGTTGACAAACTTCTTAACACCTTTATCAATAGCTTCTTCAATAGACAACATAGACAAGAAGCCACTTCTGAACTTAGTGCCTCTAGAAAAGAGTTCAATTAGGCTGGGCCTTGAAAGGATATTAAGGTTAGCAGAATAACATGAGCATGATGGGAATCAACAAAACTAAGGTAACAAAAACAAGAACAACCAGAGTGAATAATTTTATTAACTTGAGAAGCACAAACGGATCTTCCCAACGCCCCATAGCTGAAAAACTCTTGACCAGAAGTTTTGACATATTTCCAAGCAACTAAGGGAGGGGACCAAAACTTTCTAACAAAAGGAGGAAGACAATCTAGCACAGAAGGAAGGTTTGAAATGGAAGAGAGATTCAAACCATCCATACAAGAAGAAACAAAAACAGAGATAATGAGATCTCTGCCTAGGAAAGCGGCACTTGACAAGAAAGAACGAGGAAAGTTTCGCTTAATAACTAGTAATCAAACAACTCTGCAAGAGGCATTGTCAACATAGACCATGATCCTCCTATACAGAAACCCAACAAACCTCAGCCACCTCAATATGTACACTATGACAAGCCTGTAGAGAATGTACAACTGTACACTCCACACACACCTTTGAGGATAACCAACAAAAAAGAACCTGCCAGCAAGCAAAATGAAGTCCAAAAGTACCTGAAGAAGTTTGATATTGGGACCCTGGAGAAGCAGCATACTGAGAACCTGGAGATGTCTGGAAGTGAGGAGGACCTGGTGCTGAAAACTGATGAGACGGGCTACCACCTAATGACAAGGGACGGCCTCCTCCTGATGGACTCATGCCAAGCTGAGTATGTCCAAGACCTTGACCCAGTCCTTGCATATGTGGAGCAGATAACCGCCTCGCATCTGGGGATCCTCCAAGCAAGGACATTTGTCCATTCAGTGTTGCTGGGTAACTCACTGACATCCCTGTGCCATCACCATAGCTTCCAAAGCTGCTGCCTAGGGCACAATTTTCCCCATAGCTGCCAAAACTACTGCCATGACTGCTTGCTAATGAGTATGGTGTTGCATGAAGTTGTGGGCTACTGTTGAAGGGTCCATATAAGGTCAAGTTTCCAACCTGCAGGGTTAATCAACTCATCTTAAAAAAGATCAACAGATTCAAGGATCTTCAGGGGAGTCAAGCCCTAAATATCAAGTTGGTCTCCAAAGAGCTTGATATTGTTCTTGGTGCAATAGACACTAGCAATTCTCTGCTCTCATGGCATTGGCAGCATCAACCCTCCATCCAGAAGAAAACATTACAGTCAACACATGTTAATGAGATTGCAGAGGCAACTCAATAATTTAACACTTTGGAGTGCTAAAGCTATGTCATTCCAGCATAAACCGAAACAAACACAAGAAGAACAACTTCAGTCTATAACCTGTGTGAGTGTTAGAACATATAAGATTTATAACCTTCATGATGACATGAGAGCTAACAGAATGGGTTTATTTCTCAAATGCTGAAAACCCTGAAACCTTCCAAGACTGATACACAACAAGCATAGACACTACAATTGCAGACGTTGAAACCTAAAGATCTTTTATGCAAGGTTAGCACAATAAATCCCAATACTATCACAGCATCAAAATCCAAAAAACCTAGAACTAAAACCTGACAATGGCATTCCTTAATCTATCTGGTCCACATAATCACAATTTAAGAATTAGTAAGAACACTCTCAGGTAACAAGAACAAAGGGGAAGATTGATGTGTTGCAAATGATACTGACTTTAGGGTGGCCTCTCACCCTCCATGGCTCACCCATAAGGACTTTGTTGTATTAGTCCTGCCTCTAATGCTATGTAACAGTAGGTTCTAAGATGACCCATTATCATAGAAAGACTAGAAGCCACTAGGTCTCAAGTCTCAGGCTAATGGACTGGAAGGTGAAACCCTAGAAGGAACATTGTATGTACTCTCAGAATACCCAATGATTAGAAACTCCAATTATTTGACTCTTCCAGTACAATTTTTTATCAAACTGTGTTTCCATATACACAACATGACCAGCCTCAGAGAGACATGTCCAAGGCAACCAAATCCAACTAAAGTATGCTTTAGAAAACAAGGTGCATCAAGACCTTTGGAGGAACTATCCAGAATACAAGAGAATACCAATCCAAACATGGGTTCCATGCTTTCAGCACTGCATATGTGAGTCAAATCTATTTGTCCAAACCCACAAACTATGACCACCAGCCTCCAGGCCACCACATGCCCTTAACCCCTAGCTATGCAGAATCCTGTAGGAGAAGATTTTGAAAAGCCAAAGTTCAATCGGAATGACATACATTCAGTTGAAGTACAGAGCAGAGTCCAGTCAGCTTAACAAATAGTTGAGTCATTTCAAAAGAACAATCAAGAATGAAGTTGCTTACTTGGGGAGAAAGACCTGCACCAAACCAGTGACCTGATCCAACCCTGTGCTCCATGACCAATCTATCACCTACAGGCTGCAAAAGTAGTATAACAAGTCTGTTAACAACAGCAAAGAAAGGACACCAAAAAAGCCCATTTCATGTCCACCTCCATCTATGGTCTAAAACACCAACATTTAGTGTTTAGAGTTTATCTTCAAAAGTAGTGACAACATCTCCATACATCCAATTTAAGTCAACCTCAAGAGAATTGAAAGATTACCCAACAATAAGGCTCTAGAGATTTCAAACCTGATGACATAACATCATGTAATCTGTGGATGTGAGTCCAAGACAGCTGCTGCTTATGTCAACACTCTTAAAGCTGGAGCAGCCACTGAGCAGGTGATGTTCAAGCAGCATATTCCTTACAATTGTAGTTCCAAAAATTTGAGTCCCAGACTTGAATAAGAAACAAAAAGGTCATGACAAAACTTGGGCACTTACAGTGTGAGGTCTTTCAGGCAGAGGCTTGAAAGGACCGTCAAAGGGCTCACCGGTGAGGAAAGGATGTTGAGCAGCCTGTCAATTAGCAAGAAGTCATTAAAGACTAGTTAGTGTCCAGCCAAGCCTTACTTCCACCATTTGGCAGATGTATTTCTTGGATAGCAAATACCAGCCTTGGTAAAACATCCAAAGACTTGAGAAAATGGAGCAACAGCAATGATAAATACAATAACATCTCAGGACACAAATTCAAGATGACACTCAATACAACAACACTATGAAGGTGAAACCTATATACCTGGGTTGGAGTCCATCGCTTGTTTGGATCACATTCGACAAGACCTCTAAGGAAATCAGCAAAGACCTTACGAGTATCCAATTCTGCATAAATATCAACACCTTCAGCTCTAACTGAGAAGGCAAAAAAAATCCTAAATCCTGGCCTCAGTACTGAACCCAGCTCAATTTAACTATTGCAAGAGACTTTTGTCATCCAAACAACAATGTGATCAGGTTGAGGACTCTTGACACAACTGTCACAAGGGTAATTTCATGATACTTTTGACATTCAACACAGTCAACCACTTGAGCCACACAAGTTAACAGTTCCCATTCTGTGTGATCATGCATGTGAAACTTGACCTAGAGAAGTTTTATTGAGTACCAATCAACCATCTAGGTATTGCAGAAATACATCATAAGGAGAGGATCCAGACCTTTTCTCTTTTCCGCTAAGGACATTTGCTTCAGATGGTAGTCCATGATCATCTCTTCAAGTGTCCCTGCAAAGTAGCGCTTTCCCACAACTGGCTTCTTTCCTTCTCTCTGCAAATCAAGAGGAGAACTTTGCTTTATTAAAAGCATGAACTTGTGAGACATAAAGGAAAAAAAAGAAAGAGATGGGTGTAAATATTGAAGAAGCTCACAGCCTTGTTTTCGTCAGGTGTAAGTAGTTCAAAGGCTGATGGTTGTCCATTTGTGCAGTCTTGACTGGAATATGGAGCGGCACTTGTCAATCTGTAATACTTTTTTGTGCACTTGGCATTCCGTAGTATGTAGTCAGGTGGTTGACTCCTGGACAGATCATGCACATGGAAACCCAGGTTCTTAGACCAACAACCCACAAGGACAACAATGACATCAGATGGGACTGACAAGGATTCTGACAAACCGTTACATCGCAGTTCCATAAGTATCCTAAGTTAGCATGGAAACATGACTCATCAAACCAGCTATCTTCACTCAACAGAGCTCCGTTTGATCCTTCACTAGGACTATTCCTCTGTTCGAGCATCATTATTTCAAAGTTTGTTGATCTCAAAAAGGAGGATCCCCCAGAAAGGGTACTCAGGTCAAGAAAGCAGGGAACAAACCTGAGTTTCTCTTTGATGAACAGGAGAAGGTCATATGCACATTGGGCAGGGAACAGTGGCAAACCCAGAAAAAGCTCTGCTGCCACACATCCCAGTGACCACATATCGATTGCTGTTGTGTACCTGTACTAAAAGTTAAGGGCAGTTGAGATTCCTCCTCTGTACTAATGATTGACAGTGAGTGATAACACATGAGAAAAAATACTGAAGGAAACATAGCTATAAACAAGTGTCTCCAAGATGTTGGAGCAAGGATACGTATGCCCAAGTAGAACTTCTGGTGATCGATAGAACCGGCTCTGGATACCCAGGAGCAAACTTCATTAGTACAAAGACAGAAGAAAGAGAAGGATGACAAAATCTACCAAAACTCTCAAGGGCCCCATATTCACAGGAAATACCACTTTTCGGAAAAAAACACTGCTTAACAGAAGAAAGAGGTTTTAGAAGAAAAGAACCTGAATGTATGTGTAGACTGTGTTATGCTCCATGCATGCTGATCCAAAGTCTATCAGCTTTATGTTTGCAGACTGATTGCTAAAACACCCATGGACAACAGGCACAAACATTTGCAATAACCAACAACATTCATAGCAACCATTTTCAAGTCCTTTGTTTAGCTTCCAACATTTGTCTTTGACACTCTGTTTTAGGTGCATGAGAGTTACATTCTAGAGGTGAGGAAGCAATAACAAAGAAGGCACTTTTTTCTGTTGCAGTTTCCACTTGCCACCCAGAAAGGTTCAATATTCTAGGGGGGCAACCGATTTGGCAACTGATTCACAAGCTGATCCACAAATTTCCTGCAACAACTCGCAGTACCCATGATACTACAGGTTGGCATCCTCACTTTTCATAGACTAATGAATTTGAAATAGTAAAGTAGAGGGTGAATGTGGAGACCCAAAGCTGAAATCCCACATGTTGTGGACACTCTGGACTATTAATAATAAGCTCAGGAAAACAGGGAGAGTTGCCTGGCCACTGAAGTCATACCTTGTCAGTAGGATGTTTTCTGGCTTCAGATCACAGTGTATCACATGGGCATCATGTAAAAGAGTGAGAGCCTTCAACAACTGGAATACAAAATTGTGTAAGAGTTATACTACAAAACAGCAGGGAGTGTTGCCCAACAGACCAGCTAAAGTCCTCATTCTCTGATATGAGAACACCAAAATCACAATTTCATTGTGAATAGTCAAGAGTTGCTTTGCAGTTACTAAATGCACCCATCAGTCCAGCAGAACTTCAGATGCCACCTCCGATACAACAGACTCTGCTCTGTAATGAAAGATCTAACTAAAACCATGCATCCGAGACAGCCAGTTGAAAATTTCAAGGCACTGTTCATTCCCAAAGCTAAGTTGAGCATTTAAACAAAAGAAACTCCAAAAGTCCGGCAACTTGTTTTCACCTGTTTCAAGAAGATCCGGACCAGGTTTAAGGAAATGCCCTTCAACTGATTCCTCTGCAGCAGCTCAAATCTGAAATTCAACAATGATAATATGCACATTTTGTAAGCAATCACAAATCAAAACTGTTAGTCGATCATCCCAACTCTTAAGCAAAGAGAGAGTGGGATGTTCCAAAGCTACACTGGTTGAGATCCCCTGGACCCATCTCTCTTTACTCCCACCCCAAGACACAATTTCAAATGATCCAAACATCAGGTTGGTCTTTGCACTTCCTTTCCTCCAACCCTCCCTACCGAATTAGCAAATTGCATCACAAACCCAATCACCATATTACAAGAACATGAAGCACAGGTACCCAACCAGTTTCCAGGACATAAGGTATCTGGACAGAAAGAAGCACATAAGCTCAAATTTATGGCTAACAAGCAAAATGCTCTCAAGAGAACCTGACATAAGCAACAATTCTGAAAGTGAGGACTACGGTATTGTCATGCAAAGTGACAAACAATTAGGAGCAACAACATGATGAGAATAAGACACTAATTCACTGATGAAGATAAATCTAATGTCACACAAACATTACTATCAAGAGATTGCATGTTAGACTCAGACCTGCCCATGGTAAGACCAAGAATCAAACTTACAAGTTATTGCCCAACAGTTCAAAGACGATGCACAGGTGCCCTTGAAAGCTGAAGTGATCATAGCTCCGAACAACATGATGTTCATCCTTTGGATCATGGTTCTGGTTGAGCTGAAATAATCAGGTACACAGAGTCAGACAACCAGCAGTTTCTTGCTATTTCTCCCCACCTCCTCATCATCTCATGTGTAATAGTAAGTGGTGGTACTAAACTGGGATTGATTTAAATAAGATCACCTAAAGAGGCTTCAATGCTTCAAGACTATTGATAGGCACTAAATTAAATCCTCAGGCACCTCCTCCAGTGATGAAGACATTGCAAAAAAGCAGTTTACTTGAACTTGCCAATTGCCTGCAGTACTTGCAGCATGGACTGTATGTTGCCCTCAAGGCATACATAACTTGTCACTTTAGGGTTTCCCTAGCCAGTGATGATTGATGGTTGCTGTCCCACAGACTCGGTATTGCAAATAACCAGAAAAGAAGGGACCTGTGTGCAAAAAGCTTGCCATTGGCATCTGGCCTGTTGCTTCATTATTGAAGACATACATCTTCTTGCAATTATCAGCTATTTAGATCCCAAGAATTCTGTGCCATATGGCCTCAACACATGAAAACTGGCCAAGATGAAGAGATTGGCCATAGGAGGAGGAGTTATACCACATGAAGAATGCCAATCTCGACTTTGGCTTGTGTGTAGTATGCCAGTTGATTCTTTATGATTTTCACAGCTACATTTGTGTTTGTCTCACTTGTATGGCACCTTGCCACTTGTCCAAAAGTTCCCTGACCGACTAACTCCTTCACAACATATCTGCATGCAAACCAGTAACACCCATCAAGTTTATCCAAATGAAATTACTTACAAGAAAGAGTTCACCCTTGTCTTTCTGCAAAACCTGCACCAGTTTCAAAAGCAATAGTCCGCACCTAACAAAAGGAGATAGAGCTATGAATTTGCCAAAATGTAAGGTCAAAATCCTAGAAGACACTCAAGAAGCTCTCTCATCACAGAAAACACCTATCCGACATTCTCAAGCACTTCTAGTTGGAAAGCATCTCCTGCATCCCTCCTGCCTGCTGAGGCTCCAGAGAAGGACTACCTTCGAGTACCATTCTCATTGACTAGGACACAACCATAGTAGAGAATGAGATCATGGTTTCCATTGTCACAGCCATTGTTGAACTCTGGTACAGATGGATTGGTCAGGTAGCGCTTAGGGTTTAACTTTTCTGAGTGTTGAAAGCTTGGGTTGCAGAGTTGGTATGTCTCCACGATGTCCTTAGTCACCCTCACTGGCAACTGCACCCATAATAACAACCACAGGAAATACAAGAGCTTGGAATAAATAGTGCAATTTTTTTTAATTAAATTTTTGATTTTGGCAGGCTTTTGGGGAATCTGAGCTAAAAAAATGGAAGGCACATACTTTCAAATGGACCGTAGCAGCAGTCTTCCATTCTTCAAAACCAACAGTGGGTAATTCTGCTGGACACTGCACAAACAAAATGTGTGTGCACTGTCAACTCCGGCGTCCTTTACTCCATCAATGCACAGCATTACCTGAGAGTTTTCTACAGGTGTGATAATTTCAGCAATGCTCGTCTCCTCCGCATATGAAGCTCAACGGAATCATCATCAGATGGCATCAGATGATGCCATGAAGCAATTGGAGCGTGGCAGATAGCCAGCCAGCCAGCATGCATGCATGCATGCATCAAGAAAGCCTACAATGAGGTTCAATCTAAGGTTTCCTCTGGATGTCTTCCTCCAGCATCCAGTCATCGATCTTCTGATAAATGGAGCCTCAATGTAAGGCTGCCACAGGAAAGAGATGCAGATTACAGCTCTCGCTGTTGTCACCTGCTAAGGCTATGGTCAAAGTGCAAGCCGTCGTTTGTTTGTGCAGCAGATCGACACCCTGCAACATTTAAAGATCTTGCCGGAAGTCGAGGTGAAGTGGGGTTCAGGAATCTGAAGCTTTCGGATATGGGACGAGCAGAATTGCAAATGCTACCAGGTAGTCGGACACATTCCAGTTTCCAAAGACTAAACTTCCGTGCATGCATCCTTGAAGCTTTCAAAAGCAAAACGGAATGGAACCAGCAGCGGAATTGAGGGCAGACGACAGAAGGAAGGTCCACTCCGGAAAAGGAGAAGAAGTATGTGGGTTTGCCAAACGCTTTTGGACACATTCAAGAATGCTAAAACCCTAATTGGAACCCTGATTCAAAGAGGAGAAATGCAAGGGTCTCCTGCAAGGGTATTGCAATGGGTACGTACAGGTCGCGAGACTTGAATGCGAAGAGTTTTTGGTAGACCTAATCGTCCTCCCCCGACGCCCGGCTGCTTCTTCTTCACCTCCTTAACAACAACAACTCCATTCCAAGGCTTGAACGAAAGAGACCGCGGAAACCAATGGGAGTGCGGAATAGGATACATTGCCCTACGATTCGGATGCAACGCGCTTGTCTCCTCATCATCATCCTCACTGCCAGAATCACCGTCGTCAGAAGGCGATCGGATACGCTGCTGCTCATGATGCTGCTCCTCATGATGTTCCTCTTTCCTGGAGGCTGACATTCTCGACACCACCAGAAGAGCTCAATCTTAATCGCTCAAAAACCCAATTCTCAAAATTGCTCACAGAATTCTCAGAGACTCGAAACCTTCTCCTTCTTCTTCTTCTTCTGCTTCTTCGTCAAGTATACACAAGAATCCAGAACTCCGTTCGCGCCCCCCCACCCCATGTTCTCTCCCACTCTCCAACAAAACACGACACCAAACACGCCACCAAAAGCTTGAGATACAAGTCTCCGAACATTGGGGTCTGTCGTTAGTTTCACCCCCTCTCCCACCCCCTCTTTTCCGTCTCGACTTTTCTTCCACGGCGCCACCGCTGGCCGTTGTCATCGCCTTGCTACTCCCGCGCGCGCTTTTCCGGTTTCGCCATCTCTTGTGTCGCCATCTTCGCTCTCAACCCTAATGGACGCACGCACACTACGCACCATCGCCAGTCTCCTCCACACGCCTACGCGCACCCGCCGGGCGTGCGCCATGCTCGCACGCACGGAGCGGGTGCCACGAGTCGTCCGGGCCCACACGCCGGCCCCGTTCGCCACACGTCCGCCACCCGTCCGTCCACGGATCGCAATCCAACCCGTCAATCTGATCGGGTAGTAGTACCATGCCTTTTTTTTTATAAAAATAATTTTTTTTGTTTGTAGCCAAATTTGTCATTAATTTGGACAAAAATTAATTTGGGAAAATTTGGGATTTTTTTTTTTCCCACTAGTGTGAATTTGACTAATTGGGCTAATAAAATTTTGGAATTTTTAAAAATAATTTTCAATATTACAAAGTGGAAAAAAAGAAAGAAAGAAAAAACCATGATTGTACCTAATTAATACCTATATTAGGTAGCCTTTGTTTTGATGTGAAAATATGCCAAAATGATAATAATAATAGCAATAATAATAGTATATTCTTTTTAAAATTACAAAAATCACCAAATTTTGTAAAACATTTTGCCACATTTGGATTTTAAATTTAATTTCATAAAAAATTTACTTAATTTTTCAACTATTTAGACAAGTGCTAAAACATGTTGTCATTTAATGCTAGATCCCTTTAACGGATGCTAGCCAATGATACAACATCATAAAATTCAAAAAATATATCATTAATATTAAGCGTGTATTAGTACATAAAGCTTCAATCACATCTAACATTAAGTGAATGTTAGGAAAGATAAGTTTTTCTTGGTGCATTCATATCACGAATGTCACCTAACATCACATCCTTGGTGGAATCTTACATAGCACATAATGTTAAATACATGTTAATTTAACATGAATTTAAAAAGATTAAAAATATATTTAAAAATTAAAACACAATGTTAGGTAACAACCCATGAAATGGAACTTTAAATAAATATTAAGTTAACATAAATGTTTTCTCACGGTTCTCTTAGGTTTGGTTTTCATGTTTCTCCTTATTCTCCAACTTACACATTTAGTAGCATTCAATGTGACGGTGTGAATCTATTATGAAATATATATATATATATATAAACCTTGATTTAAATTAACACTAGTTTAAATGTAAATAAAAAATGAAAAAACTAAAAGGTCAATGTTAGGTAAAATGTAAGAAATAGCCTTATAACTCAATGGTGACTTATTGCAACCCCCTCTTACAACCTTAGGCACCTTGGGGTAGCTAATCTTGAAAGCTTGAAGTCCTCACAACATGTGCAAATCCACAAATTTTCATGATTGTTTCTAATTTTGTTAGCAACAAACATGGTAGTATTCATGGTGGTCATGGACAAGAATAATTGTTTTGCTTACATTGACCCACAACACATCATCTATGGGCATGTTCAAATGGTTGGGCAAATTTTATTTTCAACCCTTGAGCAAAAATCCTTTGTTGGGTGCTTCTTTTGCAACACTACAAAACCTACAAGGATCGAATACATTTTGGTCACAAAGAGAAGACAATAGGAGGAAGGAAATCAATCAATTCATGTATGATCCACTTGCTTGTGAACATGTTAGCCTTGATTTTCATCAATGTGCAACTAAAGAAAGAATTTGGAACTTTCAAAACCAAGTTGTTGCATCTCATTTCAAGGTTAGGGGGGAAGCTTGATTTCTCTTGTCTTCCTTAAGAATGAGATCAACATCAATGCTTTAGGAATTTTGTTTAGTTTTCACAATGATCTATCTCCACCAAATCAAATTTGTTAACATACAAACAAGCTTGCTTCAAAAAACAAAAATAACAACCAAAAAAAAAAAAACCAAACTTGCAAAAGGAATGAACATTGTTCACAAGAAAATAAAAACAAGCTCATTATCACAAACATTGTGGAGGAAAAGATGGAAAGAAGCATGTGAGTGTCATTGAAGAGAAGA
>Ga0209208_10008907_pt1 | contig 13287 bp, 15 predicted proteins | sample S1TSphfallax_3_FD_187694 | JGI IMG/M metagenome (GOLD analysis project Ga0209208, IMG submission 187694) | Host-associated microbial communities from peat moss isolated from Minnesota, USA - S1T2_Fd - Sphagnum fallax MG (SPAdes) (version 2) | ecosystem: Host-associated > Plants > Peat moss >...
GCGAGTTCGGCCGGCGTATTGGCGCATTTGGCGGCGTTGAGCGCCATGAGCTGGGCCGTCTCGGGGATATAGGCGCAGCGCTCCTCGATGGAGGCGTCGAACACCACCCAGGCGCCCCCACCCGGCTGGGCGAGGACGGGATGGACCATGCCGGCGATGTCTTCCGCCTCGTCCAGGAACCGCTCGCCCCGGAAATTGACCAGGAACCCGCCCTCGATGATGACGCTGGGCGGCACACTGAGGCCTTGCGGGTCGGTGAGCATGCCATAGCCCTGATAGGCGCCCAGATCCGCCGTGGCGGCGCCGAGCTTCTGGCCGAATGTGATGGCGTCGCCGTGGGAGCCCTCATGGCCATTGTACATGGCCTCCGCCGCCTCAGGCATATGGCGCGCCACCAGGGCGCGATTGCCGGCATATCCGCCCATGGCCATGACCAGGGTCTCGCAGCCGATCCTCTCGCGGGCGCCGTCGGGACGGGCGATCTCCACGCCGGTGACCCGGCCGTCGGCGTCGCTGAAGATCTCGCAGACCCTGGCGCCCAGCAGCACATCGGCGCCGCTGGAGAGCACGCGGGCATGGAGCAGCTGGAGAAAATCCGCGCCCCCGTGACCGAGCCACCCATGGATGCGCTGGCGCGTGTGGCCATAGGCCGGGCGAAAGCGGACATCCAGTTCGTAGGGAAGGTCGTGGGCCTCCACCAGCCAGTCCACGCAAGCGCCCGCCCCGTGGGCGATGGTGCGCGCCAGGGTAAGGTCCGTCTCGCCGCGCGTCTTGGCGATGATGTCGGCCAGGAAGGTCTCGGCGTCGTCCTCGATCCCCGCCGCCGCCTGGGCCTTGGTGCCCGCCGCGCAGATCAGGCCCTGGGACATGGAGGTGGTGCCATAGGGGGCCGTGTCCTGTTCGAGGAGCAGCACCTCGGCGCCGCCATCCCGCGCCGCCAGGGCCGCCGCGCCCCCACAGGCGCCGCCGCCGGCGATGAGGACGGGAACGGTGAATTCAAACTCGGGGCTCTCGGACATTCAGCTGGCTCTTCTAGCGAAAGATGGGCGGGCGCTTCTCGCGAAAGGCGGCGAGACCCTCGGCGAGATCAGGGCCCGTCGCCCCATCCACGAAGAGGTCGCGCGTGGCGTCGGTATCGGTCGCCTGACCCTGCAGGACAAGACCCACCACCGCCTTGGTGGTGGCGATGGACCAGCGGGAGAGGGCCGCCATGCCCTGGGCCTTGGCCGTGACGGCCGCCTCCATGGCTTCGGCGGGATGAACCTCATCGAGGAGGCCCAGACGCAGGGCTTCCGGGGCGGGATGCAGGGCGGCGGAAAACAGCATGGCCTTGGCCGCCGAGGCGCCCACGGCGTTCACCAGGCGGCGCGTATCGCCCAGGCTGTAGATCAGGCCGAGCTTGGCGGGCGGCGCGCCGAGGCGGGCGTTTTGCGCGCCGATCCGGATGTCGCAGGCCAGGGCGATGGCGAGACCCGCGCCGATGCAATAGCCCTGGATCAGCGCGATCACCGGAATCTTCAGGGTCTCAAGGGCGCCCGTGGCCGCCTCGATCAGGCGCGCATAGTCGCCGGCTCTCTGGCGATTGGCGAACACCATGGGAAACTCGGAGATATCGGCGCCTGACGCGAAATGGCCGCCCGCGCCACGCACGATGAGCACCCGGATCGCGGGATCGCCGGCCACCGCCGCGATGGCGCGCGGCAGATCCCGCCACATGGCGAGGTTCAGGGCGTTGCGCGCCGCTGGGCGATTGAGGGTCAGGGTGGCGAGGGGCGCGTCGACTCGCAGCTCCAGTGCCCCCTCGGCATAGGCGATCATCTCGCGTCTGGCCCCTTCGATTGGCCGCCCCCCGTGACGGCGGTCTATGCCGCCGCAGCGTAGGGCTGCGTCGCCGCGAAGTGTTCGGCGATCTGAAGCCGGGTCGCAACCCAGACGCCGGACTTGGTCGTCACGTGCTGTAGAAAGCGCTCAAAAGCCGCCGCCCGTCCCGGCCGGCCGATAATCCTTAAGTGAACCCCCAGCGACATCATCCGGGGCGCCGCTTCCCCCTCGACGTGCAGGAGATCGAAGCTGTCGATGGCGTAGTCGAGCCAGTCCCGGGCGGTATAGCCGGGGTGGGGCCACATCTTCATGTCGTTGGTGTCGAGCTGATAAGGCACCACCACGATGGGCTGGCCGCCAGGCGCATCCCAATAGGGAACCTCATCGGAGAAATCGTCCATGTGATAGGTAAAGCCCTCCTCGGCCAGGAGGCGGCGGGTATTGTCGCTGGCGAAATAGCGGCTCAGCCAGCCCTTGGGCGTCTGGCCCGTCGTGGCGGCTATGGAGAGGGCTGATTTGCGGATGAATTCGCGCTCCTGATCCTCGTCCATCTTGTGCTGAAACTGCCAGCGATAGCCGTGGCTGCAGGCCTCGTGACCGCCGGCGGTGATGGCCTGGGCGAGGTACGGCGCGGCTTCCAGGGCTTGGCCGCAGACGGTCCAGGTGGAGGTCATGCCATGGCGCGCCAGCATGGCCAGAACCCGAGGCCCGCCGACCCGGATGCCGAATTCGTAATTGGTCTCGTTGGAATAGTTGCGAATGGGGTCCTTCAGGAACATCCCCAGCTCGTCGACGGCCTCCATGCCCTTGTCGCCGCGGACCAGTGACCGTTCCGAGCCCTCCTCCACATTTACCACGATGGAGAGCGCCAGACGCGCATCGCCCGGCCAGGTCACACTGCGGCTATACATGGCCTAGCCCCGCACCAGAATGCGGCCGGTTTCCACGTCCGGCTGCACTAGGGGCGCCGGCACATCCGCGCCACGCTGGACGGCCGGGCGTGCGCCGACCGTCTCCAGCCACCGCTGAAGGTTGGGCAGATCGTCAATGGGAACGCCGGCCCAATCGTGCTGCATGACCCAGGGCCAGCAGGCCATGTCGGCGATGGAATAGCCTCCGGCCAAAAAGGGCTCAGTCGCCAGCCGCGCGTCCATCACCGAGAAGAGGCGTTTGGTCTCGGTCTGGTAGCGGTCGATGACCGCCGGAATCTTCTCGGGGAAATAGCGGTTGAAGACATTGGCCTGGCCATGCATGGGGCCGAGGCCCCCCATCTGCCACATGAGCCACTGGATCACGACGGAGCGCGCCTTGGTTTCGGTGGGCAGGAACTTTCCGGATTTTTCGGCCAGATAGATCAGGATGGCCCCGGATTCGAAGACGGCGAAATCGCCATTATCCCGGTCGACGATCGCCGGGATGCGGCCATTGGGGTTGATGGCGAGAAAGTCAGGCGTCTTCTGCGCGCCGGTTTTCAGCGGAACCGGAACGACCCTGTACGGCAGCCCCATTTCCTCCAGCGCGATGGAGACCTTTCGACCGTTCGGCGTCGTCCAGGTGTAGAGATCGATCACGGCCAGATCGAGTCAGGGCCGGACGGTGAACGTATAACCCAGGTGCTTCACCAGGTTGCGCTTGGAAAGATCGCCGCCTTCGCAGTCGCCGTCCGGCCATTGAGCCTCCAGATTGTCATTGGTCTCATTGGTACAGATGCAGACGAAATGGGTCTCGCCATCCAGCGGGAACGGCACTTCGTGCCAGACGCCCACTTCCATGACGATGCCGCCTGAGCCATCGAAATAGAAGGCGGTGACATCGTCGGGGTTCGGCAGGGTCCCGGCCGACTCGTCCCACGACCCGTCGGGGCGCCGGCACGTGGGCTTGCCCAGGACCATGTAGAAGGGCTTGCCCGACAGAGGGATGAAGGTCTGGGTGTGCTTGGTGTGGAATTCCATCCACTTGACCGTGAGGTCCCGGGGCTGGAACGAGACGAGGTTCAGGCAAAGATCGTCGTTGCCGTGAAACGCCGCTGGCTGGCTGACCCGCACATTGCGACCGTAGAAGTCGATCTTGTCGCGCTTGAGACCAGCCGGCTCGCCGATCAGATAGCCATAGCCTTGCAGCGACTCCGCCGTGGCCGGGACGGGCTTCAGCCCACGCAGGGTGACCTGCTCGAGGGTTTCAACGCTCATGCGGCTTTCCGAAGTTGTTGTTTGAGGCCGAGTTTGCGACGGGCGTCGGCGGGACTCAGGACGGAGGCGCCAAGATCGCGGACGATGCGCGCCGCCTTCTCCACCAATTGACCGTTTTTCGCCAGGACGCCTTTTTCAAGATAAAGGTTGTCTTCCAGGCCCACCCGCACATTGCCGCCCAACAGAACCGCCTGGGCCACCATGGGCATTTCGTGGACAGAGATTCCGAAAGCCGCCCAGACAGCGTTGGCCGGGATCATGGACTTCAGGGCCATGATGGATTCCGCCGAGGCCGCCGCGCCGCCATCAATACCCAGACAGAACTGGAAAAGCGGGTCGCCATCCACCAGGCCCTTGCGAACCAGGCGCGAGGCGATTCCTACCTGGCCCATATCGAAGACTTCCAGCTCGGGCTTGACCCCCCATTCCTGGGCGTAACGTGCCATCTTCTCCAGATCGGAGGTGCGGTTGATCACCACATGATCGCCGAAATTCATGCTGCCGCAATCGATGGTGCAGATCTCGGGCCGCAGGCGATCCACATGTTCCATGCGCTCATAGGGGGTGGCCAGATCCGTCCCCTCGATGATCCGCGAGGGATCCTCGGGGTCGAGATAAAGATCCCCGCCCATGCCGCAGGTCAGGTTCAGGACCACATCCACCGGCGACTCACGGACAAGGCCCACGACCTCTTCGTAATAAGCGACGGTCCTGGCCGCCTTGCCCGTTTCGGGATTGCGCACATGAACATGCACCACCGCCGCGCCGGCCTCGGCGGCCTCGATACAGGCGGCGGCGATCTGGGTCGGTGTGACCGGCACATGGGGACTGCGCCCCACCGAGTCTCCGGCGCCGGTGACGGCGCAGGTGATGATCACCTCTTCGTTCATGGCTCGCGTCCTCGCCGAATAGATCCCAAGACTAACCCCGCGCGCCGGGCGCCGCCTGTTAACCCCCCAAGGCGTCCGCAAAGCGGACAATCTCTGGTGGGCCGACATATCCCAACGGCAAACCCGCCTCCGACGTAAAGCCATAGACGGGCTCATCGGGCAGCCACTGGGCCAACTGGCGCCTCACGCCCATCAGCGCCTCAAGATCGACCCCCGTTCGCAGGCCCATGCTCTCCAGCATGAAGGCCAGGTCCTCGGTGACGATGTTTCCGCTGGCGCCCGGCGCGAAGGGGCAACCGCCGAGGCCGCCCAGGGAAGAATCGAGGGTGGTGATGCCTTCCTCCAGGCCGGCCAGAGCATTGGCGAGGCCCAGGCCACGGGTGTTGTGCAGGTGAAGCCCCGTGAGGCGGTCATCCCCCACCACGCCCCTGACCAGGCGGATCAGACGCCGCACCTGGGCGGGATTGGCATAGCCGGAGGTGTCGGAGAGCCCCACTTCCGCGCATCCCGCCTCCACCAGCCGGGCGGCGAGGTCCTGGAGAACCGCGTCGGGAATGGCGCCCTCGATGGTGCAGCCAAAGGCTGTGGAGAGGCTCCCCTCGAAATGGGGCCTGCGGCCGGGCGGCAGGCTGGCGATCAGGGCGGAGATGGCCTTCGCCTCCGCGATCATCTGGTCGTGGGTGCGCCGGACATTGCGCAGGCTGTGGGTCTCGCTGGCCGAAACCGGCAGGGTGATCTTATCGGCGCCCGACGCGATGGCCGCCTCGGCCCCGCGAAGGTTGGGCACAAGAACCGCCACCGTCAGTCCGGGAATGGTCTTGGCGTGCTTCACCACCTCCACCGTATCGGCCAATTGCGGGAGGAGAGACGCGGGAACAAAGGAGCCGACCTCGATCTCGCGCACGCCAGCCGCCGCCTCGGCGCTGATCCAGGCCTTTTTCAGCGCCAGGGGCAGGATTGTATCGATGCTTTGCAGGCCGTCGCGCGGCCCCACTTCGCTGATCAGGATGTCGATCTCGGGAGCCGTCATGGTCAAGGTTCCGCCGCGCGCCTAATGATATAAGTCTATACCAAATCCCGGGATGGTTCTAGACAGCGGACCCATGACCGCCGAGTCCTCTTTGAAAGAGACTTTCGATGCCGCCGCGGCCCCGCTCGCGGGCCTGAAGGTGCTGGAATTCACCCACATGGTCATGGGTCCCTCCATCGGCGTGATCCTCGGTGATCTCGGCGCCGAGGTGATCAAGGTCGAACCCCTCGCTGGCGACGCCACCCGCCGGCTCATGGGCTCAGGCGCCGGCTACTTCCCGATGTACAACCGCAACAAGAAGAGCATCCGGCTTGATCTCAAAACCCCGGAAGGCCTGGGTCTCGCGAAGTCTCTGGCGCGCTGGGCGGATGTCTTCATCGAGAATTTCCGGCCAGGCGCCATGGAGGCCCTGGGCCTGGGTTATGAGGCGCTGAAAGACCGCAATCCCGGCCTGATCTATTGCTCGGCCAAGGGGTTCCTGAAAGGTCCTTACGAGAACCGCACCGCCCTCGACGAAGTGGCTCAGATGATGGGCGGCCTCGCCTATATGACCGGCCCGCCCGGGCGCCCCCTACGCGCTGGCGCCTCGGTCATTGATGTTACGGGCGGCATGTTCGGGGTGATCGGCATCCTTGCGGCGCTGGAGCAACGCCATCGCACCGGCCAGGGACAGGCCGTGGATTGTTCGCTCTTCGAGACCACAGCCTTCCTCGTCGGCCAGCACATGGCCCAGGGCGCGGTGACCGGCCAGGCCGCCAAGCCCATGCCGGTGCGCATCTCCGCCTGGGCCGTCTATGACGTCTTCGACACCGCCGATGGCGATCAGGTTTTTGTGGGCGTGGTGAGCGACGCCCAGTGGAAGAACTTCTGCCGGGTGTTCGGCCAGGAGGCTCTCGGCGCCGATGAAGGCCTGGCTCTCAACAACCAGCGCGTCGCCGCGCGGGAGCGGCTGATGCCCCAGATTCGGGCCCTGTTCGCCAGTCTTTCAAAGGCCGAGTTGCTGGAGCTTTGCGAGAAAGCACGGCTTCCCTTCGCGCCCATCACCCGGCCCGAGGACCTGGCAGCCGATCCTCACCTTCTGGCCTCTGAAGGGCTGGTGAACGTCACCGTAAAGCCCGGCGTCAGCGCCGATCTTCCGGCCATTCCGTTGCGGATGAATGCGCGCCGCGCCGGGGTGACGCACGATGTGCCAGAGCCGGGCGAGCATTCGGAGGAGATCCTGATCCACACCCTTGGCCTTGGAGCCGATGAGATCGCGGCCCTGAGGCGGGCTGGGGCCTTCGCGTGACGGCGCCGAGGACGCTGTTCGGCATTCTCTGGGCGGAGCATCTGGTCGCGGCCTTAAGCGGCGCGGATTCGCTCATCCTCATCGACCGGATCTGGCTGCACGAGCGCACGGGCGCGGTGGCGCTGCGGGGCCTGGAGGCGGCGGGCCGCGCGGTTCTCGCCCCCCGCCAGGCCTTCTGCGCCATGGATCACATCGTCGACACGCTCCCCGGCCGGGGCGATGCGACCCTCATGCCTACGGGGACCGCCTTCATCGCCGCCACGCGGCAGGCGGCGCGGGCGGCGAACATCACCCTTTTCGATATCGGCGATGAGCGCCAGGGCATCACCCATGTGATCTCGCCCGAACAGGGCGTGGTCCTGCCCGGCCTCACCCTCATCTGCCCCGACAGCCACACCTGCACCCAAGGCGCGCTCGGCGCCCTCGCCTGGGGCGTGGGGTCGAGCGAGGCGGAGCACGCCCTGGCGACGAGCACGCTTCGGGTGCGCAAGCCCCCCACCCTGCGCATCGTCGTGCGTGGGCGACTGCGTGCGAGCGTCACGGCCAAGGATCTGGCGCTCTACATTCTCAGCCAAATCTCATCTTCGGGCGCCCGGGGACAGATGATCGAATATTGCGGGGAGGCCATATCCGCCCTACCCGTCGAGGGGCGGATGACTCTCTGCAATATGGCCACCGAGCTCGCGGCTTTCTCGGCCATCATCGCGCCGGACGACGCGACCCTGGCCTATCTGCACGAGCGGCCCTTCGCGCCGAAGGGCCCCATGTGGGACCAGGCAGTGGCCTATTGGCGGGGCCTGCGCAGCCACGACGACGCGGCTTTTGACCGGACCCTGAGCTTCGACGCCGCAGCCGTGGCGCCCACCGTCACCTGGGGCAACAGCCCCCAGCACGCCGTCCCTATCGACGCAGCTGTGCCTGACTTTGATCATGTCGCCCATCACGACAGCCGCGACAGCTATGATCGCGCCCTGGCCTATATGGACGTGCGGCCCGGCGCCCGCCTCACCGATCTCAAAATCGACGCCGCCTTCATCGGCTCCTGCACCAATAGCCGCATCAGCGATCTGCGCGCCGCCGCCGCCGTGCTTAAGGGTCGCAAGGTCGCCGACGGGGTCAGGGCCATCTGCGTGCCCGGCTCCACGGCCGTCAAACGTCAGGCCGAGGCCGAGGGATTGGACCAGATCTTCACCGCCGCCGGTTTCGAATGGCGCGAGTCAGGCTGCTCCATGTGTTTCTTCGCCGGGGGTGAAAGCTTTGGCGCCCGCGAGCGCGTGGTCAGCTCAACCAACCGCAATTTCGAGAGCCGCCAGGGCCCCGGAACCCGCTCGCACCTGGCCTCTCCCCAAACCGTGGCCGCCTCGGCCATCGCCGGACGTCTGGCCGATCCGCGTCTCTTAGGCGCCTGACATGACGCCCTTCACGATCCTTGACGGTATCGCCGCGCCCCTCATCCGGCCCAATATCGACACTGACGCCATCATACCTTCCCGGGAAATGAAGGGCGTCACCAAGGCCGGGCTCGCCGACGGCCTCTTCGCCGGCTGGCGCTATACGGAGGTGGGCGGACGCACGCCGCGGCAGGACTTCGTTCTCAATGACCCCGCCTATTCTGGCGCGACTATCCTTCTGGGGGGCGAGAACTTCGGCTGCGGGTCAAGCCGCGAACATGCGGTCTGGGCCCTGGCCGAATATGGCTTTCGGGCGGTCATCGCCCCCTCCTTCAGCCCCATCTTCCAGCAAAATTGCCTCCGCAATGGCCTCTTGGCGGCCGCCGCCGCGCCGGATTTCATCGCCGATCTCGCGGCGGGCGTGGCCGCCGGACCGCAGGATCACAGGATCCATATCGATCTCGCCGCCCAGACCATCGCCGGCCCCGGCGGCGCGACGGCGTGCTTCGAGATCGATGAGGAGGCGAAAGAGATGCTCCTCCACGGCCTGGACGCGATTGCCCTGACTCTTAGATCGCTGGACGCCATCCAGGCTTTCCGCGCGGAGGATCGTGCGCGCAGGCCTTGGGTCTATCTCTAGGTCCGCTTCATAATTCCCGTCATCCCGGGCGAAGCGAAGCGCAGACCCGGGACCCAGGCGACGGACGCGGCGCCAAGGTTCGCGAACCTCAACATCTTACCCAGTCAACTGGGCCTCGGATCGTCCCTGCGGGCCGTCCGGGGTGACGGCGGGAGGCGTCCGAGGCTGTGGGCATGAGGCCACCCTTGGCCTAGTCTCCACCCATGCCCAGCTTCCAATCCGGCGCCCTGACCCTGGCTTATGACGACATCTCGCCCCTGGGGGCGCCGGTTGGCGTGGTCGTGCTGGTCCACGGCTTCGCCTCCAACCGCGTCGAGAATTGGCGACGCCTCGGCTGGTATTCCGCCTTCGAGCGCGCTGGCTACCGGCTCATCGCCCTCGACCTGCGCGGCCACGGCGAGAGCGACAAGCCCCACGATCCCGCCGCCTACCGCCGCGCCCAGATGGCCGGCGACGTCATCGCCCTGATGGATCATTTGGGGCTGAAGCGCGTAAACCTCATGGGCTATTCCCTGGGCGCGCACCTGGCCCTGACGATGGGTCTGGCTGTCCCGCACCGTCTGGATCATCTCATTCTCGGCGGAATTGGTGGGCGGATGTTCTCGAGCGACCCCGCGCCTGCGCCCGCCATGAGCCTGGCGCAGGCCCTTCTTTCAGAGAACCCCGACGCGATCACCGATCCCATCCAGAAAGGCTTCCGTCTTTTCGCTGAGGCCCAGGGCGAGGACCGCCAAGCGCTCGCCGCTTGCGCCCAGGGTCTTGGTCCGCCGGCAGGCCGCGACGCCCTCGCAAACTTGGAGGTTCAAACCCTCATCGTCGCCGGCGGCCGCGATGATCTGGCGGGTGATCCCGCGGCTCTCGCCGCGACTATGTCTGACGCCAGGGCCACCACCTTGCCCGCCTGCGATCACTTCTCCGCCATCCCCCACGCCCTCTTCAAGGCCGCGGTCTTCGACTTTCTCGAGGGGCCGGAGGACGACCCGCCGATTTTTGAATAAGAGGCCCACGCTCCGAAGAGTCACCTCACGCCAGGTTATAAACCCCGCCCTTCTCAATCGACGTCTTGAACGCCGGCCGGGCGTGAAGGCGATCCACCCAGGCCGTGATCCCGGGATAGGGCCCCAGCTTGCCAAAGGCTTTCGCCACCTCGCCGACAAAGCTGAGCTGCACATCCGCTCCGCTAAAGCCCTGGGCCAGAATGTAATCCTGCCCGCGTAGGGCGCCCTCGATATAGGCTAGGTTGTTGTCGATCTCCCCGTTGATCCGGGGCATGAGCGGCGCGGCGGCTTCGCCCAGACGCATGGTGTAGAGGAGCAGCATGAGGGGCAGCATGGCGGAGCCCTCCGCATAATGGAGCCATTCCAGGTAGGCTTCGTGCGCCGCGCCGCCCGTCGGCGGGGCGAGGCGCCCCTGTCCATAGGTGCGGATCAGATAATCCACGATGGCGCCGGATTCAGCAATCTTGATCGGTCCGTCTTCGATGACCGGCGATTTGCCCAGGGGGTGGACGGCCTTGAGGCTTTCGGGAGCGAGATTGGTGGTCAGGTCGCGCTGATAGGGGCGGATTTCGTAAGGCGCGCCGAGCTCCTCGAGAAGCCAGAGGATCCGCTGGGATCGCGAATTGTTGAGATGATGGACGATGACCATGGCGCTCTCCGGTGTTAGCCCTAGCTTAAGGGGGCGCGTCACACGCGTGAAGTCACCGACCGGCGCCCGTTTCGCGGTGGACGTGGACGACCTATAGAACGGCGCGATGACCGATATTTTCAGCTACCTTATTCCGCTCTCCCTAGCGGCCGTGGTGATCACCCTCGGCGTGGGTATCTTCGCACTCTTTCGTGGTGGTGATTTCGGACGCAGCTATTCGAACAAGCTGATGCGCCTGCGCGTCGTTCTCCAATTTGGCGCGATCCTGGTGCTCATGGCGGCCGTCGCCTTCCGCGGTCATGGTCACTAGAGAGAGCTTGCATCCATGGTTGTTCTCAACAGGATCTATACCCGCACCGGCGACGAGGGCCTCACTCGCCTCGCCGACGGCGCGGAGGTCAGCAAGGCCAGCGACCGGGTCAGCGCCTACGGAGAGGTGGATGAGCTCAACGCCGTCCTTGGGCTCGCCCGCCTGGAGACGGCGTCCGACGCCGCCCTCGACGCCATGCTGGCGCGGATCCAGAACGACCTCTTCGACCTCGGCGCGGATCTCGCCACGCCGCTTAAGCCCGATGGCCCGTCGGCCTTGCGCATCGTGGAGAGCCAGATCGCGCGCCTTGAGCGGGAGATCGACGTCCTCAACGCCGCCCTTTCGCCCCTGACCTCCTTCGTTCTGCCCGGCGGCTCTCGGGCGTCCGCCTATCTCCACCTGGCCCGCACCACGTGCCGCCGCGCCGAGCGCGCCGCCACGGCCTTCATCTCCGCCCTTCCGGCGCCAAGCGGCCACGGCGAGGCTCTGCGCTATTTGAACCGCCTCTCAGATTTGTTGTTCGTCGCCGCCCGCTTTGCCAACGGAAAGGGCGAGGGAGATGTGCTCTGGGTTCCTGCGGCGAACCGGTAAGACCTAAGGCTTCGGCGCCGCCTTCGGCTCACCCGGCATATGGCCGGTCAGGCGCCAGATCGGGATGGGAGTCAGGCACTGGCGGTCGCGCGGGTCCCACCAGGCGCCGGCGCGTTCGCACTTCTGCATCGGCAGGAGGTAAGCGAATTGGTAATAGGAGGTCGCCGCCACGGCGAGCACGAAGAGGCCGATAAGGATCAGTCTCGTCCGGGCGAAAACCTGATTCATGGGCGGCTTATAATGTCCGGCGCGGGACGAGGCCAGAGCCTCATGGCGCTGCGGCGGCGTGACGCGCGCGGCTTTGCAAGGCCCGCTTGAAACGCTATGGCGAGCGCCTCGTTTACGGAAAGACGCGACATGAAGATACTGGCGCCGGTCAAGCGCGTGCTCGATTACAACGTCAAGGCGCGGGTGAAATCCGACCAGTCGGGCGTGGATCTGGCCAATATGAAGATGGCCATGAACCCCTTCTGCGAGATCGCCGTGGAAGAGGCGGTGCGCCTGAAGGAAAAGGGCGTTGCCGAGGAAATCGTCGTGGTCTCCATCGGGCCGATCCAGGCCCAGGAAACGATCCGCACGGCGCTCGCCATGGGCGCGGATCGGGGCATTCTGATCCAGACCGATGCGGACCCTGAGCCCCTGGAAGTCGCCAAGCTCCTGAAAGCCGTGGCGCTGGCGGAGGAACCGTCCCTCATTCTCATGGGCAAGCAGGCCATCGACGGCGACAATAACGCCGTGGGCCAGATGCTCTCGGCTCTGCTCGATTGGCCCCAGGCCACCTTCGCCTCCAGCCTTGAGGTCGCCGGCGCCGTCGCCAAGGTCACCCGTGAAGTGGATGGCGGCCTGCAGACCCTGGAGCTGGACCTGCCCGCCGTGATCACCGCCGATCTGCGCCTGAATGAGCCGCGCTACGCCTCCCTGCCCAACATCATGAAGGCGAAGAAAAAGACTATCGATATCAAGACCGTCGATGATTACGGCGGACTGGGAAGCGCCCACCTGAGCGTCAAGAAGGTCGCTGAACCGCCCAAGCGCGTGGGCGGGGTGAAGGTCGATAGCGCCGCGACCCTCGTATCCAAGCTGAAGACCGAAGCCGGAGTGATCTGACCATGGCCGTTCTTGTTTTCGCCGATCACGACAATCTCACGCTGAAGGACAACACCCACAAAACCGTGACGGCCGCCCTGGCCCTCTCGGGCGACGTGGATATCCTCGTGGCCGGCCAGGGAGTCTCGGGCGTCGCCGCCGAGGCCGCCAAGATCGCGGGCGTACGCAAGGTGCTGACCGCCGAGAGCGAGGCCCTGGGCCGTCAGATCGCCGAGGCCGTGGCCGCCGCCGTCACGCCCCTGATGGCCGATTATGACGCCCTGCTGGTTCCCGCGACATCGGTGGGCAAGAACTTTGCGCCCCGGGTCGCCGCCCTTTTGGATGTCGCGCCGATTTCCGAGATCATTGAGGTGGTTGACGCCCAGACCTTCACGCGGCCGATC
>Ga0209208_10008908_pt1 | contig 13286 bp, 15 predicted proteins | sample S1TSphfallax_3_FD_187694 | JGI IMG/M metagenome (GOLD analysis project Ga0209208, IMG submission 187694) | Host-associated microbial communities from peat moss isolated from Minnesota, USA - S1T2_Fd - Sphagnum fallax MG (SPAdes) (version 2) | ecosystem: Host-associated > Plants > Peat moss >...
TGCGGAGAAAGGGAGGCGCGATGTTGCGATCCAGCCGAGCATTGAGAAGTGGACTGCCCCTGCACCGTCTCGTGGCTGCTGCTCGTACTGCAGCACCGGTATCGGAATTATCGCCTCTTGTGTCTTTTCTCTCGGTTAGTGTGAATGAGACGAGTGCCATCGCTGCCATCTCTTCCGCTGCTTGCAAGGTATTTCTTTCCTCTTTTTTTCTGTTCTATTAACTTCTCCATTTGCAGTCGTTCTATGAATTTTTCTGTGATAGGAGGATGGAGCTTCAGTGGAGAATTAGAAGAGCTGAGAGCTTGCTAGGGTTTCTTGGTGCAGGCCGTTCGTGGATACGCAGCGAAAGGTTCCGCCGATGAGCACATTGAGGTTTTTGTTGCCTCTGTTTTCTGCCATATCTTCTCCTCTTGCTGTTTCTAGTGCAATATTCTTCTTATTTTGGATGCTGATTTCGTCGATCCGGTCATGGCGTGCTATGTCATAGTCGATGCTATCTGAGATTCGTTGCCATGGTTTTGTTGTTGGAGTTGTAGGTACCTCTGCCCATGTACGGGGTTGCAGGAAAGTATGCCTCTGCTCTCTACGTAACAGCAGTTCGAAAAAATGCTTTGGAACCTGTGGAGACAGAGCTACAACAAGTCTGTGGTGCTGCACGGACTAATCCTGCATTTGCTGATTTTCTGAAGGACCCGTCTGTTTCTAAAACAGTCAGGGTAAAAGCAATTGAGGGAATTTTCAGAGACACAAAGTTCAATGATGTCACAAAGAACCTTCTGGGTGTGCCAATTGCACCTTACTTACATCTAGACCATTTCTGTAAAATGTGCAGGAGCTCATTTGCTTTTTCCAATACAAGGAAAGATTGGTATTCTCAAGCTGAGTTTGTGATCTGACAGGCCTAGAAGAAGCCACACTTTGGCATTATGTACTAGTGAGAGAGTGGGCAGGCTTATTTCCGGCTTGTGCATTTTTGCAGCTGTCTTGGCAGAGAATGGAAGGCTCTCACGGTTGCAACAGATCACTTCAGCATATTCAGAACTTCTGCGGGCTCACAGAGGGGAGATTTTAGCTGTGGTTACTGCAGCTCTTGTAAGAATACTTATCCTAACATCTTGGTTATGACTTTGCTAAAAAAAGCTCGGTGATTCTGATGTTCATACAACCAATTAGGATTTCGGGACAGCACTTTATATGTACTTGGTTTTGAAATGAGGATGCGAGGTTATTTGATGTCTAGAGAGCCAGGATAGCTCTCTGTTGTTTCTGTTCAGCTAAACTGAATCTGATGCTTATGTTTGAGTATTGCAGGAGCTTTCAAAACAAGAGTTGGAAGACATAAAGAATGCAATGAAGGGTTATCTCAAGCCAGGCCAGACCCTTACGGTTGAACAGAAGGTAGCATTTTCACCTGCCCGAAGCACTACAGTTTGTCCCATCTGCATCATTGCAAGTCACATATTGCTTGACTGCCTGCTTGCCTGCCTGCTTAGCCTGTACATAGGTAGTGATGTGCATTGTAGGTGTCTTCTCCTTTTGCATGGTATTTTGCTCCATCAACTCATGCTTATACGGAAGACTTCTGTGCTGTGTTCACTTTACCCAATTGTTACAACCCTTTCCTTTCTAGTAGGGAGTATTAGAATAAGTTTGTATCCAGAGAGTTATTTCTCCTCTACCCACATACTAAGCTTTGTCCAGGATCTGCAGAGTTTGAACTGACATAAGCTTAGATTCTGATGTGCTTTAAGGACACATTTAGGCTGCAGGAGGCCCCAACCACATCCCTGTGTGTAAAGGTCTGTCAACTTTAGACTTAGATGCTTGTTTGTGCAGCAACAAGCTGAAATGAAATGAAGCTACCCTCACAAGCTTGTTGTGGATTGAAGGAGGATACTACTGACTCTGATGATTAGCTATGTCTCTTGAATTTTAGCCAACATCATAACTGAGTCATCTGTTGCTTCCAGTAATGCAACAGAAACCCAGGATGCAGATTTTTGTATAACTGTTTGACCCCTATTCTGGTCAAATGATTATATACATTTCTACACGCATCATCGCAGAGCTGATGAAGTCAGTAGGGATGCCAGTCAGTCACTGCCATTCATGATAAAAGTGATGGTCTGATACTTCATGAGTGACTCTCAAGGTTATGATGGCACTATGGAACTGACATAATGGCCACTTTCAAAGTGTTATTGTTTTGTTGGCAATCTAATGGATGGTTAATTATGTTAGGCTCTGGTGTGATGCATAGGATGTAAAGATTGGCACATACATTCTGAAAATTCTGCATTTCTATATTAGTTTTGTAAGTGAAGACAATTGTGTTATTGCAGGTTGATAGAAGCATCATTGGAGGCATTGTAGTGGACATTGAGGACAAGCATATTGATCTCTCCATTGACACCAAAATCAAGCAGATGGAGAAGCTTCTGGCTGAGCTAGTCTGAATGGGTAGGCTGTTACCAACTGAGGCTCTCTGTTCCTCTCCATGTCAGCATATCACCTGACAACAGCTGGCATTTGTTTGACATAAAGAGAGGATTACTTGGTCAATAAATCTGCTTCTACATTTCCCATGAAGTACTTATATTTAATGAAATCATTCCACTTTCTATCTGTTGTGAGATCAATGAATGACAGTTTCCTTGTTTCATCTAAGCATAATTTATAGAGGGCAGTGGTTGGGGCCTCCTGCACCCTTAACATATCCTCTGGTGTGTCCTTGGATAGAAAGCTTACACTCACAGGCTTGTTGCACCTTGAATGAGGACACTGTGTCATTTTTTGCTTAGCTATGCCTCCTGAGTGCTAGGCAACATCATGAGTGAGTCTTCCTTTTGCTTCCCAAATGCAACAGAAACTCAGGATGCATATCTTTGTATAATGGTTGCCTGAGATTTTGGGTGGATTACTTTAGAAATATATTCACTGACTGTTGGGAGCTGATGAAGTCAGTGGGGAGTCATGGCAGCTTGTCAATGCTGTTCATGATGAAAGTGATGGTCTGATACTTTGTGAGTGGCACTCATTAGGTTATGGCTGCACTCAGTCTTGTGTTAGTTTTGGTTTTGCTGGATCTGACAGAATGATTGTCTTCAAACTTTTGTTGTGGAGTTTTCTCTGCAATCTCATAAACCTATGGGGACATGAATGAATGACAGTTTTTCTCTGCAAGATATATTTACAAGCACAGCGTCAAGTAGTAGTTCATGTACATATTTTCCTTTGAAGTTTCATTTTGACAAGATGCATCAGTACCAACAGCAACTCAGTCCACAAATCAGTCTTCCCTGAGGTTTTCTACCATCCTTTCACAGTATTGTGCATGCTTCTCAGAGGTGTCACATGGACTGTACACAATTGTCAATTATATTAGCTCTACTAATTAGCCTAAACAGGAATTTTGATCAGGTATCCAATTTTGAGCCTCTCTTTCCTGCTGTTTGTTACATCTGCAAAGCATGTTTTTCTCAATGTTTCAAAAATGTTGTCTTTCTCAGATTTCTTGTCTTAGAGCCTACCAGTTGAGTGGTTACTGCAAGAGAAATCAACTGAACCAAGTGCAGAGATTTGAAGCATGTTCTGATGGAAAGTAGTACATTATGCCTTGAAAGCATATTGTACAGTATAGAGTCTCAGAATCATACCAGCTCAGACTAGCTTCAACGTTTGGTTTTCAAGGCAATTCTGTGGCATTAAGCTCCAAGCTTAGTACAGAGCTCATAAATTGAAGAAGATGGAATAGGGTTAACCTCCTAGATTGAACTCGTGATTCTTCTCTATATGGGCTTGTCTGATAGGTGATTGTTTGGACATGTGTGCATTTAGAGTTCAGGTGTGTACCATGAAAAACAATCACAACGAATGTGGTGATGATTGGTGGCTTGTCATAGCATGTTCATAACACCTGATCATTCACTGTGGTTAGTCAAGTTGGGTTGTTGAACTAATCCAGTTGTTTGAATGTGATTTGGTTGTGAAAGATCAAATTTTTTTTTCTTCTTTTGGTCATTTTGCAAGTCTTTTGAAGTTGGATAAGTTTTGTGATTGTTTGAACACATGGAATTTTGACATATTTTCAAATATCTTTGTTTTGCTTGATTTATATCTAGTGATGGGGAGGGTAGAAAGTAGAAAGGTGTGGAATGCAAGGTCACCTTCCATTGCGGATTTGTTTTACTTCAAAAGAATCATTTTGGACACTATACTGAAAAACTTGAAGTTCATGTTTTGCTGATGTTATATGAAGAATAAAAGTTTGAGACTTAAATTTTGAGAAATTTCGGTGGAATTGAACCCCAAACTAGCTTGACATCTGTGAGCATCCTATTGACTATAGGAGTTACTGGAAAACAAGGGAGTGAGTTTGCAAACCAACTTTGGAACCAAGTTGGAATATATTGGCTTTCAAGTAAGCAATCAGCTTGCAACTAGTGTTTACCATCATCATGTTGCTATAAATAATAGAGCTTGATTATATGTAGACTAGTGATGTTCTTGCAAACTGACATGACACATTATATTTTGCCAGTACTAGGATTTATGAGACATTTGTGAAAAGAGGTTCATAATGAAGGGGATACAGAAAGGAATCTCTTGAGAAAACAACTATTAGTTAATTCCAATAAAAGAAATTTATTCCTAAAAATTTCTGGAAGAAAATTAGGAACAATTGTATTTAACATCCATTTTCATGATAGACTGCATGTGACCTAAAGAAATGCATGGCTTGAAATTAGCATCAAATACTTCAAACAAATTTTGAAAATTTCTGTTATGGAGAGCTTTAAGATGCATTTCTTCCATGAAGTCTGAAAACATTTGTGGAAACTTGGGATGTGCAACCTTTGCATCATTCTTTTGTAGAAGGAATTTCGAGTCTTGTACCATCACAATTCCCATCACCATAACTAGTTTGAATATAGATTCTTTTCTTGCCCTTGCCAAGTTTAAACCATGCCTTGTCTTTCATGAGTTTTTCATCCAAAACACACCGTTTCAAGTTCCATTTGATGCGCATTCCATCCATGTGAATAATGGTCATGGTGCAGCTTCCAGGTGATCATTTGGTGGCTGGCCTTAAGGAAAAACTGGGAGGGACTTACATAGATTGCCTGCTTTTTTTGCAACAGGATGGTAGCAGGACTTGCATGTTGCTTTGCATTTCTTTGTGTTTTTTTGTGAGAGACTTGAAAATGATTCAAACCTGGTGGAGTGGAAGCTCCACAATCTGATGGGGTTGAAGCTCAGCTCCAGAAGTTGGCAGGGTTGAAGCTCAGATCCAGAAGCTGACAGGATTGAAGCTCCACAATCAGATGGGGTCAAGGCTCACCAGAAGCTGATGGGGTTGAAGTTCCACAATCTGATGGTGTTGAAACTCAGCTCCACAAGCTGGCTGATCTTGTTGAAGTTCCACAATCTGAAGGTTTGAAGCTTAGCTCCACAAGCTGATCATGGGGTTGAGGCTCCACAAGCTGCACCTAACAGTGATCAAGTTGCAAAAAAGAGAATATATATCTCATTCTTGGAGAGGTTTGCTCTTCTGATTGCTTCACTTGGGTGTCCACAGTGTAATTCCCAATGTTCTAGAACTTTTGTTCTTTTAGTGTTAGATCTTCAATAACTCCATACTGAAAGGTTTCTATAAGCAGAATAGACAGAACTGCTTGAAGAATTAATCACTATGTAGATAAAAAAACATCTATTGCTCACAGTGAAGTGAGTGAGTGAGTGAGTGAGTTTTCAGCAAAAAACAATCACTCAAGGCTTTCAACTACCAAGTTTTGCTCATAATCATGGTCACAAGAGCTTGCACCTCCAGCTTTAAGGGAACATAAGAGGAAGATGATGAAAACTGCCAATCGTAAAAAAACCAAAGCACCCAAAAAAGGGGGAATACAAGGAACAAAATGGAAGGACACACGTCCAAGAAAACAAAGGAACCACCTAAAAGCGGACCACAAGGAGAACATCAAGTTCCTAAACCCCCTCTGATTGCAAAAAAATATCAAATAAGGAAAGGGGAGGACCTCTTGAAAGGATGCTTAGCCTAGACGAACCCTCACTTACTATAACTACACGTCTCAAAATAGAGACAACTTACACATGTTGTAATGCCACTAAAACCTTTTGTTTATAAAATGCATGCAAAATTGAAAGAGGAAGGCCTTTAATGCCCTTTGTTGCTCACATCATGTTGGCACATTGATGAAGAAACCCGTTCGCTTGTTGGTGTAGACATCCAAAAACCTCTATAGCTAGAGGAATAAACATGTCTATTGGGAACCAATTGCGATAAAAACCTTCCTTCGTTTGAGCTTCAATTGTTGCATCAACCCCATAAAAAAGAATAGCCCGCAAAACCAAATCAACTCAAGTAATGTTAGCAATGACAACATTTGTCAACGTGTAAACACCATTGATTGATAACATAATGTCCATTTGACGACACAAAGACTATAGAGCAAAAGGTGAAGGGACATGGGTTTGTTTTTACAAAACATGAAATCTCGCATTTTTTGCAATGGTCGCAAAAACATCCCACACAACATCATGCAAAGTCGTTCTTTCCCCACCATGAGTGCAACGAAGAAGATGGATCCCCATAAGGTCCAAAAGCTAGTCACAAATGCAATGTGACACCCCAAGGACTAAAGGATGGGAAAGACCCAATGTGGTGTGCAATGTGATGGAGAAAACATATATAATTAGGTGGAAAAAAATGATGATGGAGCCTAGGGTGAACATTTGCGAAGTTGAACAAACAACCCCACAAAAACCAACCAGAAAGCAAAATGATCAAAGGTGAGGGAGATGGCATGGGTAGTGTTGAGGATATGGGTGCCATTGGTTAGGGAAGGGAACAAACATGAGGGGAAAACCCCTAAAGAACAATGCAAAACATGAAAATGAACAAATGTTAAAAAAAACCTTACAAGTGAGCTGCCTTAGTGTGTGCCCATAAAAGAAAAAATGGTAAACAAAACCTTTAAAGAAGAATGATGAATAAATAACAAAAGAACATGAAGGTCATAAAAGGAACCAACAAAAAGGAAAATTTAGGACAATTGGCCTTTTGCTACTTGAAATTCGTGGAAGATGGCTTTACGCAAAATGACGTTGAAAACATTTGCAACGTTTATTAAAATACCGCCCAATTAAGATGGGTAGCCAAAGTGGCTTGGATATCAAGGACCACAACCTCATAATGTTCTTTAATCGCCACCCCTCTACTATGTGATAAGTGAAAAACAAATTAATCACAAAATTATATGCATAAAACCTTATTCATTAGTTGACATAACACTTCTCCCATTGTAATTGGATGGATGCCACCATAAAGCTTAGCTAAAACCAAAGCCAATTAACACCAAGGACCCAAGCCTTGGACCTAGGGATGTGATTAATGGCACATGAAAACACAATTAACAAACCTGAATGAAGCCACTAACTAAATTTTCAAGGTAAAAAAAGTCTTGAAAATGTTCAAAGATTATGCCAAATGGACCACCAATTGACAAGTGAAACATGCATAAGAATGTTAACTTAAAAGAGTCCAAAAAAAGTTCAAAGTTTGATTCTAGTTGAAAGTCCAATAAGGAACTCAAGCAAGGGAAGTTTGTGTTCGACGAGTGCAAAGCTAGCAACACATTAATTGTTTCTAAGGATGCCAAAACTAGGGCAAGAAGGATAAGAACCTTGACAACACATGCAAACTCCTTAGTGTGCCCCAAGGTTAAACTTCATCCCAACCAATTCGAAGGGTTGTGTGTGCCATAGGGGCATAATCAAAATTGGGCAAAATTGTTGACACACCCATAATTGAGGACAAAGTTGTTGCTTGCAACTTCGCTTGCAAAAGGTGCTCCATTCAAAATTCCTCCTAATCACCATAAAAGAATCATTGAAGTTGTGCCCTAATATCTTTGTGCTTAGTTGATCCCCCACAAAAGGGAAGAAAAAGACACCATCAAGGGAATAATAAAAATAGGTGACAAGCTACCATGTCAAATGAGTAGGAAGGCAAAAAACAAGTTGTACCTTCCACCGAAAAATGAATGGGATGTGTGTGTGTACAAACACAATTAGGGAAAGCCCAAATGGAAGGCACTCAAAGGATCTAATGCCAAAATCCAAGCCCAAGCCACTAGGGGGAAAAGGGGCAAAAGGGGAGATAGAAGAACCTAGAAACCCACATGGAGGAAAACGGAGAAAACCTGACAATGTTTTTGATGATGAATTAGGCCACATTAGGAAATCAAAGGTCCACAACTAGAACATGGAACATTACAAAGGTTGGGCATTCCTACCCCCAAGGGACAATGATACATTAGAAGGGCCATGAATTGTTGAAGAATTGAACTGAAACAAGAACCTAGGGGAGGCCCAAAAGCTAAAGAAGGAAGGGCTTCCATCCTACCAAAGGATAATGAAAAAGGAAATAAAGAAAGAAAAAAGAAAGAAAGAAAATTAAAAAAGGAAAAAGAAATGAAGGAAGGGGAGAAATAAGAAATAAGGAAAGAAATGATAAAAAACATAAAAAAGAAAGAAGAGGAGAAAAAGAAGAAAGAAATAAAGAAAAAAAAGGAAAAAATAAAAAGGAAGAAGGGAAAATAGGAAAGAAAGAAAGAAAAAAGGAAAAAAAAAGGGAGGAAAAAGAAGAAGAAATAAATAAATAAGGAAGCAAATAAAAAGAGAAGAAAGAAAGAAGAAGGGAAAAGAATTTTTTAAAAAAAAGGAAGAAAAAATAACCTACTTTAGATTGTCATGTCGCTCAAACCCATAATCATAGACGTGTTTCTCTCCCTTGCCTCCTTAATATTCCTCCTACCATTGCCAAGACCTAGTTATCCTCCTTCTCAGATACATGAATGTAGTTCTGTTGGAAGTAGCTACAAGATTAGCCATACCTTCCTTCCTTCCCCATCTCCATTTCTCACTCTTTTCAATCCTCTTTTTCTCACTATTTTAAAACCTTAGACTCTTGGCCAAACAATCAAATGATATAAAGGAAGAAACCTTAAACCTTATTCCCCACCCATTTATGAGAATCATTTGTTGTTTATTTTTTTATTCAGTGCGCACACACACACACACACAATATATATAATTCTAACTATGTCATGGTTTTAATTTGGATGATCAAATTCATATAGTATAAGACCAATAAGATTACTTTTGGATTTAACCCAACATGGCCACAAGGAGGCCCCAAATTGAATATCAAATGCAAAATGTGATAATTGCAAGGAGCCTTATTGGATGATTGATTTTTTTAATTAAAAAAATTACAATTATATTTAACTTGCCACATGTTGCAGTTCAAACAATCCAATCAAATGTTACATGAATAATCCAATTACTTTTTAAATTAACCAAAAATTGCCACAATACAAGTTGCAAAACATATTTGTGAGGAACCTCAATCATTGTTTTCAATTCACATTTGATTCATAATACATTAGAGTGAAGATGGATATACAGGATTGGGTTGAAAGGCTTAAGTCCCCATATTTGAAAGGTGAATCGGATTAGACATTTGTTATGTAGAAGTTTTAATCTTTTTTGGATTAGATAACATTTATAGAGAGGGGAGCTACCCATTGGTAGTCCCTTCTCTCCATTAATGCTATCTAATGTAGCCAATAACCTTCATGTGCACAAATGAAAAGTTTCATAATATTTTTATAAATGGATGGAAAATTTCATAACCTTCTTGTAGATGGATGAAAACAAAGAAGGAGACGTTCTGCATTGTGAGAGACAAAGGGAAGGCCAATTAGGAGCTTGAAAATGTATAAACAAAAGTTATGTGTACAAAGTTGCAAGCTATTGAACTTGGACTACCTTGCTTTAGGATGAATTAAAATTTGACACGTTAACAATCTAAACTCCAATAATCACTTATGTAATAGGCGAAAAATTTGTAAAAATTGATGCACAAAATTAAACCTATTTAAAATGTGACTTCCTTTTAGGGAGGGAGTGATCTAGGCGCATATTTTTCCATAAGTGCCAACTTTTGTCATCTATATGTTTATTTAACGAAATAGTGAATGTTCATTTATGTGTTTCATCTAAAGTGTTGACAATTGTAGCAAAGTCATCATCGTCAAGGTAGGTAGTACTTGCTTGCATGGTATGTTTGCCTTTCACCCATTATTCTTCACATTTCTTTATAATACCTTTTTTTTCATGAACTACTATTCATTGAATTTGTGATGTCTTTATGCCTACCACTTTAGTTTTTCTTGTTTCTGAACCATCCACCCTTGGTTTGCCTTCTTGAGAAGTTTTTTTTCCTTTTTGTGCATCGCCTTTTGATTGTTAGCATTGGAAAAAGGCAAACAAAGAAGCCTTTTGAAAAATTTCAACCTACAAAATTGAATTTCAATTTGGTCTCCAACACTAGGGGTTTTGTTTAGGTCCACTTGAACATTTTGCAAGTTAAGGAATATTGGTAAAGGTATTAACTTTTTGGTTCATTAGTAAATTGGACAACATTGGCAACCTTTGGAACTATGGTTAGAAAGCTAAAACATACTTGACCATTCACAATTGCAATACACACATTGGAAGAAGTCACAACAACCTTTGCTCTCGTGCAATGTAATAACACTACAAGTTTGGGTGACCATTAAAAATTTGTTGCAAGTTCAAACATCATTTGTTGTTCTATGAAACACCCAATATACATCCTCAAGTAATATTTTAATATCTCTTCAAGTTAAAGTTTAGCTTCCATGTCTTTCCTTTTGGTTGTAGCCATACATGTAGGTCAAAAGTTCCAAAATTTCAAGCTTTTGTGCTTGCTACTAAATTTTGTCATGTATCTTACACATGGAAAATTGACCCACATTAGATTGAAATACTTGATGCATTAAAAGAAAATTATTCTTCATTTTCTTTTGCATTCAAATAACAAAACAATAATTATAGCTTAAAAATGCATAGTATTATAGCTTTGAAATCAAATGTTAAAAACAAAATGGTTGGCTATTATATTTTTGAGTTTAACATATTTGTAATACGTGTAGGTAAATATGAGTTTTAAGGTGTTATGGGCACTAATAATGACAACGGTTGTCTTGCCATTATTTTTACAGCGTGTTACCTAGCCCATGTTCCATGTTGTAATATGGTAGAAGAAACATATATTATTTTATTAAAGATATTACAACATGGGATAACATTAGCGTATTGTTACTAGTATGATGCATATATGTAACATGTAATAAAATTGTTTGATTTTCATGTAGACCCCATGCAATATTAAGTTCAACAAGTAATTTTTATGCAAGGTTGTTTTGGAAGAGAAAAACATATTATTAGTAATTGCAATAATTCAATCCCAAAGGAAAACCCCAAATGTGTGATCTAGTCTTTGCACAATTGATAGCCCTATCAAGAGAACTTTGTAAATGAAAATTCCACAACTAGTCATGCATTTAACATGTTCAATTGTGTTTATTGAATTTGCATTACATTACCCTTGTAACATGTATCATGTCACATGCATTTGCACTACTTAGAGGACATATTATGTAACATGTTTATAATTATCACATTGCCACATGTTGAATTGTTAAAAACCAATGTTTACAAATTAACAAAGTCAAGGACTTATGCAATCCAAACATGTTGGTGTAATATTGTATAGTTTATTAACATATTCCTAAGTATAGCTAATTACATATTAAGTATTATAATATAGGTTAAAAATTAAGAAGTTAGACTCATATAATACTTGGTACATAAATTATTGATTAAAAATGTAATATAGGACCATGCTTTAATTTGTAATAGAGGTTATATTTCGGAATTGATACAACTTTACAAGTAACAAGTTGCTTTGAACAATGCATGAAGTTACAAGTTACACATGGAACAATTCATCCATTATATCACTCAAATATATGAATAAAATATTACAAGTTATAGTTTCTTGCATTTTGTTTATTAAATATTTTATGTAACTCATAACATGATACAAGTTAACTTATGCAATGTTCACTCATGGAAAAAGTTATTACAATGGACTAATATGATTATGTAATAAATAAGGAATGCGAGGGAGAACTTGCATGCATGAATGAAAAGATGAAAGATAGGGAAATGTTAAATCTCAATTCATTACACAATTGAAATAATTGTGACATTGCTGAGAAAAGAAAGGGTCGTTTTAAAAATTTCAATCAAACATTTATTGGTTGACTAATTCAAACCAAAACTTAGTGCAGTTTAAAACAATAAACAAGTTTATTATATTGCATATGTAATAAAATACCCATCATTCTTTGAATTAAAAATTTTAATTAAAAAAACTATTAATTCTATCAAATTTAAATATAAAAATCCAAACACCAAAAGTATAACCCAAAATTAAATGCAACACATTTTGGAGGTGTGTCTTTATGCACATGTTGTGAAAATGCCCAAGTTGACCCATTTAGTGTGCTTTCATCTTAGAAACCTTGTTTTTATGTTGGTATTGAGCATAATCATTATGAATGATAACATTTGTTGCCACAAACTTCATTATGGATATGTATGCAAAAGATTTGTGAACACTAGGTTGCATCAACACAAGATCATAATACATATTCTAGGGATTGAGTCATCTTAATTGATCATTGTTCACAATCATGTTACATGAGTAGTGGATGTGGTTAGTGTATTGATTCAGGGTCCAACCATGCTAATAAGAGCCACATGTCCCCCCTTGAACCACTACTTTTTAATGTTTATTTGGAATGTTTATAGAAGAGTATTTGGAGAAATTATTATAAGAGTTTTAAATATTTTTTCAATATACTATGATGTTAATGTTTACATTAAAAATTTGTTCAAAATATACAATTTTCAATTCTTTTCAAGTGTTTTAGAAAGTCCTTTAAGCATCAAAAACATTGGTTACAACTATTTAAATTTTTTTTGGGAGTATTTTTTAGTTGCTAGATTAATTTGAAATTTATTCATATGTTCCCATGATTTATTATGAATGTTGTTATATAAATATATCCAAAAGTTCCAACGCCAACTTAAATTACCATTTTGAGATATGAAATAGCAAGCAACGATTACAACTGCTTTGGTACACATTATCATGGATGCACCTTGGAGAGAAAGGAAGCTTATAACATTGGAGATGTGAGAGAAGGAAGCTTATAACATTGGAGATGTGTTGCATGTTCATCCTCTTGTTAAATGGTGCCGATGACATGTACTTCATCTCAGCCTTGTTATCAATAGTTTATGTTTCTTCACATGGTCACATG
>Ga0209208_10008909_pt1 | contig 13284 bp, 14 predicted proteins | sample S1TSphfallax_3_FD_187694 | JGI IMG/M metagenome (GOLD analysis project Ga0209208, IMG submission 187694) | Host-associated microbial communities from peat moss isolated from Minnesota, USA - S1T2_Fd - Sphagnum fallax MG (SPAdes) (version 2) | ecosystem: Host-associated > Plants > Peat moss >...
TGTTCTCCTAATGAACTCATAATTTTGATTTGACATGGTTAGAAGTTGAAGCATGTTGTTTCTATCTATAATTGTTTGAAGAATGTGTCCAATCTCCCTAGAATTCATGATTCTACAACCTTTGGTTCATTTGAATATTGTTGTTCCTTCATTTGATTTTAATATTGATTAACCGATTGAAATTGAACTAGATTTTGAAGTTGTTTATGATGTCGTACCTAAAAGTGTTGAACATTGTTATGATATTATTTCTACCCATGGTTTTGTGCATGGTAATGATGTTACAATGAATCGATTTTTTGAAATTGACAAGGGCTTTGAGAATGTGAACAAGGGCAATCACAAGGCAAGTAAACATGCCAAGATGTGAATAAATAATGCTTTCAATGAATGCAAGAACTTATGAGGTTTCAATACAGATAAATTTATCGTAATTTTTTTTGATAATGTGAATTCCATCAAGGAGTTGGTGGAAATGCTTGCTTTGTTTATTTTTCAAGTTGCAGAAAAGGATGGGAGTTTGTACCTTGCAACTAGGTAAAAAATCTAATTTTAATTTTACATTTTATTTTATTTTATGTCGTTCATTTTTTTTTTCACAATTTTTCAAATGGTTTTGTTTTGAATCTATTGTTCATTTTGAATTTCATGAATTTTTATTTATTTAATTTACTAATGTTTCCTATAACATTCAATCTTTGATAAGAACCATTGGAAGGTTTATTCAACAAAGGCACTTAGATAATAGATTGTGAAAATTAAAGTTATTCCTATTCACCCTTCAACATTTTCATTGATGTCAAGTTCTAGTGAATGAAGCATGTTGGTTATGAAGAAACTTTTCATGCATCGAATGTTGATATTAGAAAGGGTATCAAGAAATGCAATGTGTTGTCTATTGAAGAGGAGAAGAAAATGTCGGGGCAAGCAATTTGTTTACCAACATCACCAAAAAGTTTGAATCTTCAACTTGATTACTTTTGCATTAAGAATGTTTTCATCTAGAGCTATATAAAGAGTTGAAGAATGTTGAATTTGAGGATTTTTTTGTTTTGCAACTAGTTATTTGTTGTGTTATGTGATTTGATTAAGGTGTCTCAAAAAATTAGCAAATTCATGTGATGAAATGTTTTATTAAAAAACATGGACCTTTTGTTGATGTTGTTGAAAATTTTCAAGAGATGGCAAGAAGACACCCTATAGATTGGCCTTTTGGTAAGCACAAGCTACATTTAATGTTCTTTTGTTCTAAGCTTAAATGGAAACATGTGATAATGTTTAGTTTCTGATTTCTTACAATTGGTTGAAACCAACTATATGTTGTATTGTTCATAAGTTTATCATGGTTTTTCCAAAGTTGAAAAACAAGGTTATGTCCAATAAGACAAGTAAAAAGGTCGATAATACTGACATGAAGTTTTGGTTCCTATGGAATATGGCATGGAGGTCATTAGCCATCATGACCCAATTTCATATGGGAAGTCGATCCTTTTGCCTTTCCTATTTTGTTTTTAATTGTTTCAAATCTTTTTGTTTCTTACTTTGCAAGTTTGCATTTGATTGTAATTCAAAAGTTTTATTTTGTTCTTTTGTGCATGTTTTTATTCGCATGGTATTAATCAATTTTTGTTTCTTTATAAGTAGAATCAAATTGATAAGCATTTGCAAAATAAGGCTATCCATTGCATCACCAATGTCAAACTGAAGATGGCCATTTGCTTCATTATCATGAGGTGTTTAGTAAGGACAAAAATTTGTATGAGAAAGTCAAGGTGAAATTTTTAAATTTTTTTCTTGAATAATCTATTGTTTGATTTTTGTGTTTTTTTTTCCAATTTATTATTTTGTGGTTTTTGTGTTTTACAAGATTGTGATTGTGGATAGATTGATGCAATTGTTGGTTTTCCTATTATTAATGATGTTGGAACTTTTTTGCATCTTGCTCCCACTTCAAACTATGTTGCTACATTCAATTCATCTTGAAATGAGTGTTTTGTGCATGTTCTTAAATCAAAAGACTTTTTTTGTTGACATTAAGGATAGGTCTTAGAATGAGCTTTTTGCTTCTCAAACATAAAGAATGTAAAAATGTGATTTTTGGCCGGTTTTCGTTAGCATTGGCAAATGTTAATACCACAACTTGTCATGTTTTCAATAACATGCATGATTATTCAATCATAATTAACTCTATGGTGAACCCTAACTGTATTTTAACAACATCATAACTGAAAAATGTATTTACCTTGATGCAACTTGATATCATGTTGCATTTGTGTTGTGATTCTTTTTATTTTTCAATTGTCTCAAAACTTGATTTTGATTTCAACTTTCATATAATCACATTCTTTAGGATGGTTTCATAGTTTCAAGTTCTTTGGTATTGTAAGATTTTTTATGATTCTTAAACTAAACCTTGACATTTTTTTTGGTTGATTCAATAAGCTTCAAAGTTTTAGCATTGAACTTTTCTCTTTCTAGTTTTAGATTCAATTCTTACGACTTGTAACACTTGAAAATCAATGGTAGAAGGACTTGTAGTTTCAACATTTTAATTTTTGTGTGGTTTATAAATTTAATTCTCAAATTTTTAATGAAATTCAGTATATGTGTGTGTGTGTGTGTGTGTGTGTGTGTGTGTGTGTGTGTTTGTGTGTGTGTGTGTGTTTTGTAAAGATATGTTTTGAAAACAAATTTTTGAAGTAGAGAAATTTGGGGAATGTTCAAAATAATTAAGAAAAGAAAAGAAAATGAGCTTTTTAAAAAAAATTAATGGTACCTTACAAAATGTGAAAATGCTCGAGATAGGCTAGTGGGATCTCCAGGAGTTAGAAGGTAGACTAAAATATTTGGCCCCAAAACCAACTGAATTTTACATTGGAGAAATTGCACTAGTTCTTTACAACATCACGGGTTTTAACATGATGTTAATTAAATTTCTTTGGAATGAACTTTATATTTTTTCAAAAATCATGAAAATATTCTCAAAAATCATGAAAGGTGTAAGAATGGGACACCATTTGAACTAAATGCAGAGAATTCTAAACTATTTTTTTGCTATGGTGGTGGGCTAAATCCACATGACAAATGCATCCAATTTACTAATATAAAGTAATGTGGCAAGCCAAAACTTCTTCATAGTTGAGCTTAGGGGGGTTATAAACAGTAAGTACCTATTCTTCATGTGTAGGGTAAAGCCCCAAGGTAGCGGGCTTTACTGGAATAAGGGCCCATCCAAGGCAAAGCTTGCTACCCGGTGGGTTTGCCAAGCTCCAAAAGACCTTCTCCAACATAATAATAATAATAATAATAATAATTTTGAACATGATACCCAACTAAATGATCTACGATCCATAAACCCGAAACCCACATTTTGAGGAATTATATTCAAGTGTGTTACTCTCCTATCTTAATTGTGAGTTCAAATTGTTTAGAACTTCATGGAACATTTCCTTTTTTTTAATGTTGGTTTGAAGTTTGAACTTGCCATAAGGGGCATACTAAACCATTGGCTTTGAACCAGTTGTTACAAAAACAAATGGGTAGAAAACAAAAAGGCAAACAACTTCGAAGCACATGAACACTGATTTCCATTACCATGCATGTTGTGATAAGTACCTAGTTAGAATTGAGAAAATATTTAAAAGGAGATTCAACTTGGTTTAGAACATCATATTTGTTTAACATTTATAGATAATTTTTTAATGTAGTGCATTTGATGAAAGTGTTATATTCTTCCATATGAACCCAAAACATTCTCCAACTTAGAGAGTGGATCTTGAATCAACCCAATAGTATATAATGGGTCAGCCACCAGTATATAGATATATATCTCTGGATTGCACTATCATTTGAATGTGAGCTTAGCTAGTGGAGTTCATGCTCTCTTCATCTTTTTAAGCGGCTTATTTGCCAATAGATAAAGTGGCTATTATGTTCAAGCCAAAGTTATGAAATGTAAGCTCCAATCATGTTGATATCATAGTTGCATGGGTATGGAGAGTTGTTATGGGTATCTATATATTAGGATAGGTTTTTGTTTGTTTGGATATGATTGCATTATAATCAATAATGTGGATCGGTTTTTCTTTTTGTAAGAGAACCTTTGTTCTTGGTTTTGACATTGATTTTTTCAGAATTCTTTTTTGGGTGTGAGTTTGTGCTTGGCTTTTAAAAAATTCTAAACTAGTAATTCTGATTTTGATTAAAAGAATTTGAATTCAAAATCCTATGGCCCCATTTAAAAACTGAGTTTGATTCCATGTACACAATACACTCTCCTAAGATAGTCTAAAGATTGTTCTACAACTAATTAAAATTAATCAATTATTTATAATGTATAGCCCACTTGTCAACTTTTCGAAAAAAGTTCAACTTCCTTATCTAAAGAACTTGAACACATTGTTACAAAACAAAATGTGTTTTTTCCATACATCTATAAGCCATGACACATGTGTGAGATAAACTTTGTGGTTTCATTCATCAAAATGTAAAATATGTGATGTTTATCATGACATGTATTACACTAATAGTGCATGTTGATATACAATTCTACTACATATTTGACAAGTGTCAAACTACAATATTATATGATTTTACATTGTGATGGCTGAAACCACAAGGTTCATCTCACATATATGTCGTGAGACATGGCCTATTAATGTTGGAAAATCACATTCTATTATAATGTGTGTTCAAAAATAAATAAAATCAATTTAACATCAATTTTGATTCTAATACAATACTAGTTCCATTGTCAAAGTCTTGTGCTAGTTCCACCAAAAAAAGGTGTGAATTAGGTATGGGTCGCAAGGACTTAAACCACCTCCCCCCACGCTCCCCTAGCCTCCCAATAAGATTCACACCAAAGAACCCACCAACATTGGTCATAACCTTACCAAACCATGAAGCCTCTCACTTTGCTTTTGATATTAGTAGAAAGCCCTCCATGAGCATTGTAGATATTTTTTTTCACACTTTTCAAACCAAGAGCAAAAGTATTCGAGGTTTTTTTTAGAAAATTGAAACTTATGTAAAATTCTTTAAATGGTTTAACATAACAAGGCTTCATAATAACTCTAAAGTTAAGCCCACTTTGACTGCAATAATATTGAAATGGGTGATCTTACATGAAGTTAATACACGTGGTCCAATGGCATAAGGGCTCATGTACTCATGTTGATACTAGCATTAGTGGTTGTTGTTAAACACAAATTTAACACACCTCTAACACCCTTTCATGGGTCCTTTCCTCTCACCCCCTTGATATGTTCAAAGGGGGGAATTACATGTTACAACTTAACTTCTACTTCCTTTAATCCTTAGTTCTAATAACTTCCCCTAATTCCCAGGCAATTCCTAAGCTTCATGTATAACCTTCCTTTTCTCTCCCCACTTCCCTCGTCTTAGTTCATTTTCTTATTTACTACAACCCATAGCCCCTTCCTTTCTCTATCAAGTTTTTTTATATTCTTTAGTTTTCTTGATTTTAATTTCCCAACTCTTGGATGTTGCAAATAACAAAGCTCCCTATCTTTCACCAATTTTTTTTTAAAATCATTAATCGATAGTAGCCCTAATTTAGTCATGCATATTTTTTTCTCTACTTTAATGATCATACAATTCAACAAGCTCTTGTAACCACATTCATCACACCTTCAAAAAACAAGATTAATACATTGCTCAAAGGTTTTAGTAATTCCAATTTTACTTCCAACTCTCTCTTAATCTTAACCTTCCTTTGGTCCCTCCCTTACCACACTTCTTAGCTCTACAATTATCAACACCTCATAAAAAACTCCTACACAAATTTTTTTTTTTTCACAACTATTCCTCTTCTTCTCAGAAGGAACCCCATTCTTCAACCTAATCTTACCACAACTCCCCCTCCCCCCCCAAATTGTTCCACCTTCGCTCGTAACCAAGGTAAGGGCATGGAAAGATGCAAGCCAAGAAGGCAACCTAAGAGTCACATTCACATCGCCAAAAGTGCGAAAGAATGTGAGGGAATGAGCCCACACACTCCCAAGTGGATTCCCACTTTGGGAGTTAGAGTCCCTATGGAATCCTGAATTTTCAAAAAGTGATTTGAAGGGTCAAAACTCATTGGATTGAGGACTTCCTTGTACAATTGGAATTTTTTAAAAACATAAATGTCTAAATTGGGCTTGCATGATCCATTTGAGTACTTATAGCACAAGTTATGGCCAAAATAAGGATCAGGAATCAAAGTGTTAATTTGACTTTCGACCATTAAAAGTCAGAAATCACTCTAAATTAGGTGTGTACAAATGTTGTGCCACATATCATTGGAAAGATCTCGACAAGGGCTACAACTTTGTTTTATAACTCGCCTCAATCAAAGGTTTACACAAGAAATTGTGGGTTTTAAAGAGGCAAGAATCTCAAATTTGGGAATTTTGAGATTCCCAGCTTGGGAGTCCCGAGAAAAATGACATTTGATTGCAAACCCCATGGCAGTCACAAAAAATATTATAAAGGGGAAGGTGGTGGCTTCCCCCAAATCCAGGCCGTGGTGAGTCTTGTGAATCCATGTATGTTCATGGCTCATCCATGCAACAAAAGTGCTTCAACTATGCACTAACCAACTTATTATTTGGTTTGTGCAGGTCCATATGAATAATTGACCCACTTATCATTCGTCCTAATCCCAATCACAAGGCTCCAACATGCCCTTCTTACCCCCAAAATGCTACAACCTAGGGAACATACCCCAACTCCTTCTTCTTCTATTGTTTTCACTTTTGAACTTGCATTTGAGTCATTCAAGGAGTTTGGGGGTGTGTCACATCTCCACCTTTTTTTACTCCTATCTTCCACCTTCAGCAACATGTTCGGGTACCTTTTCTTTTTAGCCCTCCCACTTGCCTCTAGCCATCATGCATCATGAGCACCTCCCCTTGAACAATTGCCATCCCCCACCACTCGAAGTTTTTGCCCCCACTTCCTAGAAACACATGTTGATTAGACTATATTTTGAGGAGCTTGTTTCTTCATGATAATCCAGCCTCCTTCTTTTCCCACCTCTTTCAACCTCTCATGATGCCCATAACACCACCTCCCCATCCTTACAATAACATCATCGTTCCTTCATTTTCACACTCCTTTGTGTCCCACACATTTGGAAGAAGGAAAGATCAACAACCACCCTCTCACTCTCTTATAATTCCAAAGAAACACCATCTTCATGTTCCCAACCTAACCTTAATTGCTAAAAGGTTTTAGGAAATTCACACCCCTCCCTTATCTGGACCTTCTTATCCAACAAGCTTACTCCAATTGGATTAAAATCCATTCTTATCCTAATTTAGCCCACCTACCTTTTTCTTTAACTTAATTAGGCCACTGACCCATTTAGTCTTGCAAGGATAAAATTAGGGTACTAACTTAACCCCCTCAAACTCTCTAATTTAACCCCAAAACTAACCTAAATGCCCTACACTCACTAATCAAAATCAGGTTAAGTTAACTTTAGCCTAACACCACCTTTTTTCTAGATTGTCTTCACATCCTCGAAAGGACAAACCTTCGCTAATGCATGGTTTGACTTTATAACTTTAAGAGGGGCCATTGAGGGCGTACTAACCTTTGCAGTGGGTCTAACATTTAGACCATCCTTGTCTAAAGTAAAAGGCCTTTCGAACTTATCTAAGGTTAGGAGTGATCGTTCTAATTATGGCAATATTAGCGCCTCCCAAATCATCCTCATGCTCTTCTTCTTCTTCAAATGCATCCTAGGGCCCCATCCACTCATCTAGCTACGATTGGAGGTCTTAGATTTGGGTGCAATATTGGGTCACCTTAGCTTGGGGAGCCTTGGTGAAATTATCCCATTCGGAGCTATAGGCCTTAATGGTAATTAACTTACTAATCCAAATGAAATCCTCATAAAATCGAACCTTAGGCTCATCTAAGACCTTTTGGATCATCATAACCTTTGAGCTGCAAAGAATTATCCTTAAGGGTTTGGTGAACTTACTATTTTTTATCCAAGGTTTGTTGTAACCCCTCTAGCTTGACTCCTTTCTAGATCAATTCCTTTTCCAAGGTTTGGACTTGGTTATTTAAGGTTGACTTAACCTACTCTGCTACGAATAAGAGAAGTTCAATGGTCTTCACCTTTTGGGACAACTTGATGTAGTTGGCGAAATGTTAGGCTTATGTCCCTTTCAACCTAACAATCTCTTTCTCAAAGACTAGTAGCTAGGTTTGCATTTTCTTTTAAGGTAACACATAGTGCATCCCTTTCCACCACTACCCCCTTGACCCCACCCCTCACCAATACCCATTTCATGGCTTTATCCACTCCCATCGGCTCTTCCAACCCTAGAGATGCACCCTCTCTTAGGTGAGGTCATCTTTGTTTAGAAGAGGGGCTACTTTGCCCCTTAGATTTTTGTTCCGAATCATTTGAAATGGTTACTTGAAGGACATACCTCTTAAACGTCCCATCCAAGACCTTCCAAGCATGAGGTCTTTATGCAAGTACTTTGCCTAACTTAAGGCTACCCACCTCTTCTTTCAATTCATCTACCCCAAATAAGTTATCTTCTTTTCCAAAGGGGAATTATGAAGGTTCTTCAATTAATCCCATCTCCACCCCATCCTTAAAAATCAAATTAAGCTCTTCATAGCAAATGGTGATGAAAGTTGGGCCAACATATGTGGTAACTGATTTCTCTTAGAACCCCTTTTGCAATTGGGTTACTTACTAGGCATCTAGATTCGGAAGAGTAGGAATCCGAAGGAAACAAGTGGCCAAGGTCCTTCATATCATTGGTCCTTTAAAAGGCTATGGATGTCCCATCCTTGAATCAAAAGATTTCTCAAAACAAGGTGAACTCTTGCCCCCACACCTTGGAATTAAATGTTTTTTCATCCCAATTACAAACAAACTCCCTAACAATCCATTCATGACAAACATCCCATATGTGGATGGATGATAGTCCTACATGCTTGACCCAAGAGATGTCCTTGGCCACCTTCCATTCCTCCATATGGACCATTTTGAAAAATAAAAGATGCCCCTTAACATGGTCAGTAGTGATACCCCTTTAGGGATTCAAGGCAAGGTTTCTTGGGATGATGGGGGTGAGAATCTAGGGAAGGTCTATAAGCCCTCTTGTGGGGATCGTTGCCCTTACCAATGGTCTTCATGGCAAAGGTGGGGAAGACTAACAACCCCCCATAAATCATAATACCCAAGGGTGGGGTTGAGTATAAGGTTACCTCTGGGCAGGGTTGAGAGTCTTGTTGAGTGGTCTTTGCTACTTCATGTTGTTCAACCTTGATGTCAATCGCATGGATGCTTCCAATGCCTTTTAAGGTTCCTTCCTTACTGGTATGACATGTCATGACAATGGGGTCTCTTGTGCGTTCTCGTGTAAACGCGGTGGATTCCACACCAACTCCTCTAATGGCCATAACCTCGTGAACCTTGTCGAATGCTTTTGATTTTGGGGGTGTTTGGTTATTAAAAACCACTAAGCTTTGCAACATTCAACTCCCATTTGTTTCATAAACCTGGGGAACCAAGGTTTCTAAACCTTCCCTTTTTGCTACCACCCCTCGCACACCTCTACCTTTGACCCACAACCTTCTTGGTTGAATGTTACACATATCTACCTCCACCCCACAACCTTTGCTCACCTTTCCACCCCCGCACAACCTGTTCCTATTTGCATTTTGTAGGAGCGTGGTGATTCATGCACAAGTTTCAAGTGCAAAACCTCATGCAATGCCTTAGGATGTGGGTCAAGTAGGGGTCGTGCACCTTGTCAAGGGTTCGCAGGGCCTTAGGTCTTGTTGTTTTCCCACACATGCCTGAAGCTATGTAACTTCGGGTTTCTAGTTTACATCGATGCTTCTAGTGTTATCACTAGAAGTCATGGTAGCCCTGCAACCAACCCCCCTCCCCCCCCTCTTTGCCTTGCTTGAAGTTGTTGAGCTCTAGGTGCACTAGTGAAAGTGAAGGTTTTAGTAACATTTCAAGGGTTATGAGAACCTGAGCCATTGCGAACGCTTGTATGACATCATCAAGGGGTGCAACAAGCTCCCGGCTCCCCTTGGAAGGTGTGCGAATTCAAAGCTACAAAGCTTTTTGGTAATGGTGAAACTCATGGCAAAGTTGTTGGGTCATTTAAGGGCGACTGAACCTTTGAGGCATGTGCTCCACCCACCTCCCCTAAATCGAAGCAAGGACCCTTCTTTGTTTTCCTCCTTGGCATAAAAAATCCAAGTTGGTGCAAATTCGTTTGTTTTCAAAGCTCATCCTTGCTTTGCCTTAGACTTCAAAAATAAAAATTTGTCCCCTTGGCTACACCAAATTCCACCTTTTCCCCCAACAACTTGTTAAAAACCCTAGGATCCCCTTATGCCTAACCCAACTCCCCTTTTTGTTCATGTGGATATGTAGTAACTTCACAAGAAAGGTGTGGGGTTCATGTGATGATCCTAAGAAGGGTCATCCCTCTTAGTAATGAACAAGTAAAATCTATGGGGGGAAAAGAGAGGTAAGTGGGTCTTACTAGAAACTTGACCTTATTTACCCCTTGTGACCTTCCCTCTTGGTTAAGGTTGAAGAAATGGGCGGTAGGTGGTGGGTTTCCTTAGTTATTGCCATAAATCACCTCTATTGCCACCCTTTTAGATTCCCCTTCCAACATAAATCTTTCATCATTGTGATAAGGATTAGCGAACTCTTGGTTGGGCAATAGCCTATTAGGCCAAGGAATGTTAGTTGGCATGAAGTAATTCACAAAAATAGCCCTTATAAAATCTTATAAAATAAATATCAACTTCTAAAATGGTTTTCTACTTGGGTTAGTTATCAAACCAACTTGACAATCATCTTCCCTGGTGTTCTTGGAATTGTTGGCTCTTCCCCATATCACTTTTTCGTACAAAATAAGGTTCAAGTTTATGTGCATTTACTAGGAGGAATTCCTCCTCATCTAGGCTTCTTAGTAGGACCGTGTTATTCTTTAACAACCTCCGCACAACATAAGGCCCCTTCCACAATAATTTGAATATTTTTGGTCTTATTTTTAATCCTTTAGGGTACCACACCACGTATTGCCCTTTCATGACCATAATTCAAATCGCAACTCATATGGTAAGAAGGTACCAAACATTCCAAGGGTAGGAGAAACTAGAGACCATAAACTAGTTCAAATAGGGTATATTTAGTGCTAGTCTTGTAAAAGTTTCAATAAGCCCATAAGGTGGTCGGTAACTTTACATCCCAATTTGTGCGATTAGAATTGATTATTTTTTTAAAAATGCCTTCCAACACCTTGTTGGCACCTTTCGGCTTGACTATTCCCTTGGGGGTAGTAGCTCGTGGCCTTCTTATGGTTTATCATAAATTTCACAATTAAAATGTCAATGGTTTCATTGATGAAATGGCCCCCTTTGACACACCCTCAAGCTCCTTGATGGATTCAACTCCAAGTCTAAAGGTGAAGACAATGGAAGGAGAAGGAATTGGGGCACGTTTTTTAATTCGCAACACTTTGAAGGTAAAGGGGTGTGCTGGAGCTCCGGGATGGGACTAGGACAAATGACAAATGGTTCACTTATTCACACAAACCTACACAAACCAAACAACAAATTGGTTAGTGCATAATCGAAACATTTTTGGTGCATGGATGAACCATGCGCAAACACGGATTCACAAGATTCACCATGACCCAAACTTGGGGAAGCCACCACCTTCCCCCTTATAATATTATTTGTGCTTGGCCAAGGGGCTAGCACCCAAATGTCATTTTGTCCCGAAACTCCCAAATGGGATTCCTGAAATTCTTGAAATTGAGACTCTCGTGACTTTGGAGGCCCATAACTTTGTGTGCAGACCTTTGATTGAGGTGAGGTCTAAAGCAAAGTTATAGCCTTTCTTAAGCGCTTTTTAACGGTATGTGGCACACCACTTGCACACAAAGGAATTAGGGTGATTCCTGACTTTTAATGGTTAGGAGTCAAATTGGCAATTTGACTTTTGACCTTTCTTTTGGCCATAACTTGTGTTTTAAGGGTCCAAATGGGTCATGCAAGCCCATTTTAAACATCTACGTTCTAAGAGCTTTTCAATGATATAAAATATTGTTCAATCCAATGGGTTTTGACCCCTATAATAACTCTTTAAAAATTTGGGAGTCCATTGAAACTCCAATTCCCAAAGTGCGAGTTCACTTGGGCTCCAAAGTGTGGATGGTCATCCCCTCACACTTTCTCACATTCTCCCACACTCTCGGGTGCATGAAATATGACTCTTGAATTTCACTTTTAACTCGCACCTTCAAAAGCCCTTGCTTTGGTCGTGAGTCCAAGGCTAAGGTTGCTACACCTTTGGTCGTTGATTAACTCCAAAAGACAATTGAATCTAATGATGATGTGTTCATAAATGAATCGGTCAATTGCAACCATGATGTTGTTTGTGAGGGCCTTGGCTTCTACCCATTTCATGGCATAATTTGTGGCGATGAAAATATAACGATTCCCTATTCGACAAATAGTAGGGTTTATTGGTCTTACAAAATCAATTCCCCTTTATACAAAGGGAACGATAAGGATCATGGGAATAAGAAAGAGAGACCCTAACCCTTGGATTGGTTTGATCTTTTGGCAAATGTCACAACTTTGACAAAAACGTTAGATGTCCTTGTGCAATGAAGGTCACCAATATCCTACCACTAAAATTTTACGAGTTATGATGAACAGTCCAAAGTGGCCCCCTATTGGTCCATCATGGAGTTGTTTTAAGATTTTGTGTGCCTTGTTGAAGAGACCCATGTACAAATGATCCTATACCCACACAATTTATGGAACTTCCTGCCCATTAAGGAATAGGGAAAAGCTTTGATGGTGAACCTCCTCTGTTGGTCCCAATCCAAACTGTTGGGAAAGGTATCGATGCCTAAGTAATGTTGGAGAGGACTAGCCCAATCTTCATGGATAATGTATAAACCTAGCCCCAAATCCTTTACTACATCATCATGGTGAACCCTTTGTTTTTTGGTATGTAGTTTAGATAAGTAATATGGTATAACATGTTGTTTCCTTGGTTTGTAGACCACTTCAATTGTAGATCACTTCAAAATTGAATTCTAGCAGTAGCAACAACCATCAAGCTATGTGGCCTGAGATGAAGGGCCTATTCACCATGTAGACCAAGGCTTGGTGATCCAAAAAAATTGAAGTGGTTGGCTAGGAAATAATGCCTAAACTTCTTCACCACATAGATCATTGCGAATGCCTCCCTTTCTA
>Ga0209208_10008911_pt1 | contig 13284 bp, 3 predicted proteins | sample S1TSphfallax_3_FD_187694 | JGI IMG/M metagenome (GOLD analysis project Ga0209208, IMG submission 187694) | Host-associated microbial communities from peat moss isolated from Minnesota, USA - S1T2_Fd - Sphagnum fallax MG (SPAdes) (version 2) | ecosystem: Host-associated > Plants > Peat moss >...
GGGGGGGGAATGTTTAATATTGAAACAAAACCATAAATTGCCTTTTATTTCCAAGGTTTTATCCTTGTGGGGTCCAAAATGTTTAGGAATTGAACTCTCAATGTATAATAGTATGATCACAATTCGTACCGGTTTTAGATTGTTAAAAATACAAGCAAGTCGGTGTAACCTTGTATAGTTAGTATAAAGGTTCAAAATTTTGAAATATTCCCACCAAGCTTGTGGAACGGTTTTTTTTCAATAATAAATTATGTGGTACATAGTAAAGTCCCCAGTCAACTTTTTACAATAAAGAAAACCCAAGTAACATTTTTATTTTATTTTTTCAAAAAACCAACAAATTGGGGGGGGGGGGCATTCAGAGAGGGCATTTGACACACCTTTTCTCATTTGTTGTTTTGTGCTCCTCATGCCTTGTCAAGCTCTTCTCGCCTCAACTCCTTTAACTCCTAGTTACCTGCGCATCGCACAGCACACATGGTTAGTCCAAAAGTCCTGACTGTTCAGGATGGAGTCAGACTCCCTACTTAGACTCACTAGACCTTGCTGCTATCGAGGCTGAGTCTTAGTCTAACTTGGAGCCGGCCCAAGTTCAACTCCTAGAGTTCGACCACATGACCGAATTCAAGGACCTTTCAAGTTGGTCTAAAGGAATTAAGTCGGGACAACTCGAATTGTTCCTGGGCCAACCCTCTCTTAAGGTTTGGGCCTTGAAGCTTTAAAGGGATAGTTCCTAATTGTCCCTGGCACTTTAACAAGCTTGCCCCTTCTTGGGGTGATTCAAGACAGCATTTAATTGTTCGCTGAAAGTTTTAAGGGGATGGTGCCTCGCACCATAGTCGTGAAGACAATCACCAGTCGTCTTCTTTGGCCAGCAAAGCTCAAGCTTCACCTTAGCCCATCAGAACTTTGAGGTCCAAATGTTTCTCAACTCCTTGAAGAGTCGAACTTCACAGAGACAATTCTAGCTTAAATCTCACATTGTTTTAGTGCCCCAGTAAGGTGGTCTCAATATGAAGCTCGCATCCACTTAAGACGTCTCTTAAACAAAAGGACATGCCAGCATTCCTTTGCCGCTGTTCAAAATGCCCCCAAACACAAAGGGAAAATTCATTTGCCCTCCAGATACACTAAAAAAATCTCACATGGGTTTTACATAACAAAACAATACAGATCATTAGTGGCACATACACAGATCCAAAAACATTTGAAATTCATTTAATCAATATAGTAATTTACCACCATCAATCAACATTTGTAACATGAATTTGTTTTCTCAAAATATTGATCAATGGGATTTTTGTGAATAAACGTATTACAGTTTTTTAATAATCATTGTAACATGTAATTTTACTGAAACATTAAATATATTTAAAGGATTATCTAGATTTGGGGAATCAGTTAGTTAAAAGTTGAATAATTGGAAAAAAGAACTATTCAAAAAAAATTCAAAAAATTCTCAAAAGTTCATTTAAAGTGAAAAATTGAATCAAATTTATATCAGCATTTGCATTTTTCCATCATTATCCACCAAAAGGAAACGTAAATCCTACATTGTTATGCGCTAACATGCTCAAGTAATGTGAGAGTTTTGCTTATATCACTAGTGGCCATACCCCTTTTTGGGTTAAAATGCAATTTGCATGGCTTTTGTTGTAACAACATTGGGTACTTAGATATTTAAATGGAGCAAAAACATGATTGTTTATGTGTGAACTTATTGTGTAACTGAATAAGTTTTTGTTACGTGTTGTGTTTATGTCAACAACTAAGCTACCTTACGCTTGAAACATGGTTTTCTATAATCCAAAGTGAATGATGCATATCTTGAAATTTCAGAACATCTTAAAAGAAAATATATTCATTTAACATTCTTTTGACTTTCTTTCCCTTATTTTGTTCCACAGGAGGGTTCAGCAAACAAGTGAGCCAAACTAAGAACTAATAGATCAACAACCAACTTCCATACTTCAAACCTCAAAATATATTTTTGGTCCATAATTTCACCCAAAATCTAATATAATAGACGAATATATATTTACAGATTTTTACCTTCAACTCCAAAATTGAAGATTTTTGACTTTACTCCAAAATTTTGATAAAAAGTTTAGATTTCCAAAATATGATGTGAGAAACATGGGGCTTGAAACTGTGCACTTTTTCTGTGCCTATCTTGAAACAAGTGGTGCACATATTTCGTGTTGGGTTGTGTTATATCCCGCACATTGCGGCTGGGGGGGCCAGGTTCCATCATTTTGTATTATTCCAAGGCTACTTTTCAAGCCCTTTAACAACCATGATGATAGAATCCTTTCCAAAACCAGCCTTTTTCAGCCTCTTGGTTGTTACAGAGTGAATTGTTATATAAGAAAGTTACATGAATAAAATTCTCAGAAATTCAAATGGAAATAGGAATAGAAAAGAAAAGTTAACTAGAAATAAAGTGTGTCATGTGGTTAGGCGCATATTGTGGAAGTAGCTTATAAAAATGGGTTGATTAGTAGCATACCCCAAACTGCCATTATGGAATAGGAAGCTATCATGATATGTGTTTGTAATGCACCAAAATTTGATATGGTATACCAATGTTCGAAAGATTCTCCCTTTCAAATGAGAACTAACAAATATTTTTGAGATCCAGAGATTCAGAGGGCAGTGAGAACCGTCATTGCTGAGAACCTTTCAGGGCATCACGAGTAAGTAGATGTAAAACATGTCAATAATTTATAATTCATCTTGGGTGGTTGTTCAGGTGGTGGCATTAGGGTTAGGGGTTAGGTCAAACTATGGATTGCAACCAAGTGGCAAAATTGTCCTGGCCCTTGGCTTGCATAAACAACCCTTGTCGAATCTGTAGGCTCACATTTCTTTGATGTGCTCCTCTTGCTCATCTAGCACTGCCGCTGCTCTTATACCTTTGTTGTTGCTCCTCTAGTGTTATGCTTCCTCCTCTTAAAATGCTGCCTCCATCTACTCTAAGGCAAATAAGTGTGCATTGAAGATTGTTCTTTTTTTCTCTGTTTTTTATGTTAATTTTATAAAAAAACTCCTGTTTCCTCTATCCTCCTCTTTGCGCTTATTGTTTTTATTTGTTTGCAGCACTTCCACCTTGAAGATTTCACTTTGACCTTGCTTAATCTTTGTTCAAACTCTTTGATAAATTATATGTTCTTTCTCACAATTCAATTGAAAAAATAATAAATTTACAAGTTCATTTTATTTTATCAATTCATAATTATTTTTAATTGAAAAAATCAAATGATGTTTTAGTAAACCAGTGTACGATAACTGACTATTATGACAAATGTGAGAACTGGTCTACCTGAAACCCAACAAGTAAATTTTTTGGGAAATCTGAATGCGAAGGTTGTTTTTCATTCAAAATTTCTGGTGAATCTTTAAGTCAGTAACAAACATCATATGATGTGACAAAAGCATGCTGACAAAATTGCACAATACTTAGAAAGAAAATGGGGAAAAAGAAGGCATCAATGGCAAATGAAAGATCCTCCATCCTCCTATTACCTCCACCCACTGCTTGTAATCAGTGGTTTTTCTTTTCTTTTTTTTGGCGAATTTTCGCAACCTGGCGACAAAAAAAAAGGGGGGCTGGCGAATCCAACAAAGGCCATTTTTGAGATTTTTTTTTTAAAAATGCGCCATATCTTGAAAAAACACTTAAAAGTCGCCAGATTTAGACAGTGTGCTCCTGTAAGTCGCCAGAACTAGGCAGGATTCCAAAAAAGATCTACTAGTCCACCAGGACAGTCGCCAATTACTGCTAATTAGTGCTGAGGATCCTAGCCAGTGCACCTACTTGAGGAATTTGAAAAAAAAACCCACTGCAAGTAGGTAAGAGGAGTGTTTAGCATGGTGGCTGGGCCCAGAAGGCTACCCATCCAATTGGAGCCACATATTAGACAAAGATTGAATATGTCTGCATGTGTCATGTGGAGGAGATTTTAAAGTGGCATTTGTAGGGGAGGGTGCCCTTGGTAGGACAAATGAACATGATTTTAAAACATGTGGTCTGAAATGTGTACAATTTATGAGCCAGGAAAACTGCTAGAGCCCACCTTCCGGGCAAAGCCCCTAAAGTAGTGGATTGGAGATTGCAAAAGGTGAGCTCAAAGATTGCTTTCTTCATTTTGTGAGTTCTCTTGTCCATTTTTCCTTCATTTTGTCTCTAAAGGGCAAAATCTCATACGCAAGGTTTTGTTATTGGAATCCCAATCTGTGGCTAATGTATAGGCAGTGTTGGGCCGTTCTCAAATTAAATTTTTTTTTTTTAGAATCTTAATGGGTTTCAGGTCAGTTCTCAAAATGAAAACTTATGGGTATCATCAATAGTGATACCCATTATGAAAACTTTATTGTCAGTTGAGATGAGAATTGATTCAATGAGAGCTTCAAAACGTATGAGAACTTAAAAAGATTAGTGTCAATTCCAATTAGGCTTTAGGTTTTAAGTGGACTTTCATTTGTTTAATTAAAAAAATAATACATTTTTTTTATGACCAGGTTGTGAGAACCATCTTTGACAATTGCCAGTTCAAAAATTTATGAGAACCAGCTTGATTGAAAACCAACCAGAACTTTTTTTTAACAGAAGTTTTGAAACCTTGAATGGTTTTCTAAGCTTGAAATTATTATTTTTGAAAACCTAACAGGTTCTTAAAAACAGACCTAAGAGCTGGAACTGGCAATTCTCATGAAAAAGTGAGAACCACCCAAAATGAATAATGTAAGTTCAAGTTTTAATTCAATTGAAATATTAAATCCTTAAATCTTTGTTACTCTGTGTAGCCTAAAGATTTCAGGTATAAGAACTTATTTAGAGTACGTTCGATCACTTGATCCTAGATTAAACCCTAGTTAAAAGAAGTGAGGTAAATTATTATCAATGCCCATTGAAAAACATCATGATGTTTACTTTGTGTTAACTGTTTACCTCAAGATCTGTTTGATTTTCACCAGTAGAGCTGTATTGACCACATCATCCACTTAATGGAGGGTCTCCCTTATGTGATAGCACACGAATGGACATTAACTTGTCAAACCAATGTTGTGCAGAACTTTCTTTTTTTAAAACCTCCGGTCTTAGTTTAGAAAATGCACAATCTATTTGCAAGTTCTTTGAGTTGGGGTTTGAGTTCAGTTCTTCCAATTTTTTTAACTCTTTAGTTCCAGTTTTAACACATTTTTTCAATTCAAGAACCTTTGGTTGCAATTCAAAAATTGGGACTAATTTCTTGTACACACTATATACTCCTCAATGCTAGAGATTGTATGGATACAAAAATTTATAGCAAATTCAAATAAGAGTCCATGTAAATACAAAATCCAACAATTAATTAAAATTAATAATTATTATAAAGTTCGACTTATTTCTTCTTTTTTTAAACCAATTTTTCTACCTAAGGATCTTGACCTTATGTTCAAGAATGTTTTTTCATGGTTTTAATTCGAGATCTAAAAAAGATTAATTTCACAATTCAATCCTTGTGATGGTTCCCAAAAAAAAGGTGTCAACTTGAATTTGAATCACAAGAACCTAGACCTAAACCCTCATATTTAACTTTGTGAATCAAATATCCTCAAAACAATAGTTCAAACACAATAAAAGGACTCAAGAGTTGGGCCAAAGTTTTTCCAAAAAATGGATTTGACACATGGTGTTCATGTGTTGATCTATATTGCATTTTAAACATTTATTGTATAAATTCTTAGATTGTAAATAGATTTTGAAACAAAATACACTACAGAATTTGCAAATAAACAACTAGATTAATGATTAATTTTTAATTGTAATTATCACCTGCGATTTATTACAGAGCTTGGTTGCTATGGACAAATCACATAAAATTTTAATTATAAAATATAATATGTGGCACCAAATTGCAATGGTAGTTACATAAAAATGCAACTTACATGAACTTTTCATCCACCCAAACCAACTTACATGGCATCGTCATTTTGTGACTAATTTTATGACTCGACAATGTAGTTGCATTATTTATGTTTATTTAAATATTTATGAATTAAATATTCAAAAAAATATTATTTATAAATTTATATTTATATTATTGTTAATTTCAATAAGTTCAACTTGTACCATATTAACACGTGGCATTACATAGGCTATGTTAGTTTTGATTGTTAGGTAGGCCATCTATTATGCCAATTTGAGTTCACATAGTATGCATCTAATGTCACAACCCTAGCCTTGGGCTCGCGATCAAGGCAAGGGCTTACAAGGTTGTGGGCCAAAAAGGAAACTGGGGGTCACACAACATACTCCTGGGAGTGTGAGAGGGTGTGAAGGAATGAACCCTCACACCCCCATGGGATTCCACTGTGGGAATTGGAGTCCCAGTGGATTCCTGAATTTTCAAAAGACGATTACAGGGGTCAAACCTTAATTTCTTGAGGCGTTCCTTATATCATTGGAAAGATCTTGGAACGCAAATGTCTCAAATGGGCTCGTATCACCCATTTGGACATCTAAAACACAAGTTATGGCCAAAAGAAAGGCTGGGAGTCAAATTGGCAGTTTGACTCCCAACCACTAAAAGTCAGAAATTGACTTGATTTCCTTGCGTGCAGGTGGCGTGCGATATACCATTGGAAAGATCTCGATGAGGGCTATAACTTTGCTTTAGACTTCATCTCCATCAGAGGTTTTCACGCAAAATTATGGCACTTCATAGTTGCAGGAGTCCCAACCTTGGCAATTTCAAGACTCCCACTTGGGAGTCCCGAGATAAAAAGCCATTTGGATGTGGGCCCCATGGAGAGGCGCAAAGTATACTGTAAGGGGGAAGGTGGTGGCTTCCCCCAAGTTCGGGACGTGATGAGTCTTGTGAATCCGAATTGCTTGTGGCTCGTCCTAGCACCAAAGATGCTCCAACTATGCACTAACCACTTTGTGTTGGTTTTGTGCAGGCTTGTGTGAGTAAGTAAAGCTTGTTAAATCTTCCTAATCCTATCCTAGAGCTCCAACATGCCCCTCTACCCCTCCAAAGTGCTACGAACCAAGGAACATGCCTCAACTTTTTGCCCTTCTGTTGTTTTCTATTTTGGGACTCACATTTGAATCCTTCAAGGAGTCAGGAGCGTGTCATCTAACCCAAGTTGGCTTCATAGCTAGTGAATATTTAGTCAACATTTCAACATGTCATCCATGGGAATTGATCATGTACCACCAAGCCACCCCACTTGTGGCCAAGAAGTAATGTGCATTCTATTTAACCTACTTCATTTAAAACATTACACAAAACATCATTTTTGATCTTTGATATTCTATTAAGATTTTCTCTGAATGACAATAGTAAATTAGAAATTTAAAGTTTTTTCAATAATGTATACAAGTATATATTTTTCCTCTTGAAAATATAAATTGATTTGAAAAAATTAAATTAAATTATTTTTATTGATACAATTTCAATGACCATTATGTGGGAAAAAAATTCAATCACAAGATTTATAAATGGATAATGTAATATATATATATATTTCATTCAATTTTTTAAATTATATTATAAAAAATTTCTTCCAATATATCAAAATTTTACCATAGAATTTAATTTGAATGTGTGATATATAATGGAAATTTTTTAATTCACACCTTTTTTGGTTAAATTCACGCCCTTTCTTCGTGCATTTCTTCACGCGTCCGATTATATGCAGATTAAATTTGAGTGTGTCTACCCCACCCCCCTAAGTCAAATGAACATCAGGGGGGTGGGGCAAACACACTCAAATTTAATCTGCATATAATCGGACGTGCGAAAAAAGGGTGTGAATTTAACCAAAAAAGGTGTGAATTAAATTTTTTGCTATATAATTTATTCATATATAATATTTATAAAATCATAAATAAATAAATAAATAAATAAAAATAAAAATTCTTTTATTAACCATATTATTTATAATGTAAAAGATTAATCTAAATAATAATTTTTAATTAATTCCACATAATTAATTGATTTTATGAAATTATTTATTATGTTTACACATAAAATATTCTAAGTTTTACTTAAAATATGATTTTTAAAAATGTAAAAATGAATTATGTTTTTTAACATCTCAAAACTCTACTTGATTTAAGAAATTATATTATACAATTTTTTAAAATAATAGATCATGATTATACCAACAAAATGTAATTTAAATATATGATATATAACTTATTCATTAGATAATGTTTATAAATGGGTCATAAATTACATTGTCTACCTAATTGAGTAAGTAATTCAAAAACTATCACATATCAACATGATTAAATATGTAATATTTACTACTTTACAATTTAGTAATTGATCGATTACCTAGCCTCCCTAATTAGTTAACTAATTAAAAACATCGTGACATATCAACATGATAAAATACCTATTATTTAGTCACATACATATTACCTATTAGTTAGCCCTATTTCTACCATTAATTGGCATGGAACCTTTAAAATTTGCACACAAACCCACCAAAACCTACTACACATTTAATGGTTAATTTATTAAAGAAAGTTACTGGGGAAAAAAAATTAGACCACTAATTTAACAATTTCATCGTCTAACTTTTTTTTCACATTTAATTACATGTGCATTTGCAACTAGGATTTATACAGTGCAAATCATGATGAAAAAATGCCACATGGTGTCCAATGGCTTATGGAGCACCTTCCAAGTCATAGAAACAACTACATTTCATTTATTTTGGGATGCCACTAAAAATGGATTATATAAGTTTATTTTTCATCCAAATTAACATTAATCATAAGCATAAATTACATATGCAATTATAAACCACTTTGTAGTTGTTTATGTGACTACAAGTCGTTTTACCAAATGTCACAAAGGAGAATTGTTATAGTTGCAAAAATGGTTGATTTGGACTCAAGTTGCAAACACATGGGTTACAATATACATGATTCCTTGGAGTGATATGACCCATACTATAATTATAAACATTTGAAAACTTTGTATCAAGCTCTACATTATAGTCAAATGTACAACTTTGTTTTCAACCATGATTATAAATTGTGAAATATTTTAATCATTCAAGACATTTGTATATCAAAGTTTCATAAGGTGTGTGCGAAAAGAAATTTGAATCATTCAACACATGTGGTCTTTTCTAAAAGTATATAAGAGTTCACAATAAATTTGAAAACATTTTATGCAATATACCATAGTATCTTGGCGGTCAAAACACTAATGTGTTGAATAATTAATATAATTTGACAATTTTGATTCAACACAAGTTTTTAATTTTGCAATTTTTGGCATATATAAAAATTTTAAAAATCATTAAACTTCTCACAAGCTTCTTATTGTACTTTTGGTTAGATTAATCAAAGTTAATGTTACTTTGTTGAACATGGCATGGGTTCAAGTCTAGTTGCCTTTATTGAATTTTCAAAAAAATTGACAAACAATTTTTTTTGTGAAGAATTCAGCAAAATGAAAAATAATATTATTTTTGCCAAAGTTGCCCAAGTATTACAATATTTGATAAGGACAGAGGATATTTGAAATTTTAAAAACATGTTTGCATCCTTGTTTAAATTTTTTAAAACATACATAAGGATTGTTGTTATATTATGAATTTATATCAAAATTTTGAGGTTCTAACTTTGCAAGTAACGAAACACATTTCCCACAAAATAATAATCCAAATCATTATGCTCCCATAATGATTTTTCAAAGATACAAAGATATAAGTTTAAGTATTGTCCACACCTTTTGTGGTATAAATATTATGTTTGAACCCATTAGATCATGAATTATGTCACATATTTTGTTACATACACACAATTACCTACATTTTTTGTCATTAACTACCTTCCATAACCTACATTTGAGTAGATGGATTGATTGGCTATATATAAAAAGTTTGTTTATTGCTCCCATATCATTGACTATATTTGATAACTAGTTCAAGGGCACCAATTATTGAAAAGTCTCGATGTTATCGGACTTCAACTATACTTGGTAACCAACAATTATCCCCAGGGTATGTCTCATACAAATTTTTTATCTCTTGCAACGGGAGCCTTGTAATCAACACCCTTTCATTGGTTACCTACTACTTGAAATAACATAAATTAAAAATTGGATCCATTGAATATTTGGGTCCAAAATATTCAAATGGGTCTAAAAACAATAAAAGGATGGATTCAAGGGTGCCCTTTTTGAAAGTCCTTTCCAAAGATTCATTTGATATATGGCATTCATTTGTTGGTCTATAAACCCAAAATTTTCATTTTTCATACCCAATTTGTAACTATGTGATAGATATAAATATTTTTTAATCACCTTTTGATTTTATATTAGGTGAAAGCATGGTTAAATGGCTCACTTTTGGCCTTTTGAAAGTCAAAATTTAATATTAACAAATATTTTTGCATTTTGATAATTATCAACTTATGCATTCAATGTACATTTCCTATGCTTTCATTCCAAAATAAAAGTCACCATAAATGTGTTCATGCTAGAAATACACTAAAGTCCTTGTAAAAACAAGTAATTTTGAATGATAAATGGATTAATAACACCTAATAATGCCATATGAAATTAATTGTTGTAAAAAAATCTATAGGGTAAGTTTCAATTCATCTATTCTTCAACACCTCATTTGATGTTGTTTTGTTTTTGAATAAAAAAATTGACCCTGCTATGGCATATTTAAAAAGTTCACGTGCCAAATTTTATTTTGTGATTGGGAAAGTGCCATTATTTCAAAAGTCCAATATGATTTCATTTTCAATATAGTTTTTAACAAAGTTTATTGCAAATTATATAACTAAAAAAAAAAAAATGCTAATGTCGAATACAAGTTTACATTTTAGATTCATCTATAGTCTAAAAAAATTACAATTGTGACAAACCAATATTTGTCCCCTTAACCATGTTTTCACCTTATCATGTATGTTATGAATTTATGTTTTTTATCACATAAAAATGAATAACTAAATCATTCAATTTTTTTTTTCAAAATTCATGATTTTGAAGGAATTTTATTAAAAACCAAATATCAACAATAAACTTACATTGCACATTTAAATAATAATTTCACAAAAATAACCTCTTTTTGGCCCTTGAATTGTTAAAATCAAATTCTTTTCCAATTTTTAGCATGAGCTTGTTGCACATTTGATAAGGAAAAAAGAGTGAGAAGAAAACAACATTCATTCATAACAATGTTCTAGTTGTTTTCAATATGCAAAAGGACTCTTGAAACATTATGAATTTGCATAAAAATTTGAGGATTAAATTTTTTCAAATAATGGAACCTATTCCACACAAAAAATTACAATCCAAATTTTTTGCACCCCCTAGTTTTTAAGCACATTGCAATCTTTCAAAGATATAAAACTATAATTTCTAAGCATATTAAATACCCCTTGTAGGTCTTTTTGTTGTGACCACATCAAATTTTTTTTCACATTTGAAAACTGATTTCCCCAAATTATTTCATATTATAAGCCTTTCCCATGTTTCAAACTTCCTAATTAGTGCAAACATGGTGAAGTAAATGCAAAAAGAAGACATTTATACATAAATTTTGTGTCATACATAGAATTGTTAAAAAGTAACATAAAATTGGGTGAAATTATGTGTCAAGTACATCCATACTATCTATTAGGTTTTTAGGAATCTAGTTTCAAAAAATGGAAACCAAATGATATTAAAAAGTAGATAAAAAGTACATTTTAAACATATTAATTTAATATATGTTCAAATGTACTTTTACACTAGATAAATTAATGAAATATATATTTATTAAGTTAAAATATGAAGATCATCATATATTCCAAAGACTCATCATAAAACTTACTTGACACCTATTTGAAACCTATTTTCACAATTTGAAAATTGAAAATCAATGCCCATTAATAAAAAAAATCTTATTTTGGATCACTTAATTAAAAAAATTAAATGTTTGACAATTTTATGTTTAAAATAAGTCTCTCCTTTAATTTTTTGATCTTGCCATTTTTTAAAATTTGGTGTTTTTAAAAGTTCAACTTATATGTCATGTTGAAATTGTTTAAAAGCCCATAATTTTAATTGCTAACCCATTCATGAATTTTAGAAAAAAGATGTCATCATTTCATTTCAAATTTGATTAAGATGAATCCATTTTCAAATTTTATATGGATTTTATGTTAGGAATGTTAGTTTACTTGCCTAGTTATATCATAATTTAGTTAATCCTAAGCTAGTTTAGGGTAATTAAGTGTGTTTTATCTTGAAACTAATTCAAGTGTGGATTGAGTTTACAATATAATTCAAAATTGTGTGTTTTAAAATAACTTTTAATGATTTGAGGCTCCAAAACACACAAGTTTGTTGTGGCAAGTTTTATGTGTTTTTATGTAAATTCCATTATGATAAATGATTCTATGTGTATTCCATTTTATGTTTTGTGTTTGGGTTCGTAGTGTTTGTAAGTGAATTGTGTTTTGGTTTAGAGGTGATGTGCCATTTAGGATGATTGTCGCATCTTTAGCTTTGGGTTCGCGACTAAGGAAAAAGGGTCTCAAGGGTGTGGGCCAAGAAGAGTGTGAGAAGGAAGACTCACACCCCCAAGTGAGCTTTCCTTTTGGGAGTTGGAGTCCCAGTGGACTTTCGAACCTTCAGAGAGCGATTGCAGAAGTCAAAACACCTCACATTAAAGTGTTTTTTATATCATTGGAAAGTTATTGAAGTGTAGATGTCTAAAATGGGCTTGCACGACTTGTTGGGACATTTGCAACACAAGTTATGGCAAAAAGAAAGGTCGGGAGTCAAATTGGCAGTTTGACTCCTGACCACAAAAATTTGAAAATTGACTCGACTTCCATGCGTGCAGATCAAGTGTGATACACCGTTGGAAAGCTCTCGACGATAGCTACAACTTTGATTAGACCTCATTCCGATTGGAGGTCTAAGTAAGAAATTATGGCCTCGCAAAGTTGCGAGAGTTCAATCTTAACAGTTTTGGGATTCCCCTTTGGGAGTCTCAGGACAAAAAGGCCATTTGGATGGGGGCCTTGCGGAGAGGCCCAAAGAATACTATATGGGGGAAGGTGGTGGCTTCCCTCGAGTTTGGGCCGTGGTGAGTCTTGTGAGTCCAAAGTCACCTGTGGCTTGTCCTAGTACCTAAGGTGTTGTAACATAATACTAACCAACTTGTGATTGGTTAGATGTAGAACCAAGTGAATGAATAGATTGTTTGTCATTATTTTTAGTCCCATCTTGGAGCTCTAGCACGCCTCTTTACCCCTTTAAAGTGTTGAAA
>Ga0209208_10008912_pt1 | contig 13283 bp, 10 predicted proteins | sample S1TSphfallax_3_FD_187694 | JGI IMG/M metagenome (GOLD analysis project Ga0209208, IMG submission 187694) | Host-associated microbial communities from peat moss isolated from Minnesota, USA - S1T2_Fd - Sphagnum fallax MG (SPAdes) (version 2) | ecosystem: Host-associated > Plants > Peat moss >...
TATTCTGTAGATGATCAAATCTCTTCAAAAAAATCTCTTGTCATTTCGTAGGGCAATCCACATTGATGCAGTTGGAGAGAAAGCCATAAACTGCGATGATAAATTTGATTCCAAGAAGAAAATTGTGGGTATGGACAGGCATTGAACAGCCAACCACCTAATTGTGAAAATTGGTTGAGTTTTATAAATAATCACAAAAATCTAAGCATTTATCTACCCAACCATAAGGTAAATCGATAATTACTCCTCCAATACGAAAAAATAATTATGCTAAAATGAAAAGAAAAAAACAATATGATGATTGAGGAATGAAACCAGAGCTGGAGGCTCCTGGGAAGGCTCCAAAGATCAAGCAATTTGCTCTACAACTACCTATAGAGGTTGATTGAACCTATCCAACTTACAATGGGCTGGCTCTTGGGGTTCTCTTGATAATTCGCAATGTAGGTGGAGGATTGAAGCCTTCAATATTTATTTACAAAACATGTGTTGTTAAGTTATGAAGAAAGTAGTCTATATTGTCGGTCGTGCACATCTATCTAAAAGGCCTAGGGACAACTATTTTTGAACGGCCTGGATTAAGTACAAAAACTTGTACAAGTTGGGATTCCTCTTGTACATCTAGCTCGTGTATTGGCCATATCGTAATGCAAGAACTCAATGTTTGGAGGTGCACCGCCTTTTGAAGCTATTTTCATTGTATAATATGGGTGTAAAAGCAAGGTTGGGACATGACAAGAATACAACATTCACCCAAATGAAGGTGAGAATGTTTGATAATCAAAAGGAAACATTCTTAATATTTTCAAGTTGCATTCTGAATTTGGGAGTTTGAATTTTGGGAAGTTGTAATTTTTTGCGAAAAGATTCAAATTTATCCAAATCAAATGATTTTTAATTCATTAAAACTTTCTATGAAAATATTATATCATAATGGGCTTACATTCACAAAACCAAGTTATGTTTTCAAAGTTTTGTCCATTCGAAAAGGAAAATAAAATTCAATTGAGAAAATTAACATGGTGTTAGAAAGCTTTTGACAATAACTATAAGAAACTCTATTTATATCTTTGATTTGGTAGAATTTCTTAAAAGTTGTATGGGTTTGTAAAGTTGTGGGACATCAAAACATCTTGATTTGATATTTACCTTTAAGGCATCGAGAATTTTGGGGATGTAATTCCAATTGACATATGAAGAGTATATTAAAGGGAAAGTAATACCACTTATAGGAATTCAAGTTGTGGTGACCTTGTGTGAATCCACAAAACAAGTTCATGACCTAGTTTTAGTTTTAAATTACATTAACCACCTTTTTCATATGTTTGTGCAATTTCATTGTTCCAAAAGTGTGTGTGAAATGTGTAGTTTCATCTTTGCAATTTTGAGGTTCTAACATTCTAATATCAATCATAAGGATGCATAATAATATGTGATGATAAAAAAATATCATTCATTTAAATAATGGTTCAAAAGTTAAGGACTTGTTCTTTTAACATGGTGATGAGAGGAGGTGAAAGGTTCAAACCTTCACACTTGCACCTTAAGTTGATGGGCTAAATGTTTGGGTGGGTTGACTTGTTAGTTTAAACTACTTAACTTAATGAAAGTTCCTAAGTGCTTAGCTTAGGTTTGGAATTATCTATAATGAATTTATTACTAATGATTTAACTATTGGTGAATTCATTTGACCATAGCAATTGGTCCTAGTTTACTAAGGGCCACTTTCTCCACGGTAAATTTGTTCAATTTCACTCAAAAACTAATGTAACACATAATGAACTTGGAAACATATTGGTGTATGCCAAAAAATGTTTATTTAACATAATAAGTACAATATTGATCTTTTATTAACATTTCCATTGATCCTTTAAAATTCTCACAAGTCTACCAAACCCTATTACACATTTAACAAATTGTAAAATAAAAGTGCATATCCATGAGTTTTGCAAGTGTGACAAAAAATGTAGGCAAAATTCAAAAGTCCATTACTTATTGGCTATCCATGATTTTGATTTGATTTTTTCATTTTTAAAAGGTTGATTATGATAACTTTAAATGAGTCCTTTTTATTATTATTTCAATGGATCTTATTTGATTTATTTTTTTGTACCTAAGGAATAAAGGAAAAATTGCCATTGTGACATCCATATAAAGTCACTGTAGTGGGCAAACACCTAATAGGTGGGTGGGTAGGTAGGTAAATAAATAGGTAGGGAGGTAGGCAGGTGGGTGGGTAGGTAGGTTGGTAAATATGAAGGTAGGTTGTAGTAGGTAGGTAAGTATGAAGGTCGGTAAATAGGTCCATAGGTAGGTAGGTAAGAAGGTTGTAAAACATGGTATAAATAGGGAGGTAGGATGCCCCATTGGACAATAATTACAATGGCCATTTTGACCAAAGGTGTAATTTGTTTATGTCCAACTTGATTAAATGTTTCAATTGACTAAACTACATTCGACATTTTGACTAAAGTGGTCAATCTTTGTTCAATTTGACTAGATGTCCAAGTTGACAAATAGTTAAATAGGTCATTTCAACTAAGTTGATTGGTCAAAAGATACACTTATCATTCAAACCTTTAGCCTTTAATCAAAATGTACATGTTTAGTAAACATGGACCATTTGAAAAACCAAGAATTCCAGTAATGTTCAAAGGTCTTTTTCAACATAACCTAAATGCTTAGACATACTTGAGAAGAGACCAAAACTTGCAAAATGTGAATGGAATGAGTTACCATGAATTGAAATTGTGATGTTTTTTTGGTAGGAAAGGTGAAAAAAGGTAAATTTCAAGTTGTTTTATAGAATATGTATCCCAAGTCCATACTTGTCTTTTGATTTTAGACTTTAACTCTCACAAGGTTCATAAATCATCTTATCACTATATAGCTTTGGTTCGATAATGGGGCACAAATTTGCAAGTTTGCCCAAGATCATTACATGATTTGCCCTAAATCTCATGCATACAAATTTGAGGAGATTTTCCTATGAATCCAAAAACAACTTTTGCAATATTGGTGGGTGTTGCTTTTATAAATACATAATTTTTCTTAAGGATGTGTATAGCCCACACCCATTTCCAAACACAACTATTACAATAGAAATGGGGTGTTATCAAGGTGATAAAAGATTTTTTAAAATATTAAAATGGAAATACATTGAAAAATCACATCCATTGAAACCACACTACCCTACAATTAAAACTCAAAAAAAACTCATATACAACTATTATGCAACTTTTTCTTAGGTATTATAACTAGTGTGTAGCCATCCCTTTAAAAATATGGTGTATTAATAAATAATTTGCCACATCAAAAAATGAATTAGTTGCATTATAGTTGCAAGTGAGTTGAAAATGGGTCTTCTATATGATAATTTATACACATAATACATACATAAGTAGTCAACCATGTTTGACTTTTTAAGAAGTTACATTGTAGTTGCATGTGGCAACTATTTTAGAACTATTATAAATGTGCCACTAAATAAAGAACTATGTTGCAACTAGGCATAATGTACATACATGCGATCATGTCACGTGTCCACATTTCCACCACCCATTATGGAATACATTTGCAATTTATTTTTTATTATAATTCCCATTGATATAATTTGTACAACTATTAGTGTGCCAATATTAAAGCACTACTATTCAACTATGTTATGAATATAATACAACTATTTGCAATTTAATAAAGATACATATTCATTAGTTATTTATATCTTCATCATATGTGTTTTATTTGGAGTGATTTAAAATGTTATGGGAGTGCTACTTCAAACTTTGGAAATCATCTTTGACATGTAAAGGAAAAGGAATAGTGAAAAAATAACAAAAAGAGAAATAAACTTTCCAACTTACAAACATTTTTTTTTCCTTTTTTTTTAACCTTTCAAACCTCATAACTTTCTTATTTTTTATTCATTTTAAATGATTTAAAGTGTTATAGGAATGATATTTGAAGTTCTACAAATCATTTTTGGATTCTCATAACAATAGAGCAACATACAAGGACTTTTTTAGATGTCCAGAAATTGACCTTTGTAACATTCAGTGGTTTTTTTTTGGACTTTTTAACCCCTTCTACTTTAGAAGGTCATAACTTTGTCAATTCTACTATGTTTCTAATGATTCTTAGTGCCTGAGAGGTGTTAATAGGAGGGGTTCAAGTTTGGTTTAGACACTAGAAATAATGGAACCCTCCTTTTGGATCTAGTTGCCCTAAACATTTAAGTGTTGTAATTGCAATTTAATTTAACTAAGAAACAATTAAAAGATTTAACCCATATGCTTTGTCTTCAAATCCCATGTTACAAACTATATATAGAAGGCTTGTTCTTTCATATTCTCACATTAAAATACATGTTTCATTGTGGGATGAGCTCAAAAAAGCTTAACTGAAAGGCAAAACATAAAATAAAAATAAAATTTCATGATTATTCTTAGTTCACTTAGTCTTGTGTTTTCCTACCTACTTACCTATTTATCTAAGTATTGGTCCTATTTTTTTACCTACCTATGTAGGTAGGTAGGTCTTAGGTAAATACGTAGGTATGTAAATCCTAAAACCTACCAACCTACTTACCTATGGTTATGTACGACCTACCTAACTACTAAAATAAATATTTTTATTTATTTATTTATACCAAAATACAACTAATATGCCATGTAGTATTTTTTTATTGTGCCATGTGTCACAATCTTGGACCATCATACGGAGATCAATATTTTGAAAAGAAAATCATTTTTATGTCCAAATTTTTTCATAATGCCACATTTCAAATTTTAATAGATGAATGATAATCAATGACATCAACATGACATCATGAGTGCAATTATAATGGAGTTGCATAGTAGTTGAAAATGAATTGTTTTGATTGAGTTGCAATTGAGTTGTAATGAGTTGCATCGTATATACAGTGAGTTACAATTTGACAACTCATGTAACTTATCTATTAACATTCATGGCGTATAAATATAGTGAGTTGCAAGGCAAGTTGCAAAACTCCCCTTTTTCTCATAGTGAACCCATTTGTAAACATAACTATTCCAATATTGGTGGGGCCATTTTTTTAATAAAAAAATGTTTTTTTTCCAAAGGTGGGTATAGCCCATTCCCATTTCCAAACACAACAATTACATTATGGTGGGGCCAATTTTTATTTTGATAAAAGGGATTTTTTTTTAGTGGTGGGTAAAGCCCACCCCCATTTCCATAGACAATTATTTCAATATTAGAATGGGGATTTATTTTTTAATGAAAGGAAATTTTTTTCTCTTGGTGGATATAGTTGAATGTTGGATAGGAATCCCAAGGAGCAAAGGGTATCATTCGAGCATCATTGATAAAATACCCCCAAATATCAGTTTAAGTGTCCTAAGCCTAGCCTTGGGTTCACGACCAAGGCAAGGGCTTGCAAAGGTGTGGGCCAAGAAGGAAGCCCGGGAATCACATTTCATGCTCCTAGGAGTGTAGGAAAATGTGAGGGAAAGAACTCTCACACTCCCAAGTGAGCTCCCATTTTGGGAGTTGGAGTCCAATGGACTTTCAAATTTTAGAGAGTGATTGCAGGGGTCAAAACCCATTGGATTGAGGAGTTTTTTATATCATTGGAAAGCTCTTGGAACCTAAATATCTAAAATGGGCTCGTATGACCCATTTGCACACTTGAAACACAAGTTATGGTAAAAGAAGGGCCGAGAATCAAATTGGCAATTTGACTCCCGACCACTAAAAGTCAGGAATCACCCCGATTTACTTACGTGCAAGTGGCATGTGACATATCATCGGAAAGCTTTTAACAACGGCTACAACTTTGCTTTCGACCTCATTTCAATTGGAGGTTTTCACACAAAGTTATGGGCCCCCAAAGTCCCAAGTTAAGGGAGTCCCAACTTTGGGAATTTCGGGACTCCCACTTGGGAGTCCCGGGACAAAATGACATTTGGGTGCTGGTCCTATGGCCAGGCACAAAAAAGGGGGGAGGGAGGTAACAGCCCCATCACATCATTAATCAACGTTCAAAAAGTATAAAAGGGGTAGAAAGCGCCACGCAATGGCAACGCCATCCTCCCCAAAAATATTCAAGTGGCACCATTCAACCTTAAAGGCCTGATCAACACTATCTTGGACACTAAACACGCAAGTAGATTTGAGGGAATTGATGGCTTTCTAGCTCACCATCCCAATTTCAACAATAGCGACCCAAGCTTGTTGGAGAACATTGCGGGAGGAGTATTACGCATCAAAGTGCATCCTACACCTATCCGACCAAAGGAAATAAAGAATGAAACTCCTAAGAATATCCTGTGGCTACCTAATAAAAACCACCAAAGTGATAGTCCTGGATTTTGGGAGGATCATCTTCTCTTTCGACAACTAGATCGTTTAATAAATAAAAGGCCAAGAAAGGGCAACGTCATCTGAAGCCTTCCATTTTTGCCAAACCCTAAAATACACCTCCCAAGTGTATTTTGTTTTAGCACATTCAAGGAGGCAGTGTTGTGGCGATTTAGAAAGCCCATTAGGGCAGACCTTGCACGTAGGAGGGATACCCATGCATTGGAGCCAAGTGCCAACAAGGAGCCCACGACTAAGGGTGAGCCAAATGATAGTTCCAACCTTGCGAGGGCGGGAGTTGTGTCAAATTCTGGCCAACACATGGCGATCTGTCAAATTGTTGAGATTGAGCTGTTGGATGAAGGAGCGGATTACAGGAACCTTAGACAATCGCCTCGAGTTCAAATATCCCCATTTAACCGAGTAACCAAAGAAGGGCGAGTCCCTTGAAAGGGGGTCGCTTGCCAATGCCATTCTTCGAATCCTAGGGGAGAATGTTAATGAAGCTGGTATCAGAGATCCAGTATAGAATAGATTTGGGGAGTGTAGAGAAGTCTTTGACCACTCTGAAGGGAGCTATGTGTTTATCTTGAAATAGAATTTTGATTAAGTGGTAGCATGCGGGTAAAAGTGTCACCTCTTGAGAATTCACGGCTCTAATAAGACCCTTAAAAGAAATCGTGCGAAATTCAATGGCTTTTACCAAGTTTGGGAGAACTTCCGCCATTCGGTAAATCCATGTGGGAAGGGCAAGATGACATGTTGCCTTGTTGTTAATTTAGTCACCAATTTTGAAGCCACTAAATAATGCAGCTGGGTTCTAAGGGATGTTAGAGATGATGATATCCCTATTTGTTCGATTAGTAACGTGGGAGTTCATTTCTAGTGCCAAGAGGCTCTTCCATTTCCTCCTAGTCCCATAAGTCCCTTATTTTTATGCATCCAACCTTAGCAATGGCCCACCCCTCATTAAGTCCATTCACCCTTAAAGGTCAGTTGGCAGAGTTAGTGACCAAGGGGTTGCTAAAGATTGGTTGTTTGAGGACTTCCCCTTGCAATGTGGGTTCAATTTTGCGAGACTTACTTTCACATTCAGCCAGGATCCGAATATGTTTTTCTAGAATGAGAAAGTCGTTCTTTGGAGTTTTGGGGCTATGAATAGCTAGTTAACGTCTTTATTCCTTGGGCTTTTCCCATGGACTGAGAGTTGAACTTGATCCGTGCGATGTTTCAATATCTTCTTCCAGGGTTCATAACCGGGGGATAGTCCTTTCATTAGTAATTTGGCAAGAAAGGTTTCTGACTGAGCTTTGGGGTCGATGATTCCTAGGCCCTCGTTCGAAGAGAAAAGCGTGAGGGAGTCCCATTTTACCTTTGCTTGGGTTCTAATTGCTTTTCCTCCCAACTGAAGTTCTATATCACCCCCGTAATTTGATTACACATTCTCGGATTAGGGTTCCAGCAAGCTGCATTGGCTATGAATATTCTACATGCAAGGGAAAGGTTACAGTTTCCCCACGCTATCATTTTACCCTTTAATGAGATCATAAGTTTATCAAAGTTTGCCTCTGTGGGGAGTTGGAATGCAATTTGGATGCCTAGGTAGCCAACTCCTTCGCTCTCAAGGACCCACTTTAGCCTTACCTCTTAACCCCATTCCCAAGCATGCTTCTCTATGCTGGCCCAAATGGCGGCAAACTACCCCCAATTGATTTTCACCCTAGATGTAAGAAAAAAAAGATCTAGTACTAACCGCATTTTGTCCATGGTGCTTTTGGTTTTCTTGAGATAGAGAGCGGTATCATGAACAAATGTTTAGTCCTAAACACAACCTCCTTTGGGTAGGGTTAGCCCCTCCACATTATATTGAATATCGTCTAACATATGTCTAAGGACATCCACTACTAATATAAATAAGTAAGGAGCCAATGGGCAACCTTGTTTCACCAATTTGGATAACTTAAAATCTTCTCCAAATTCTCCTTTAACTTGGACCGATGATGAGGCTAGCCAATATAATGAGGAAACCCACTTAATCCATTTGGGGCTAAACCCTAATTTGGACATGGTTATAAAACAAAACCCCATTCTATTTTGTCAAAGGCTTTTTCAAAGTTGAGGAGAAGCAAGATTAGGTCCTGTTCATTTTTTATTGCCCACTCAAATGATTCTTGGGCTAAAAAGTTATTATCTAGAATGTTCTTCCCCATCACAAAGCCAGTCTGGTTGGGTCGTGGTGAGTCTTGTGAATCCGTGTTTCCACATGGCTCATCCGTGCACCAAAGTGCTCTAACTACACAATAATAACTTGTTGTTTGGTTTGTACAAGTTTGCATGAGTAATTGAATTGCTTATTATTCTTTCTAATCCCATCCCGAAGCTCCAGCACACCCCTTTACCCCCAAAGTGTTGCGAGCCAAGGAGCATGCCCCAACTCCTTCTCCTTCATCTATCTTCACCTTTAGACTCACAATTGAATCCATCAAGGAGCTTTGGGTGCGTCATTAAGTGATATCCATATTGATATTCTGACCCTTAATGTCCTTTCATGAATTTCACCCTTCTTTTTAAAAAATTAATAAATTGAGAATCAAGAGAAAGGTTTTTTTTCCCTAGATCCAATTCTCAACTAGAGGCCTTAAATGGTAGGTGTAGGGGGATAGGTAGTAGCTTCTAGAAAAAAGAAGAAGGAATCCTAAGTGGTCATTGGGCGTAGGGTGTACGGGGTTAAGTAAAAACTAAGAACTAGGAGGTAGAAACTTTTCAAAGAAGGAATCTTAAACCCTAAATGATGCCCAATGGGCATTTTGCTCTCAATATAAAAAAACTAGCCTCTCCAATTTTTCCCCTTCTCACATTGTGTTTCCTCACATCAAAGCTTTCAAAACTCTTTCACATTGTGTTTCCTCATTTGAAACCTTTCAAAGCTTCTTCATTTTTATTTGCATTTAGTTTAGGTGTTAAAACCCTCAGGGAGTTGAGGGTTTTTTTTGAGTTCCTTCCACAATGCAAGTTTTATTTTCCTTCCTTCTTGCTTGTTCGTGTGCTTACTTCACTTACTTACCTTGCAAGTTTGTTTCACTTGCTTACTTCACCAACCTCATGTCCTTTTTTTACCTACCTTGTTTGCCTAGTTGCTTACCTCCATTGCCTATTTGGTTGCTTGCTTTTGTTGCATGTTTGTCATTTTGGTACCTCGCATGCTTACCTTGTGTGCCTACTCTTGCATGCTTTGCCCAACTTGTGTTCTTGTTTTGTTTGCCCACTTTTTCATTTGCTTCGCATGTTGCTTTACCACCTACTCCTGCTTGATTTATTGCTGTCATTTATTTTTGCCTATTCTTGCTTGTTTCGCCACTTGCTTTTGCTTGCTTTGCTTACTCTATTTGTTTCGTGACCTATTCATGCTTGCTCATGCCTGCTTTGCTACCTACTTCATCTCTTGCTTCATTGCATGTTTTGTCACTTGCTTCTGCCATGGTCGCTTCTACAAGTATTTCGCTTATTTTTGTGTGCTTCGCCACCTATTTGCCTACCTTATTATTATTTTGTTTAAGTTTCAAGCTCACCCCCCTTTCTTGGTGTTTCTTCCCTTCTTTATTTGTGTAAGAGGTGGAGCATAAGAGGCATGATAATCCTACATTCTAGTAAAAAAATAATTTTGTTTTCTCTCTTGGATTTGTAACTTTTATATTTTGTTATTTTTTTCATTTTTTAGATGTTGTATAATTTATTTTAAATTTATTTTTGTTTTGTAGGTTTTTTACACTTGGACTATTTTGCATATTCCCAAACATTAAACACATAAACCTTAAACCCTAAACCAAATTTTAATCAACATTTTTTTTTTCATTTTTCTTACTATGACCTTTCATTATATCTTCATTTTTTCATTTTCTTACTTTAACCCCTTTTGATTTGTAAATGCTTGTAATTGTTTTCTAAACCTTCAAACCTTTTATTGCATTGTTATTTCTAATTTGTTTGTTTGCAATTGTATGTAGTGTTTGGGATAGATTTGGCAGAATATTGTTGATTACTTTTCTTCTACTAAATCTTTTGTGAAAATTGCAACATGGAACATTCATCCAAAAATGAAAACAAACTAAATGAAACATGTGATGTTATTTTCATGAATGAAGTTGTCGTGGAAGAACATAATGTTGAAGAAAAGTATGAAATAAATCCTAGTTTGCAATTTGAAACTAGAAGAAATTTGCAAACTAATAATGAACAAAAAATAGTGAAGTAACATCTTAAAAAATTGCACAGTCAAAATAAATTGTGGAAACTAGAAGGAAGAAATGCTTTGTATTGGTCTTTATTTTGTATAAATGATAGCAAACCTTTGAACTTAGAGCATCCACAAGTAATGAAATGTTTGTTATGTTATAATGCACCTATGAATGTTTAAAACCCAAGAAGGCACACAAGAAAAGGACTAATATCATATTACCAAACAAATGGTATAAAATCCCTAGAAAGATATGTAGATGATGATCATTTTTCAATTTACCACAAACTTGAAGAAGTATAAAACATGATGAAAGGAAGTGTGGAAAGGCAACTAATAAAAAAATGTCTCCATCCATTTGGATCTTCCGTATCAAAGTTTTTTGCTAGATTCATTAAAAAAAATGATATTTAGCAAAAGGAATTTATGAAAATCTAGGTTTGTTAATTGTAAAAAGAAATTTGCCAATTTAATTTGTTGAGATTATGTGGTTTAAAAAATTAACATTACATTTATGTCCAAAACTTAATTTTCCTTCTAGATGTAGTTTTCACAAGAAATTTTGCCAAATTTCGTGGAGAAAACTAATTGATTGTATATTTTTCCTAGTATCGCAAAATGTTATATAACAATTACAAGCTTTGATTTATGGATGAATAAAGGTGCTCATGATGTTTTTGCTTTGGTTGTAAATTTTTTAGGATCTAACTGGTAATTAAAACATATAATTATTGGATTTTTTGAAGCTACAAAACCTTCTAGATAGGCATTGGTTCAAAATTTGACAAATTTGTTAAACAAATTTGGTTAAAAAATCATTGCATATGTGAATGATGAGGGCTCTAACTTGAATACAATGGCTTTTCCTCTGAAATATGTTGTTAGTTGTGAAATATTAGGTTTACAAAAAAGTTTTGGTATCTATTTTGGGCATGCTTTTTCCAAAGCATGTCAATATGCTACTATTGATGAAAAAATGTGCAAAAATCTAAGATATGTATTTATAAAGGCAAATAAAGCAAATTTGCAAAAGAATATTACTTGACCCAAAAAATTTGGAAGGGGTAGGCAAGAGTTGACAAAAGCTTGTGTTGATTTTAGGATTCATCCTAGAAAACTCAATACCCTAATCAAAACAAGGTAAACACAAAATCTTATTTACTTTGTGAAAAAGTTAGTTTTTTGCTTGAAAATTGTCAATTTGTTTTGTTTCCATTGAAGATTATTAATCTATTTTGTTTTACTATTTTGCAAGTTTGCTAATAAAATCATTATGTTTCAAGAGGCATTGTCTTTTTGAGCTACTATAGTTCTATGCTACAATAGACAAATTGTTATGAAGGTGGCTAGTCGAGTACCACTACCTCTTACATGACACATTTGCCAAATCATTGTTGATTGCCTTTTTCATGTTGTAATTGTGTGTGTCCTAAACTAGTTTCATGGTCATTGGTTACTAAGTGATGCTTTCAATTATGCAATATCCATGGCTTTAAACTTAAAAATACACCTAAAACTACATTCTCTACATAATTTGATGGAAGAGGAATCAATTGTTGTTGATGAATTAACTTTTTTTGCATTTAACATTAGAGAGGAAGTTTGTGTTGTGTTGGCTCTCCTTTCTTTCTTGAGAAAATTTGCAAAAAAAAAAGCTCGTAATATTTTTTATTTGATGTTAGATCCTAGGTTTAAAAGCCTTCATCTTGTATCTTCATTTATTGGAAGGGAATAATGTGTTGTTAATGTTGAGGAATATGATAGCAAATCCTTATTTCCCATGTTGTTAAAGTGCCATCACCATTTGCATCCTTTGGCAGAAGTTGAAAATGTTTTTGTTAACATTAGTGTTGATGAGGATTGTAGTTTGGATATATTTGAGCAAACTACCAACACAAGTGAACCAACAAAAGAACTTGTGAACAAGGAACTTGTCATTTTCAAACAATACCAAGTGGATGTGAAGGAAATAAAGTGTCCTTTGCAATGGTGGTAGAAACATGAATCCATGTTTCCAATTGTGAGATTTATTATTTGTCAAATCTAGGGAATTGTTGGATACTAGATTGAAACTAAAAGAATTTTCTCTTTAGTTGGAATCTTTACAAATTTAAGAAGATGTAGGCTACAATCAATATTTTTTGGAGAAATTGATATTTGTTGGCAAAAATTGGCATAGTATTCCTAGAATTGATTGTAAATCACCCTCCAGTTTAGTAAAATTCATTGACATAGATGGAGATTTAGAAAAAGAGCTAGAAGAATTTGAAAGTTCTTTTGAATGGGATGAAGTTGTGGATTTGTGAAGTTAGAAAAAAAAAATTGTTGGTTGGGAAAATGTTGGAAAAAAATGTTTGTTCATCAAAAATTAACTCAAAAAACATTTGTTGGTCGGAAAAAGACTTGAAATATTACATGTGTTGTAAATCTAAAATTTAAATAATAATTCTAAAAATAATTTTAAACTTTTAAATGGAAATTGTAATTGATAACCAGTCCATGAGAACCGGTGTAGATAACTGATTGTTCTTACATAGACAGGATCTGGAAACTTAAGAACTAGTTTTGAGAAAAAAAAATCCAACTTTGAGACCTGGATCTCGCCTCTAAAATTAATTAGAATTATATTAAGAGAATTGACACATGTGGTAAAAATTTCAATATCCAAACTTGATGGATATAAAAAAAAGTGATATCCACCCAACAC
>Ga0209208_10008913_pt1 | contig 13282 bp, 10 predicted proteins | sample S1TSphfallax_3_FD_187694 | JGI IMG/M metagenome (GOLD analysis project Ga0209208, IMG submission 187694) | Host-associated microbial communities from peat moss isolated from Minnesota, USA - S1T2_Fd - Sphagnum fallax MG (SPAdes) (version 2) | ecosystem: Host-associated > Plants > Peat moss >...
CAACCTGTGGAAAGAAGACAGGTCAAGATAGATGTAATTCCACAAAAGATATTGTTTTCCTCTCCAAGTCTCATATCACCAAATTGGTGGAGGTTCAATAACTGCTCCCAAAATGCAAGACAGCAATCACCAGGAATTTCACATCAGAACTTTGTCAGCTGTGTCATATGCCCTATCCCTCATCTCTCTCTCCTCATGAATTAACCACAATGCCTGGCCTAAACTTTTTTCATAGTTGGGCATCCATTCAGAGCAAAATACAAAAAGAACTAAACTACTCCATTGCTTCTAGGCACTGTCATGCCATCATCTTCCTGCTTGATCCACCACCATTGAGTACAGATTTTGTTTTGTTGCTGAAGCACTCTTGAAGAACTACACTGGGACTCTTGAAGACCCTCCCCAAGCATGGTAGATCTGGACTTACAATGCCGACAAACCATGTAAGGGGGCAGAAGTTATCTGCTTTCTGATTTGGTCAGAGATACATCTACTTCTTTGCATATGAAACCAGCATGGTATGGGTAGGTGTGATCTTGAAGTTTTGGAGAGCGGAAAGGGCAACTGTTGCTTGCATTTCATCTCCAAACTCCACGAATGCAATCCCTGGTTTTGCCTCAATCATGCGGACCTCCTTGAAGCCTGGGAACTGCTGGAACAACATCTGGATTTCCAAGCTCGTAGCTTCACGTGGCAAGTTTTGCACAAACAGCAGGCTGTTGGGTGGGGCTGGCACCTCTGGTACCATAGGCCTAGGTACCTGGTACTGTTGCTGAGCCTGTATGGTCATTACAACCTTTAAGTTCATCATCCATGCTCTACATTTCTTGATATAACATGTGTAGATCATAGAAGATACGGGAGTGCTCTGTGTCAAACCTTGCAGAAGCATAAATCATCAGTCCACACATAGGCAGAACAAATGATGAATCTTTGATGATACTTAGAGTCAACAGTTCTGGCTGCAATACTACAACTTACATCCCAGCTGTGTTGCCATGTAATATCTTCATAACTATTGAGGACTCTTCATACGTACATTTTGAGTCAAGCTGGATAGAAAAAAGCATGAGCTTACCTCACAACAAGGTTAGAGAGATCTCAGACCAAGTGTCAGGAGACCATTAGAACAGACTATGGAGGGAAGAGACGAGAAAAAATAAGAAAAGAGAACTGAAAAGTAATGTGAAGAATAGTCTCTCACACGACCATCTACAGCAACATGTATGGTACTAACTAAATACCATAACATGCCCCACTGACTTTATCAGGCCTTCATTATTCAGAACAGGAAAGCAGTCAAACATCACTGACCACACCAAACCTGTGTCATGAGTGCAGAATGATCAGAAGACTCAGCCATAATGCCAGCTAGGACAATTGAAACAGAAATAGAGAAACCAAGAAGTAAGGGGAACACTACAGGGAAGAAAAGAAGCTAGGTGATGGAGACAAGAGAGTAAACACTGAAAGATTTGTGAAATGTATGACTTTGAGAACAAAGCAACCTACCCACCTGGAATCAAGTTCGATAGATTATTTGAAGATTTGAAATGCTAAAACTCACAAGATAAATCTTTCTTTGTTAAGTAATCCTCTGGTTTGGTTTATAGGTGAGCTCTGGTTTTTGGAATAACAATTAAAGTCCCCATTTGAGCTCTTTGGAGCCAAAAGCCTAAAGACCCTACAAAACTTTCTGCATAAAACTATAAATTTGACATAGTCTGAAATACCAGACTCAACATTAGGCACATGAATCATGTTGACATCTCCAGTTCTGGCTAAGAGTGTTCATAAACATTAGTAATGCAGTGACATGGAAGAGACAAAAGTAAGAACTATCTCTGTGGAAAGGATGCCTATTCACAACCTGGTTTTAGGTTGCATATGTGCATGTTGTAAGAAAGGAGAGGCCTGGAACTAAATGTTAGGGTCAATTAGGTGGTACCAGTATCAGTGGCTGCAACTAAGTATAATAGCAGGTGGTCCCAAAGCACTTTGTCACTCACTGCTGACAGAACATCCAGTTGGATGAAGAGTAGCAAGCACAAAGCACAAAGGAACCAAGGAGTAGTACTCACAGGAGGAGGTACACCATATGGTGGTGGATAGGCTGCGGCCATAGGTGCTGCAGCCATATCTGCTTGTTGCTCCCTCCGCTTCCTCTCAGCTGGAAAAAACACACATTCCATTGCCACCAGCCTTCAAATGTGTCAACAAATGTCGTACAGCACAAAGCTCTGAATCCAGAAAGACAAGAATAAAAGTGAGGCTGATAATGCAGCTTGGCAACAAAGAGGATGGCAACATTTGTAAGTTTTGTGGGTCTCTGAAGTTTCTTACCCTTCTCCTCTTGCTTTTTCCTCTTCTCTTTAGGAACATAAGTCCCATCTGCCTTGGTTATTGCATCTGATATTGTCTTGGCATATTGAATTCTCTGCAATAAATCTCAAACAATTTACAGTGTCAATTTTACATCTGATTAAACCCCAGTGTCCAATAGAGACATCTTATTCAAGAAATAACTGGTTAAACAGGAACTGCAGAGAGAAAAACACAGCATCAAGAACACAGAGTGGATTCAAAGAAAAATGGGACAAAAGCACTAACCATAGGCTTGTCATAAAAAGGAAAACCCTGCATCTGACGAAGTGCATTTGTTGCTGCAGTGACATCATCAAACACCACCCAAGCCTGCCCCCGAAGCTTCAAAGTCTTGCAGGCAACAATATCCAAAATTTTCCCAAACTGAGAAAACACTGCATAGAGTGATTTCTTGAGCTCTGCTGACAACAAAGCAAAATCCCATTAATATAGTATCAGCAACAAAGGATGTCTACTATGGTTTTCATTGCACTTGTATTTCCAAGGTCAAAGTGAAACCCAATATCTATGAGTTTGCAGAGAAAACTCAACAATAACACTGTGAAGGTCACCTGTCACATCAGTTCTGGCAAAACCAAATGAACATGATAAAAATGAGTCTGGTCGTAACATTGTGAGCATCACTCACAATGTACATCAGACCATCACCTTCATCATGAATCAGACTGCCTTGCTGCGATTACTCCCCACTGGCTTCATCAGCACCTGACACTCAGTTTAGATAAGGAACACAATCTGCCCAAAATTTTCGGCAAACAAGTGTACAAAAATCTGTGTCCAGAGTTTCTGTTGCATCTCCAGAAGCAACAGAAAAGCTCTGTAATGATGTGATATCCTCATTCAAGCCCCCAAAAGTGTCTGGGGGTAAGATTCATTTCATTCTAGCTCATCCCTGTAAAAGTAACATCTAAGCCAAAGCCATAGAGGTCTATGTACAGGGAAGTGGTTCACACCTCCTGCATGATCAATATACCCTTAAAAAACAAAACTTGCAACACAAAGAAGAAGAGTAGAATGTGTAAATTCTTGTCAAGTAGTTCCCAAAACAAAATCAATTGATCAAAATCATCTGAACAAGAATAAACTTTGTAGATTTACAAAGCACACATCAAACTTGCATTCTGATAAATTAAAACTACAACATAAAGTGTTACTAGGGAATTTTAAGTGTGCCAGAAGGCAGCTCCAATGTGCAGGTAGTGGAGCTTTGAGCTGATTTCAGATAAACCTTAAAACCCTCCAGTTTTCTGACCATGCTTGCAAAGTCTTTTACCAGGTTCTTTATGCCTATTTCCCTAAACAGAAGATTGCAAATGCAGATCACGTCAGCCCCTTGACCACCATGCATCATAATCATTTAAGCCAGTCTTAGTTCCATGCATGTCTAAGCTGCTGGTACAACAGGACGGGCAACATTTGCAGCATTCCTGCTGCAATTTCACCCCACATAAAACTCTCCTTCTGCCCCTGGTTCCCAACTGATAAAGCACTAAACATCTTGTAGAAAACAACAGACTCCTTAAAGAATCAAAGTCCTCTCGCACATTGCAAGCATGCTGTTAGTGACAATACACAAACATCAAAACTAGGTGCCGTAATTCCTATACCCTGATGATGAAATTAGAAAAAAACTGCAGCAATTCTGGAACTGCAGTCCACAGCCTAAACCTAGGAATAATAAGGGCAAAATATCAGGCAATGCAGTCCACATCCTAAGCCTAGGAATGATAAGGGCAAACAATCAGGCAATGCAGTCCACATCCTAAGCCTAGGAATGATAAGGGCAAACAATCAGGCAATGCAGTCCACATCCTAAGCCTAGGAATAATAAGGGCAAACAATCAGGCAATGCAGTACACATCCTAAACCTAGTAATAAAGGCAAACGATCAGGCAATGCACACATGCAGAAGAAGAAGAAGAAGAACAGATACAGAGAAAGGTCCAGGCCAAGCAGCAATCCGAGAAAACAAGAAGCACAAGCAGAAATTCAAACGGAGAACAACTAGGTCAGACAGGAAGGTTGGTGGGAAAGGAAGCGGGAAGAAGAAGAGGAAGAAAGTGTGGAGGGACGAAGAGAGCACCTTCTTTCTTGACTTTTTCATTGAGATTGTTGATGTAGATGGTCTGGTTTGGTGGCGCATCTGCTTGCATCATCTTTGCCGTCTAGTGAGCGCTCCTTCCCAGCTTCTTGAAGAGAAAATTTTGGGGAGGAGGAAAGGATGGCGTGCGCGAGGCCCCTCGCCGTCGGCGTTCTTCTTCTTCGGAAGGCTGCCGGAGGAGCTCTGCGTTGCTCGGAACATCCGGGGGCACTAGGACCGAAACCACTCCCGTTTCACACTACCGATCCCTCGACGACGCTGCTGACGTGGGACTTATCTTTACCCCATTCACACGAGTTCACTATGCTCACTTTCAAATATTGAGTTTTTTTTTTCCCCTTTTTCTCCCCCTTTTCTTTCTTTCATGCTTGAAATAATAAAGTAAATTGGGTTTTTTTTGGGTACTCCTCCTCCACCTCCTCTTAACCCTACTAGACAACCCATGTTATGACTAGTAGTTGTGTGGTAAGGATATATTTAAAGTGGAAGACCCCTTTACTTTTGGAAAGCCATAACTCTCACATTCCTTAATGGAATTGAATGATTCAAAAGTTTACTAGAGCACCCAACAATGAGTTACAAGATTTTCAAACTCCCAATCACCAACCCAATGTCAATCATGATGTCATTTGTCTTTTTAATTTACACTAAATGAACGTTGTTCACTCATGTTGGCATATTTACCCTATTCATCAAGATCAATCAAATACTTTTGATTCTTGCAATATGACATCGGATTTGACTTTTAAAATTTATCTTTAAAATATTCCAAAATGCAAAAAAAAATATTTTAATTAAACAAAAATAATAATACTTACCCATTTTTACCCTAAAAAAGGTATATGATACAAGGGTACCCAAAGCCTTACCTTATGGACACTTTTAAATATTACTATACCTTTGCTCAATGGGTTTTTATTTTTATTTTTTAAATCCTTACTTAAAGATATTAAAAAACAACATACCTACACAACATTGAAACATACCTTATATTTTTATATTTTGATTTTACCCATTTATTTTGAGAATAATTACATAATATGTGGAACTTTCAAAAATATTTGGGATGACTTAGAATAAAATTATGCCAAACATATATATTTAATTTTTTTTAGTTTTCACAAATTTAGTGTAAAGACAATTGCAACCTTCCAAAATTTAGACCCCAACATAAAACCTAGGAAAGGTATAACTTCATTGTTTAACTTCCTAAATTAAGGTCAGGCAAAATTATTTTTGATTTTTAATATTAGGATCTATTATATGTTATATATGACATATCCTTGTTTAATTTTACCCTCAAGGTATACAATTGAAAACATGTACCTTCCCAATATTTAAATGAACCTACTAATGTCAAGCAAATATCAAAAATGAAAATGAGGCAAGCAAGAGTTGAAATCAATTTTTGCGAAAAAACACGACAAATATCATTTACAATGATATTTAAGTTGATATTCAATTCACAAGGCTTCACTTGTGTGAGAATGGACCTAATAGACCTTGTCCTTTTATTTAAATTTCAAAAGAATGATACTACATCAAGGCATTTAAAACAAGCACAATTTTCAATTCTTAGCCAAAGTATCTTGGAAAGTGAAGAGTAATGGAAAAACAAGTAACAAGTTGTAATGTAAGAATTTTTTCTTATCTATAGTGGAACGGTTTTATTTTTGGCTTGTTTAACTCCTCTTGTGTTGTTTTTCAACTCTTACTGTTATTCAATTTATTTATTTTTTGGGTTTTTTTTAATGTTGTTGTTAGTTTTTTTTTCTTGTGTTGTTGTTTAATTGTTGGTTAGCTTTTCTTTTTGTTATTGGTTGATTATTGTTGTTGTGTTGTTGTTCAATTTCTCTTGTTGGTGGTTAGTTTTTCTTTTTGTTGGTTGGTTTTTTTTGTTATGTTAATTGACTTTTCTTATGGCTAGTCCATTCTTCTTTTTGTGTTTTTCTTTCTTTTGTTGATGTTTGGTTCCTCTTGTTGTGTTGTTTGAATTTTTCTTATTATTGTTTTTTAAAAATTATTTGTTGCTCAATTTTTTTTCTTGTGTTACTTGACTTTTCTCTTGTTATTGTTTAGATTTTTTTTAATTTTTTAAGAATTAAAATATAGTTACTAAAAATAATTGAATTTTTTATAATTAATTTGTGAAAATCCCTTTTAAAATTGATTGACTTTCAAATTTGTGAAAACTAACATTTAAAAAGTTAATTGATTTTATTTTTTCAAAAGTTCATACCTTGATTAGTTCTTTATTATGATTTTTTTATAAAGAAAAATAATTTGATTTTTAAATGTTATGTGAGAACTAAAACCAATGTTCTCAAAAAAAATTTAAATAAAAAATAAAAATCAACATTGCCCAACATTGGTATATACCAATGTTGGTTAGATATTTGGTTTTACAAGTAAGATCTATTGGCTCCAATTCTAAGTAAAAAGAACCAAACCTAAACCCATTTGCAAGTTGAAAATCTAAGTTTAAATCCAAAACCTAGGAACCATTGTTTTTAAAAATCTTTCATTGGATCCGAAATTAAAAAAATATTAGTTTTGCAAAGCCCAAATATTCGCCTTTGATTCTGGATAATTTGTAAGTTTAGTGTTTAAGGTGTTTTGTTTATTTTGTCCTATTGAATCATTCATCATCATCACTGTTGAGCCTTTCGACCAAGCTTTCTAATTCTTCTTTTTGTCACAATTGCTATCTCCTAAGCTTTTTCATTATTCTTTTTGTCACAACCACTTTCTATTAAGCTCTACTTTTTTTGTTTCTCCTCCTTTTTTTGCAATTTTTTTTAAAATTTTTTTATGCTTAAAGCAATGAATTGATATTTTTGTTTCCTTTGTGCTTGAAGTTGTTTGTCACTTGTGCTAAATTTGTATGAGAGTAAAAGGGTAAGAGCATGGTGTTTGAGATTGTTGCTTCAACTTGGAAACAAACCAAACAAGTTCCCAAGGTTACCAATTGCCACAATCTCTCATCTCTCGATGAATGTTTTATGAAGTACCTTGGTTGCATTTAGACATTATAGGTTGTGTCATGAATTTTTTTGGGCCATCATTGCATTCTTACCTTTGTGATTTTTTATTACTTGCTACAATCTTTGAACAAGTTCAACAAAGTTTTTGTTTGCCATTGTCTCATTATTTTTGTCACATGCCACATGGTTTTGAGGTTTGAAATTTTCAACAAAGGATTTATTGTTTTCAAATGACACGATTTTGAACCAAAATTCAGTTAGGTAATTTTCTTATATCAAGATTTGTCATTGCAAAGTATTGATCTTCTTGAATTAATGTGTGGGTTTGAAAATGTTATTTGTTACTTCCAATCTGTGCATAATTTTGTTCATGCATCTTAATTGTTGCTAGTTTATTGTGTGTTTGTTTACAACAATTAACATGATGGAATCAACCACTAGTATTCCCCCTCTCATGAACTTGAATCCTTTGTTTGAAATAGAAAAAGATAGTGAACTCACATCTCAAATTCAAGTCACTAATAGTTCACAAAAAATGTCCAATCTTTAGGTAAATGCTTCTTGGGAGCTTCTCATTTAATGATTATTGGTAAATCAAAATATGTGAGTTACCCCTTTCATCCTTTTCTTGATTATTGGAGATTCTTTGTTGTGAATGATGGTGTTTTTATTAATTCTTGTAACCCATAAATTATGAAATGAATGTTATGCCATTCAACTATGTGAATGTTGACATTCATAATTTGGCCCACGAGAAAAGTTTGAAAGGGCTTGTGAACTATAACAAAGATGATAATATTAGTTTTTAAAAAAACATGTTTTAGAGTTGCATTCAATAGAATATACAAAGTGGGGGTTGTTGGTGTAGATTACAAAAGTTATAAAAGATCATCGAAACGTAACAAAAAAAAAGGAAGACCATTGCCCCCTTATAAATCATTGATTTTTTTGGCGATCATAAACCTTATAGCAAGTTAGATTTTAAACAACTTGCATTTCTTAAATATCTGGTTTTGTACATAAAAAAGGGATATTGTTGCAACCCTAGCCTTAAGCTCGCGACCAAGGCAAGGGCTTGCAAGGGTGCAGGCCAAGAAGGGAGCCCGGGAGTCACATCTCGTGCTCCCAAGAGTGTAAGAGAGTGTGAGGGAATGAACCCTCACACTCCCAAGTGAGCTCCCACTTTGGGAGTTGGAGTTTCGGTGGATTCCTAAATTTTCAGAGAGTGATTGTAGGGATCAAAACCATTAGATTAAGAATTTCCTTATATCATTGGAAAGCTCTTGGAACGTAGATGTTTAAAATGGGTTCGCATGACCCATTTGAACATTTAACACACAAGGTATAGCCAAAAGAAAGGCCAATTTGACTCCTGACCACTAAAAGTTGGGAATCACCCCGATTTCCCTACGTGCAGGTGGTGTGTAACATATTGTTCGAAAGATCTCGACAAGGGCTACAACTTTGCTTTAGACCTCATTTCAATTGGAGGTTTGCATGCAAAGTTATGGGCCCCAAAAGTTGCAGGAATCCCAATTGTGGGAATTTCAGAACTCTCGGGACAAAATGACATTTGGGTGCTAGTCCCATGGCCAGGCACAAAGTATACTATAAGGGGGAACATGGTGGTTTCCCTCAAGTCTAGGCCGTCATGAGTCTTGTGAATCCGTGTTTACCTATGGTTCATTTGTGCACCAAAGTGCTGCAATTACGCACTAACCAACTTGTTGTTTGGTTTGTGCAGGTCCGTATGAGTAAGTGAAATGCTTGTCAATCTTCCTAGTCCCATCCCAGAGGTCCAACATGCCCTTCTACCCTTGAAGTGCTATGAGCTACGAAACATGCCCCAACTCCTTCTCCTTTTGTTGTTTTCACCTTTAGACTTGTAATTGAGTCCATCATGGAGCTTGGGGGTGCGTCAGGAATGATGACCATGATGTATGAAGTGACAATTGGGGTGATCCCAAATTGAACTTGCATTGATTTTGTGTTCATGGTAACAACCTTCAAAAAGAGAGGACAATTAATCCTTTGCAAACATCTATATTTCATGTATAGAACTAAGATGTTTTGTGATCACAAGACAGATGATTTCATCAACCAACCTACATTGAATATCAATGAGATCAAAAAGCTATTGCAACAAGAGATTTGAATGGCTTAGAGATGGTGTAATTCCCTATAGACATTTAGTTTTATCATCTTTCATAACATGGTCCATGTGTGATAAAACTAATTGGGCATTTGTTGTTAATGCCACTTGGAAATAAAAAATATGTTCTACTTTTTAAAAAAATCTATTGATTTTGGTTTCCATTTTATAAATTTATGGTTCATGGATTGGCCATATGTTGCTAAGATGTATGATGCATTGAAATTTCATCCATATATAAAATGGATGTAACAAATCATTCATCCATTAGGACCTAGGGTATGGGTTTAATTATGCATGATTATAACAGAAATTTCCTTTCATGCTTGAAGTTCTAGCTCTAGGCTCTATTTTCAAGCTCCACACTAATGTGAAAACTTGTTTCATCAAAGAGAAAGGATTGTTTGAAGAGGATTATGATGAAATTAAGGAGATGCCAATTGCCAATATGGGATTGGGATGTAGATGTGTAGATAATGTAGGTTCTACCTTTTTCTAATGATGAAAAAACATAAGACTTCATCTTGTTTTTAATTAGGGTTGGCTATGTATGTTATTTGTTGATGTTGGTCATGTTGTTGTCAAGGTGTGTTTTTAAGTCATTATTATTGCATGGTAGGCCCGGATTTACAATTGATGTCATTTGTTCTTCAAGTTTGTCATATGTGATTTATGATTCTTTAATATGTTTTCAAAATCCATTTTATGTTGTTAGTCAAAACAAAATTTGTATTAAATTTTTTGACATGTATGTTATAATTTTGTTGCTGGTTAATGTTGTTATAGCACGAACTTTTTGGTTGAGATTGTCATGTATTTGAAGTCATGCTAGTTATGTTACATTATGGAGGTTTTATTTCTTTGAAACGCTTGTGATTTTATCATGTTGATGGTCAATTGTATGTTGTTGGTTGCTGGTATAGACAATTGTATGTATGGTGCTAGTTATTGGCTAGTGAATGCAACATTTGTCTTTTGATGTGTCAAGTGAAGTCAATTGCTTTTGTTTGAAGGGTGATATGCTTGAAGTGAGTCTGTTGGTTTATTGCATTCTTTTGTTTGAAGTTCTTGAGCTAGCAATATTTGTGATTTTGTTTGAAGTCAATTAGTCATATGTCATATCATTTGTTATCAATGGTTAAATAATGCATTATGTGGGGTTAGAGTTGTAAGTTTGTAGAATGCCTAAATGCTTGCCATGTTGAGTGCGCAAATGCTTGCCATGTTAAATTTTTAAAGAAATAATGTGCAGTGTGTATTTTAGATCTATTAGTAGACAATTTAGTTATAATCTTTTGCAACTTACAATGTAAGCCATATATGTTTGCATTTAAAAAATAAAAATAAATCTACAATTGTTTTAAAACATTTTGAGTCATCCTAATTAAAACCCTAAACTGTGATTGGAACGGGAATCACCTCCTTGAAAGAAAATGAAAAGTTCGATATCTGAGAATCGCCCTATTTTCAAAATTAAACTTAAACCCGTATCCAAAGGTTCCTACATATTCCCCCCCAAAAAAAAAAAATCCATATCTGGAGGTTCCTCCAAATCAATAAAAAAAATTATTTAAAATTAAATAATTATAATTATAAAAAAATTAAAATTAAAAAAAAAAAGTTATCCCAGACCAGAGGTTATCTCAAAAGTAAAGAACCGACCAACACTGGTACATACCTACAGACCAAAACTAAAAAAGTCTGAAGTGGTCCTTTTGACCTTTCCCCACTTGACTGGCAGGTCTCCTAATTTTGGCTCCTCGGACCGGATTCAACCCAGAGGCCATTAGGTAGTCCAAATGAAAGGACAAAAGAAAAAAGAAAAAAAAAGAAAAAAAGAAAAAGCCACCTGGATAATAATAATAGTAACTAATTATTAAAAAAGAATGCCACGTGGTGGATGTGCTACTGGTGTGCGCGAGTGTGCGCCACACGCCCACCAAGAATCGCAAACCAGCGGGAACAAAAGAAAAACTGAAAGAAAGCGAAAAGATGAGCGAAAGACGGACCGATGGGTAAAAGGCGGACTGAGGGGAGAGTGGGGTGGCGTTAGGGGGGTTTGGGGGGGTGGGGCCAATTTTTTTTTTGTTTGGTGCCAAATTTCGCACCTACACACGTGAGAGAGCAGATTGCTCGGTCACAACAATTTTTTATTTTTATTTTTAAATTCCCAAAAAAGTCCACCATTTGGGGTACTCCAAAAAAGTCCAAATACCCCAAATAAATTGTAAGTTCGGTCGTCACACCCCCCGGAGTGATTTTATTTAATTTTTTCCCCAAATTCCACATGTTGTGTCATTCATTGACTACTGAAGGATGATTTAGTATCGAAGAAAAAAGCCGTCAACACGTTTTTCAACTGAATGCCAAATTATAGATCCTAGGTTCCACCAAAGAAGTAAATTTTTTTTTTTGGGTATTAAATTATTATTTTTGGGGTATTAAATTTTTTAAAAAAAATTTTGGTATTAAAAATTTTCAGATGTTGTGTCATTGAGTAGCACTAAATGGTGATTTTTAATTAAAAAAATTGAATATAAAAAATTGATTATAGGTTCCGTTTTGTCGTGTCACCCACCCACCCACCCACGTACCGAGTGAATTTTTTATTTTTATTTTTTTCCAAACTTCAGATGTTGTAGTATCCAAAGAAGAAGGAAGGATTTCGGGTAAAACTAGTTTTAAAAATTGCTACCAAACCAACCAACAAGAGAGCACGGTCAAAATGGGGCGACAAAAAAATAATTTTCAAGAAATTTTTTTTTCCCTTGAAAGTTGGCGATTTTTTTTTCAAAAAAAAAAAAATTGGGAATATATTGTGACAGAAATATATTGTATTTTTTAAATTTAATTTTCTCATTTTGGCGAAATTTCGTACCCCCAAGTCTACTGTCTGACATATAGCCAAATTTGGCAAAGTCTTCTTGGGGTCCAAAGAGTAAAAGAAAAAGAAGACAAAACAGGAAAGAAGAAGAAGAAGAAGAAGATGATGACGGACAGAAGCAAAAGACAACAGAAAGAAAAGAAAAGAAAGAAAGAAAGAAAGAAGAACCCACGGGAAGAAAACGCGTACACGCACTTCGATGCATCGAAGAGCGTCGGAATCGCTCGTTCGCTCGCTCGCTCGCTCGCTCGTGTGATTGCAATTGCGCGCCTGCCCGTCCGTCGCCCGCGGATCGATCTGTCGCGTCTTCGCGGATAGATAGATATATTGTCGAGGCGGAGCTTAAAAGTCAGTTTGTAGAATCTCCGGTGGAGCTTGCTTGATGACACTACTTTGTCTTCAAGTATTGTCAGTTTTAGGGTTTGGTGAAGAGTTTCTGTGAATCTAATCTAATCTAATCTAATCTAATGTAAATCCCCTGAAGTGCTGTTTTGTTTTTTTCCTTCAATGCAGAGAAGGGTTTGAAAGACTTGTTTTTAGAGAGGTGGGTATCATGACAAAGGGGAACTACGGGAACAGAATTTGGTGGTGGGATTAACCCCTTTGCGGGAAGTAGGAATGAATCGGTGCACTTTTGTGTGGGGTTCTTTTGTTGCACTTGGATCGGTGTACTCAGGTTACTTCTTTTAGACTTCGAGTGTGCTTGCTTTGCTTTGCTTTGCTTTGCATTGTCAACAAGTGTAGAGGCAAATGGGAGCTTGAAGGCTCAGCTGAGA
>Ga0209208_10008914_pt1 | contig 13281 bp, 9 predicted proteins | sample S1TSphfallax_3_FD_187694 | JGI IMG/M metagenome (GOLD analysis project Ga0209208, IMG submission 187694) | Host-associated microbial communities from peat moss isolated from Minnesota, USA - S1T2_Fd - Sphagnum fallax MG (SPAdes) (version 2) | ecosystem: Host-associated > Plants > Peat moss >...
TTTTTAAAATAAGGCGCTTCCTCTTGTCTTAAGATCCAAGCCTAAATCGCACCCCGCCCAGATAATCCATGTCGTAAAACTCCCGCTGGATCGGATATTGCGAAGACGCGCTCTGGGTGAATTCCAACGGTGTGTTCGTCAGATTGCGCGCCTGCGCGAACAGGGTCACGCGCGGCGTCAGGTTATATTCCAGATTGGCGTCCACCGTCGTGCGGGCGGAGGTGAACGTATCCGCGTCGCGCGGGTTGAGATCGGCAAGCCCGGACGTGGCCGGGTTGGTCGTCGCGTAAAGGCTGCGGGAGACGTAGTTGACCGAAACGTCCATGTAGATCGGGCCGGTTTCGTAGAACAACGTCGCATTATAAGTGATCGGCGAGGTTTCCGGCAGCTGGTATGCCTTGTAGGTTGGCCCGTCCGCGTGCCCGCCCGAATTGACGAAGGTGATGTTCCCGTCAATCCCGAGTCCATCAAACGGCGCCGCCAGCATGTAAAAACGCTGATGCGCGTCCAGCTCCAGTCCCTCGGCGAAGGCGCCGCTGACATTCTCATAGGTGGTGATCTGCGCCGGCTGCAGCACGCCCTGGTAGCTTGCGAAGCCGTCATTCGTGGTCTGGAAAATATAGTTCTTGAAGGTCTTGTAGAACAGGCCGCCCGAAAGCGTGCTGTCATGCGGGCCGTAATATTCCGCCGTCAGGTCGAAACTATTGCCGGTGGTGGGCTTCAGGTTCGGATTGCCGACGGTCACCGCGATGTTGTCGCCGTTGCTGGCGCCGCCGACCGTCGTGGTTTCCGCCGCGGAAATCTGCTGGAAGCCAGGGCGCGCGATCGCGGTCGAATAGGCGGCGCGCATCTGGAACGCCGGACTGAACGAATATTTGAACTGCGCGGACGGGAACAGGTTGATGTAATCCTGCCGGTTGGTGTTCGGCGCGTAGGTAAAAATCTCGTCGCCGTTGACGGCGCTGGCGGCGCCGGTGTCGGTGCCGGAATAGGCGCGGTAGGTGCCGTTGGTGTCTTCCATCCGCAGGCCGCCCAGCACCTCCAGCTTGCCGAACGCGATCGTCTCCTGGCCATAGGCGGCATAAACGTTTTCGCTGTTGTGCTGGAAGCTGGTGATGTCGGATTGGTAGTTGCCATAACCCTGCCCCGTCGGATCGTTCGGGTCGTTCGGGTTGCTGTCCGCGCCGATCAGCGGGACCTGCGGCAGCAATTCATCATAGGCCGGGAACGGCGGCAGCACGTAATGCCGGTTGTAATAGGCAAGCTCCGGATTGTCGTCGATCACGCTGCCCTCGTTCGGGCCGGGATTCGGGTTGGAGAAATTATATTGCAGATCGCTGTTCCAGCGCAGCCGCGCCTGCGTGCCGAATTTCGCGACACCCTCGCCGTCCAGCAGGCTGTTGTTGAACGAGGCGTTCAGCGCTGCCGCCCATTCGGTGTCGAAATCATATTGCGGGTTGTTGGTCAGGCCGCCGGCGCCAAGATCGTACAGGCTGGCATCCGCCAGATCGACGCCAGGCGAGGAATAGCTGCGATATTCCGGGTTGGTGACGCTGTAATTGATGGTGACGGGATTCGGGTCGTCGAATTCGGCGCCGTAATTATAAGGCTCGATGCTGGAGCCTTCGGTGTAGGAGAGCTTGCCGTCGACGTTCAGCGCATCGGCGATGACGCTATGGCCGCCCAGCTCCAGCACGTCGGTGGTGACGGTGTAGTATTCATTGGTGTGGATCGATTCCGGCGTCGCGCTGATATCGGTGAAGTCGCCGTCGCTGCCGACCTCGCCATCCGGGCCCGTCGCATTCGGCGCGTCGATGCCGGCAAGCTCCAGCCGGTCCTTGTTGATGTAGTTGGAAAATCCGCTGTGCAAGGCACGGATGTAGAAGCCCGTCTGCGGGCTGGGGTCGAAATCCACCTCGCCGTACTCGCCCTGCCGGACGCGATGTTCCTGATAATAGCGAAGCTGCAGATTATCGAGGTCGGCCTGGTTGCCGCCGGCGGTGACCGTGTTGGAGTCGTAGGATTCCTCGACGTCATCGATGCCGCGGCGGTCGCCGTAATAGGAATAGCCGAAGATGACAGTGAACGGCTTGCTGTTGGCGAAGCTGGCCATGCCGGGGATCGCGAAATGGTCGCCGAGCTGGATGTCGCCCTGGAATATGCCGGTCGGGCGCAGGGTCTCCGCGCCGGCGGCGAGCGTGAGATTGGCCATCGGGCCGCCATCTTCCGGCATCGCGATCGGCAGGATGTTGGCGCTGCCGCCCAGGCCTTCGGCGTCCATGTCCGGGGTCAGGGATTTCACCACCTCGATGCCGCCGACGATGCCGGCGGGAAACACGCCGAGGTCGGGCGCGCGCTCGCCGCCCGAGGGCGAGGCCTGGTCGTTGGCTGTAAGGTGCAGACCATCAAAGGTCGTGCCGTCGAGATCGGCGTCCAGGCCGCGAATATCGATGAACTGGCCCTCGCCGGAGTCGGACACCAGCGAGACGCCGGGAATGCGCGCGAAGGCGTCGGCCAGGTTGACGTCCGGGTTTTTCGCGATCTGGCTTTGCGGCTGCACGCTGATGACGTTCGGCGCCAGTTTCTGCAGTTTCTGCGCGGCGCCCAGGCTGCCGGTGGCGCTCGGGCCGGGGCCCCCCGCCGGGCCGCCTTCGGCGCTGTTGGCCGTCACGGTGCCGAGGTTCAACTCTTGCGGCGCGCTTGCCGTTTGCGCCAAGGCCGGCACGAGTGCGGCGATGGAAAGCGCGGTCGACGCGCAGAGCAGCACCCGGATGCGGCGGTCAGGTGGAAACATGCGTGAAGCCCCTATTTGTTGGGCGCTGGTTATCCGATCGACCTTGCGAAGTAATGTGACGAAACAATGAAACATTCACGGTTGCAAAATTGTTGCAGCAACACATAAAAAAAGAATTATGATATCAAAACAAATTCCGAACACACACACATCTCGGCACGCTCGATTTTCGAGGCCGCAATTTCACCTGCCCGGAACTGCCTTGACCAAAGGACGCGAATTGACGCTGGTTGGGGGTGCGCTCAGAATTGGCCGCTGCAGATCATCGCCGGAGTGACGCCTTGACGAGCCGCCCCAAAGCCTTGCCGAAACTTCCCGAAATCGTCCTGTCCTTCTGGATCATCAAAATCGCCGCCACCACGCTGGGAGAAACCGGCGGCGACACGCTTTCGATGAGTTTCCAATTGGGCTACGCGTTCAGCAGCTGCATTTTCCTCGCCCTGTTCGTGGTGTTCGTCACCGCGCAAATCCGGGCCAGGAGATTTCACCCCTGGCTGTACTGGGGCACCATTGTGGCGACCACGCTGGTCGGCACGACGATGGCGGATTTCGCGGACCGGTCGCTTGGCATCGGCTATGCCGGCGGCGCCAGCCTGCTCTTTGTCCTGGTCGTCGCCGTCCTCGCCGCCTGGCGGCTCGCCGCCGGATCCATTTCGGTCGACGGGATCACCTCGGTGAAGAACGAGTCATTCTACTGGGCCACCATCCTGGCCGCCAACACGCTCGGCACCGCCTTGGGCGACCTGGTATCGGACGGTTTCAATTTCGGTTTCGCCGGCGGCGCGCTCGTCTTCGCGGCGCTCATCCTGCTCATCGCGCTGATCTACAAATTCACCGCCGCGTCGCGGGCCATCCTGTTCTGGGCGGCCTTCATCCTCACCCGGCCGCTCGGCGCCACTTTGGGCGACCTGCTGACAAAGCCGGTGGCGCATGGCGGCTTCAACCTCAGCCGGCCAGATTCGTCTTGCCTCATCGCCCTGTTCATGGCGGGCTGCATCCTGGCGCTGCCGCAGCGGGCGAGCGCGCATCCCGGACAGAACGCCTGACGGCAAGACATTGCCCCTCACGGCGCCGCGGGCAATTGACGCAAAACTGTCACACTGAAACCACAGCGCGTCTTGTATCCGCAGCCTCGACGACAAAAGGAGCCGCGGTTGACCCTGTCCTACATCATTCATCTCGCCGATTACTCCGACGGCGTGCTGTATATCCTGGCCTTCCTGCTGCTGGTGGCGCTCGCGGTCATGCTGGACCGTTTCTGGTCGCTGCGCAGCACCATCGTCCGCGGCAAATCGATCATCGAGGCGACGGCGTCCTACCCCACGCTGGGCCGGGGCGAGCTGGAAATTCTGCTGCGCCATGCCGGCGCGCTGCCGGAAGCGGCACTTCTGGACACCGCCATCCGCCATCTCGACCTGGCGTCCGGCGAGCAGATGACGAACCGGCTGGACGAATCGATCATGCTCATCGCCCCCCAGCTGGACCGGCGGCTTTGGATGCTCGATACGGTGGTGACCCTCGCGCCGCTGCTCGGCCTATTCGGCACCATCATCGGCATGTTCCACGCCTTCTCCGTGCTGGCGCAGCCCGGGCACGCGCCCAACGACGTCACCGCCGGCGTGGCGGACGCGCTGGTCGCCACCGCCTTCGGCATTTTCATCGCCATGCTGGGTCTCTCCGCCTTCAACGCGCTGAACAACCAGGTGCGCATCGTCATCCATCAGCTCGACTCGATGAAAATGATGATCATGAACCGCACGGACGGCGTGCCGGTGGTGCCGCTCCGCCGCGGCAGCGAGACGCTGCGGACGGTCGAAATGGCGCGGGCGTAGCGGCATGAAAATGCGCTATTTCGAGGCCAGGAAGGCCCGCATCGAAATCATCCCGATGATCGACGTCATGCTGTTCCTGCTGGTATTCTTCATCATCGTCACACTGCAGATGATCCCGGATGCCGGAGTCAATCTGCAATTGCCCGTCTCCTCGCAGACCGACCCGCTGCCGCACCCGAAATTCACCGTGAACGTCCTGCCGGACGGAACCATCAAGGTGAAGGACGCGGTGATGACGCCAGACCAGCTGACGGCGATGTTCCAGGCGGATGGCGACCCAGGCAAAACCGAGCTGACGATCGCCACCGACAAGGCGACGCCGTTCCAGCATTTCATGACCGTGATCGACGCCGCGCGAAAGGCCGGCGTGACGGATATCGGCATCGCGGCCCAGCCGGATACGCCGGGCGGGACGTAAAGTAAGTACAGCAAGCGCTTCTTTTTTGAAAAAAAGAAGCAAAAAACTTTCGCTAAACTGGGCCACTGGCCGTGCAACCGGCACGACCTAAAGGAGCGAAGTTTTTTTTGCTTCTTTTTTGTTCACAAAAAAGAAGTGCCTTTCTCCTGCGGCATTTTTCGTCCGCACAAGTCATCGAACTTACATAAAAAGATCATCCAACTGAAACAGATTTTTGTTCACCGCTCGTTTACCTGCCGTCGCGTTGCGGCGCCATTATCGCCATCGGCGCGCTTCGTTAGAACAGTGGAGAGCAAAATGGGTAACGGAATTTCATTGCGCGCAGCGCTTGGGCTGTCATGCTCATTGCGCGCCCTTGGTTTGTTTGCCGGCTTCGGCCTTGCCGTCGGCGCCGCGCCGGCGCTGGCGCAAACATCCACGGGCAGCACCGGCAATGCAAACGCGCCGGTCAATCTCGACCTCGGCGCGGTGCTGGCCAACGGCACCAGCAGCGCCGGCAGTGATTACCAGGACACGCCGGGCGCCGCGCCCTACGAGGCGCCGTCGACCGCGCCTCTCAACTCCGTCCAGCCCACCTCGCTGGTCAACCAGAACACCATCCAGAACCAGCTCACCAGCTCCGAAAGCTATGCCGACATCGCGCGGCTGACGCCGTCGGTGAACAACATCGACCCGAACGGTCCCGGCCTGATGGAGTCGAACGGCCCGACCATTCGCGGCTTCCAGGACGGCCAGTACAACGTCACCTTCGACGGCATTCCCATCGGCGATTCCAATGACTTCACCCACCACACCACCTCGTTCTTCACCAATGACGAGATCGGCGAGGAGATCATCGACCGCGGTCCCGGCACGGCGGAAACGGTGGGCGACGCGACCTTCGGCGGCACCATCTCCATCCGCACGATCAACCCGGCCGCGCAGACGACGCTGACCCCTTACGGCTCCTATGGCAGCTACAACACGGGCGTCGAGGGCCTTCGCGTCGACACGGGCGCGGTGCAGGCCGCCGACGGCACGTCCGCGGTGTTCAACTTCGAACATATCGGCAGCGACGGCGCGCTGCAAAACGCGACGCAGGAGCGGACCAATTTCTTCGGCAAGGTCGTCGTGCCGGTCAGCGACAACACGACCGTCACCTTCATGGCCGACTACAACCGCCTGTACCAAAATCCGTCGATCGGCGCGACCACCGACGAGATGGGCTATTACGGCTATAATTTCGCCTATACCGACGACCCGACGCAGCAGAATGACTACCGCTACAACAACGACCACATCACCACCGACATGGAATATGTCGACGTCGAATCGCATCTGAACGGCGGCTGGGAATATGACGGCAAACTCTACACCTACGCCTATTACCACGAGGATCTGAACGGCGACGACGTCAACGACCAGGGCATCCCCGGCCAGTTCACCGGCAGCCCGGAAACGGTCGCCACCAACCTCATCGCCGCGGGCGCGGTGCCGAACCAGGTGGAGCTCACACCCGGCGGCCCGATCACCGCCGGCGTGCCCGGCCAGGTATTCAAGAACACCTACCGCTCGGTCGGCACCATCCAGCGCGTGCAGAAAGATTTCGACTGGGGCGACATCAAGTTCGGCGCCTGGTTCGACCACCAGGTCAATTCCCGCTACGTGCAGGACGTGTCGCTGACCAACGGCAACGCGATCAACTACGACCTGGATGATTCCAACGGCGGCAAAGGCACGATCGACGGCGGTACGGCGCAAGCGCCCGGCTATGACAACGACCTCGGCTCGATCGAGCGGCTGCAGCACAACCAGCTCTACACCTTCCAGCCCTACGCGCAGTTCGACTATTCGCCGATCACCAATCTGACCCTGACCGGCGGCGTGAAATACGCCTTCTTCCGGCGCGCGCTCAATGCGCAAGTGCAGCAGAAGACCGAGCTGCCGACCGGCTATTCGCATGACTGGGGCAAGTTCCTGCCTTCGGTTGAGGCGAAATATGATTTCGCGCCCGGCCTCTCCGCCTACGCGCAATTCGCCGAAGGATTTCTGGCGCCCAACCTGAACACCTTCTACACCAACAACATCGCCAAGGACGCCTACGCGCCGGAAGAAACCTACAACTACCAGACCGGCCTGGAATACCAGGACCAGCACCTCGCCCTCGGCGCGGACGTGTATCTGGTGCATTTCATGAACTACATCGCCAGCAAGGCCGACCCGACGGAGCCAGGCAGCGCCAATGATATTTTCTACAACGCCGGCGGCGCGATCTATAAGGGCATCGAAGGCGAAGCGGCCTACACCTTCGACAGCGGCTTCACGTTCTTTGCCAATGGCGGCCTGAACCAGTCCAACTACACCGCCACCAACGACTATGTCGACGAAGCGCCGCAATTCACCGCGAATGGCGGCATCATCTACAACAAGAACGGTTTCTACGCCTCCGCCATCGACGAAGTCACCGGCGGCGAATATGGCGGCGCGCCGGCCTTGGGCAGCAACCCGCGCGAGCCTGGGCAATGGTACGACCCCTACAACGTCGTCAACCTCTCGATGGGCTACACATTCAACAGCCTGTATCCGCACATGAAGCAACTGACGGTGAAGGTGAACGCGGACAACATCACCAACCAGACGCAGATCATCTTCGACGACGGCACCAACGGCATGGGTCAGCCGCTCTACTACACGCTGACCGGCGCCTCGGTGTTTCTGTCGGTCTCGATGCCGCTGACATTTTAGCGCATGAAGGGCTTTTGGTGAGTCTGGCAAGGCAAGCAGGCGCTGCTTTTTTTGGCAAAAAGGCAGCACGGAAACTTTTGGTCCTGCGGGCTGTGGCAATCACGTTGCCAACGCCCGCAGGACCGGGAGGACCCCGATGAGCGGCGCGATGAATTCCCCCTGGCAGAACGATAAATCCGACCGCCGGCGTTTTGCCCTCGCGTTCGCCGCCGGGCTGCTTCTGGAAGCCGGGGTGATGGCGCTGCTGATCCCGGTGATGACGCATCAGCAGCTGACGCCGGCGGAAACCCAGAGCATCGTGAAGCTCTCCATCATCGCGCCCGCGCCGCCGGCGCCGGCCGCCCCGCCCGCCAAACCGCAGCAAGCGCCGCCGCCGCCGCCTAAGCAGGTCACGCCGCCGCCGCCGCTGCCGCCGCCACCGCCTTTGCCGGTCGCCCCGCCGCTGCCGGCGCCCCCGCTTATCCCGATGCCTGTCGCCCCTAACCGGCCCGCCATCCATCACCCGCCCCGGCCGCGCCATCTGCGCCCGCCGCCGGTCCAGCCGCCGCCGGCCGTGCAGACACCCTTGCCGCCCGCGCCATCCCCGCCACCGGCCCCAGCCGCGCCGCCGCAGCCCAGCGCCGGTGAAATCGACCTCTTCCAGGCGGAAATGGCCGCAGCCGTGCAGCGCGCCGCCACCGCCGACTATCCGGACGCCGCCCAGATGGCGCATGAAAACGGCGACGTCTCCATCGCCTTCGTTTTCGAGGACGGCGCCGTCAGCGACGTCGAGGTGACCGGGTCCAGCGGGTTCCCGATGCTGGACGAAGCCGCCATGCAGGCCGTGCGGGACGCACGCTACCCGGCCGAGCCGCCCGGCTTCGCCGGCCAGCCGCACAACGTCCACGTCCTGGTCCGCTTCCACACGGCAGCGACGGACGTTGACGGGGATTGACCGCGCGATCGCGCGCTAAAGTAAGACGTTACTTTTTTGGAAAAAAGTAACCAAAAAACTTTCGCTTACTGTCGGCGCTGGCCCGGCTGCTGCCAGGGCAAGCAGGCCTTGCTCCGCCCTAATTCGTGATGCGAATCGCCGAGCCCAAGGCGGTCTCCAGCATGATGTTCATCTCCGTGCCGATCTGCGCGGCACTGGTCGCCTCGTAGAAAAACGTCGGCTGCGCTGTCGATCCGTTCGGGTTGACGCTGGCGCAAGCCCGCAGAGCCGCTTCCGTCGGCGAATCGGACGGAAAGGACAACGTTCCCCAGATCCCGTAGGTGCCCGCCACCGACGTCGTAATGCCATTGGCGCTCGCGGGTGTCGTCATCTGCTGGATCGAGCCGTCTTCGATCGAACCGTAATCATTGTTCGTGAAACTATCCGTCGGCGACGTGGCGGAAGGGTCCGTAAGGTTCGAAACGTAATAGGTGTAGTGCGGAACCGGGAAGTAATCGATGTACAGCACGTACACATTGTAATTCAGCTTCTTGAATTTCGCGCAACTCCCGGTCGCGGCCGTGAGGCCTGCCGCCGGCGCTTCCGTCGAAAGACTGGTCATTTCCCCCATCACGCGGTTGCCGCCGCAACTGGTGCCGCATTCGTCCTCCATCCCATCCGTCACGATGAAAACATCTTTCTGCGGCGCCGAAGCAGAATTGGCGGGGACCGCGCTTGCGGCGACCAGGGCCGTCCCGTCGGTCGCTTTTCCGGCCACGAAATTCGTCACCGCCGTCGTGAAATTCGTGTTGCCGTCGGCGCTGCTCACCACCGGCGGGAAAGCCGTCTCGCCCGGCGTCACCTGATAATCGACGCTGTCCACCGCGGCCAGAGCCCCCTGCAGATTATAGGTCGCCTCGTAGGACGTGTCGCCGGCCGAGTCGCTTGGCGAGCCTTGCGTGCCGGTGGTCAGGGCGATCACGTTGTTGGCGACGGATGTGTTGAACTGATAAATGCCGATCGAGAATTCATCGTTGGTCTGCTCGTTGTTGATCATGGCGTCGATCACCTGTTCCGTGGCAGAAAACACATAATCAATCCGCAGCCGCAGGCCCAGCACGCCATTCACTTCCTGAGTCACCCCGATATAGCGGGCGAAGCCATACAGGTCGCTGTAGTAGCCGCCATAGGTCGAGGTGGTCGTATGGCAGGCAAACCCGCAAGGCACGCCGGCGCCGCCTGGATTGTTGACCGAATCGACGAAGGCGGACTGCGCATAACCCCCCGATGAGCTGCAGATCCCCGTCGAGTCATCGGCCGTCTCGTTGGTATCGCCGGTCGGCCATGTCATATGGCCCGTCCCCACCACCTGCGTGAAATCCACGCTGTCATCATTCTGGCTGTTCGTTCCGTAGCTGCTGGGCGAACTGGCGGTTGCAGAGCGGTACTGGTAGGTACGCCCGTTCTTGGCATTGTCGCCGTCCACCAGGTCCGGCCGGGAGGCGATGTACAAATCGTTATCACCGGTCGTCGTGGTCACCCGGTTGGTCGGCGGACAGACGTCATATTTCTCCAGCAGGGCAATATCAGGAGTCGTCGCGCCGATCAGCATCGATCCGGAGGTGTCGATCAGCATCATGATTTCGACGTAGTTGAATTGCGCCTTCGCGTTCGAGGTGCCGGTGATGTACCAGATCGCCGACGTCTTGAACAAATGATCGAAAAATGGAGGATAATTCCCCTGATACGTGGCTTGCGCGCTGAACCCGGCCGCGTTCGTCAGCGCCGCCACGATCACGCATGGATTGGCGGCGCCGGTGCAGGTATTACTTCCCGCGGCCGGAATATAGGCGGTCGGCAATTGCCCAAGCTGCGCGGTGAACCAGAGCGCGCCGGCACTCTCGCCGGCGGCGATCGCATCCGTGGACGCCGTCGCCGCCGCGATATTCTGGTTGATTTCGAGTGAGTAGGTCGCCGCCGCCGCGCGCACCGCATGGGTCACGGCGGCGTCGGCGGCAAGCTGAACCTTCGAGTGTGCCTCTGCGAAAAACGAATAATCGATCGCCAGGCCGACGATCAGCACCAACGGCAAAAGCGACAGGGCAAAAATCATGGCAACGGCGCCGCGCGTCGCGCCGAAAATGCGTTTGATGGATAATTTCATGATTCCGCCGGGGGGTTGAGGTAAGCGCTGGTGTTCACGCAATAGGTGCTGGCAGGCGCGGCGGCCAGGCTTTCATTCGTGGCGTCCTCCACGATCGTGGTGAACTGTTGCGACGGGTTCAGCACGGCTGTGCCGCCGGAGCCAACCGTCGCCGCCTCGACCGAACGGACCGGGAAAAAGCCGGTGCTGTAAAAATCCACGCCGGCGGGGATGAACAGGCCGAGCACCGAGGTGTATTTCAGATGAACATCCACCACCAGAATCGGCGACGGCGCCGCCCAGAGCGGATCGGGTTGCGCAATGTAAAAACTGGGCAGGGAGGTCAGGTCGTGCTCGCTCCAGGTGGCGGCGGTGCCGGCGCCGGTGTTGGTGGATTGCGGCGCCTCGTTGTTCAGGCCGCCTGGCAGCATCACATAGGAAGGACCGCTGGCGTAATAGACCGTCGCTTGCGCCTCGGCCGTGGGCGCCGCGGTGCAGGAGCGCAGCGCCGTCGTGAATGTCCGGCTGCTGGCCCCGCCGGTATAGGCGACGCTCCAGATCACCGTCGGCGTATAGGTGCAGTGCACCGTCTTGCTGGGGTTGCAGGCGCTCGACGGCTTCGTGGTCTGCGCGGTGGGCGGTGTGGGCGGCAGCGTCGGAATGAAGCTCACGGAGGTCATCGTGATGGAAACCGTGCCGTGCTGCAGCCCGGTGCGCAATTCGGGGATCGTGGCCCAGATTTCGGAAGCCGTGAGCTGGATCTGCTGGTAGGTGAGCGCGGTGGCGCCGGTATCGCTTTGGACCGCGAGGTTGCTCGCCGAGGCCGGGATGGAATGCGCGGCGTTCTGCACCTCCTCGTAAATGATCGCGGCGTTGCACAATTCATAAACGCCCAGAATGATGATCACCAGGATCGGCGCCACGAAAGCAAATTCCATCGCCGCGGCGGACCGCTGGTCGCCGCACAGGCGCCGCGGGCCACCGCCCGGTTTCAGGTGAGTCGCCTTCAGCACGTGGGGACGCCCGTTTGGCTATAGCCCTCGGTAATGAAGGCCGTGCTGGCAAACCGCGCATCCACCGGGCTGCCGCCATAGGTGATCACGTTTGGAACAAGCCGACCCAGAAAGCTCGGTGAAATATAGACCGCGCTCAGAATGACAAGCACCGGCGCGGTCGCCGAACTGCCGGCCGCGACGCAGTATCCCGGGCTCGTGGTGGCAAGCAGCTCGTTGCTGGCTTCACAGGTCTGCGGGGCGCCGCCGCCGACGCCGTAGCCGGCGCCATTGCTGTAAAGCGCCAGGCCCAGCGTATTGCCGGTGCCGGGGAGCGAGCCGTTCGTGGCGTTGTACAAATCTTGGGCGCCATAGCCGCCAGGGCACGCCGTGGCCGCCGACTGGTCGATGCTTTCAACCCGGACATACAGGTCGGCGCAATTCAAAACCCCAAGCGTATTTGGGCATACATACAGGCTCTGCAGTTGCGCGCCTGTGGTGGCGCCGCTGGCGGGGATGCTGCCGTTGGCGGCGACCGGCGCGGTCTGCCCCACCTGGATCTCGCGCGCCGTCGTCTGCACCGCGGTATCCAGCACGCCCTGGATGAACGCGCCGTAGGCGAAGTCGAACGCGATGAACAGCATGATGAAAAAAATCGGACCGACAATGGCGAATTCCACCAGGACCGTGCCGCGGCGCTGGGCGGCTACGCGCCTGGTCAAGCGCGTCAGGATTGGCGGTCTGGCGGATACCAGGTCGGGCATAGGCTCTGCCGGCAATCTCGGATGCATGGGGGCTGCCAGTTCGGTTGCGCCAAGGCTGGCCCATGGGCGGGGGCCAGACTCGATTGTTTGAGACTCTGCAAGTGGCGTCAGCGGGCTGGCCGGGCTAGGGACGGAATCTACTCACGTCGGTGGGTTTCACTCATGGCAAGCAGGGCCAGGGGGGCTTTGCTCCCCTGGCCTGGCTTGCCCAGAACCACCCGCCCGCAGGCGCAACGCCGCCGCAGGCAAAGCGCGCACACACAACCGTGAGTTGAAACACATTTGCAGCGCTGCATATCATTGTCTTTAGTGGGACTCGCGAGATGTTAGCATCCAGCATAATCGGGTGCCGGTACAAGGGCCGGCGCCAGCCCGGAAATTTCATGCGGCGCTAAGCAGCGCCTCGGGACTCTCCTGGCTTGTTCGGTAATGGAACGGAGACTTCGCTCACCGATCGGCCCTCCCTTCGCCCAAATGGATGATCGTCGCGCGACGATCATCACGGCCAGGCGGCACGCGCGATCACCACCTTAAGTAGATTTCCCTCGGGAAAATGGAGATGGCGCCATGTCCGGTTCACTTGAGATGAAGATGCCCGTCTACACCATCACTGTTGGGGTTGCGGGCGTTTATACTGATGCGGGTTCGAGCGATGTCAGCGGGCAGGTGAATGCCGAGATCGCGGCGGCGCCGGCGGGCGA
>Ga0209208_10008915_pt1 | contig 13279 bp, 6 predicted proteins | sample S1TSphfallax_3_FD_187694 | JGI IMG/M metagenome (GOLD analysis project Ga0209208, IMG submission 187694) | Host-associated microbial communities from peat moss isolated from Minnesota, USA - S1T2_Fd - Sphagnum fallax MG (SPAdes) (version 2) | ecosystem: Host-associated > Plants > Peat moss >...
AAGCAAGTACTTAATGTGCTGCAAGTCATGTTGAAGCATCCTCTATGTAAGAAATCTCTTGAGTTCCAATCTCTTGAATTTGAAAAGGAAATTTATGGGGAGAGTAGTTTGCACATGAATAATAGAATTTTTTTTACTTCATTTTGCAAAACCCAATTGATTTAATATAAGCATGATTTGGGTTAATGAATTTTCAATGGGACCTGATTACTTTTCAAAAAAATTATAAATAGTAATTATATCCTATAAAAATATATCAAAATCATTCCTCACATTGTCAAGTGGAGTAGGGGGTGCTCACTAGATGGAAATGGATTTCCTTGGATTTCCTTTCTTATTTCTAAAACAAGAGGAGGAAAAGGTTAACAACTCAATTGGGGAAACTCATTTCTGGTAACCCTAATTTCAACCAACCTCACCCAATACACACACCTCCTCCCCCTTTATAGAAGATGACTAAAGAAGACAAAAAGCTGTAATTTAAGAAAGAATTTTTTTAAAGCTAACTTAGGAGCCTCGGTCTTTTAAAGTACCCTAAAGCAACAACCCCAGCATGTGGACTTCATGAATTATAAAGCCGTCTGTAATTAGTATGAACCTGGGTATTGAGGTGAGCAATCTTGGACTTATTTGCCCAAAGACGACGATGACAAAATGTAGAGAGTAATTATAGAGCCAAATTTTAGGGTTTGAACCCATTCAAAATTAGTAGTATGAGCCCTTATTATTAGGGGTGTGCTGTGTTGGACTTGTTGGCCAAAACACTATCATTACAAATTTAATGTCGTTTGGAGTTATCGAGAGCTAAGATTTAGGGTTTGACGTAGAATGTGTGGGGTTGAAAATGGACAGATAGTGGCTATAATGAGTTATACGGGTTCTTGCCACTTGGTCAATTTTGAGAACCATATTCTTTATCCAGTTTACAAGTAACCAAACCCTCCAAGATCAATCTCCTACTAGAATTTGATTGTGCTATGAGGCTCTTGCTCGAACTGGACCTTGAGGTGCATTTACACTTGGTGTTAAGGACTCTATTGTTGAGTCCTCCTCTAACACCATCCTAGCCATTTAGGACTTAAACCTAGTTACCACGAAAATTTTATGTTAAGCTAAAATTCACTTAACAATAATATGTTATCCGTCATTTTAACATTGGGTGCCACCTAGGATGCCACCTACATTTTCATTCAAACACTAACTTAGCATCAAGTGTGAATGCATCATTAGCATGTTGGAACCTGGATTGCACAACTTGTTTCCTTATTGAAAACCTAAACTGAATTTACCTAGTGGTGCAATTTTTCTTCACACAAGGTCTGGCTCTTTCAGCAGCTAATAAATGGGTTTTTGAAATCCTAGTAGGTAGGATGTACCCTTTAGTTGTGTGGCGATATTTAATTGGTGGTTTAATAATAACTCGTCCTAGTTTATGAGTTTACAGGTGCATTCACACTTGGTGTTAAGGACTCTAGTATTAAGTCCCCTAACACCAAACTAGTCAATTAGGACCTAAACCTATTTATCATGAAGATTTTATGTTAAGATAACACTTACTTAATGTTCAACAATCACTCATTTAACATTGGGTGCCACCTAAGATGCCACCTAGATTTTCACTTAACACTGACTTAACATTAAGTGTGAATGCACCTTAAGATAGGTGGAATTGGGCCTAGGTTAAACTCCATTTAAATATATTAAAAGTTAGAAGCTGAGGTTCAGAAACTTTTTAAGACTGCTTCAAATTGACATTGGAGGTTCCATCAACTTTTTGATGATGAACCAGAATTGATGATGATGATGATGAAGAAGAATTAGATGTTTCTTTCAAAACTACAAATTAGCAAGCATCAAAACTATAAGTTTTCCTTGAAATGAAAAATCAAACAATATTAACATGTATCAATATTGTCTAGTGTTCTTAGTTTTGGTAAAACACATCAAGTTTCAATTTCAAGATTTTAGAAAATTTGGTGGAACCTTCTAGTTTTAATAGTAGCTAGTTATTTTAATTTGATGTGGTCTTTGTTCCAATTTCAAAACCAATTCTTTGCATTCTTAACCTCCATTTTTAGTTTTTTTTAAAAGAAAAAATCAAATCAAATATGGTTCAAAAGCCATATGCACAAAACATAAACACTAACTTTCATGTCAATTAATGTTTTCTTTTGTGACAAGTTTTGCACATAGTTAGTTAATGGCTAAATGTGTCATGTGAGGCAATCAAAGGTTTTTTTATTATTAATTCACCATCAAATCACTAGGATTCGACTAGTTGAATAGAGATAAGAATCACTTTCATGATCAATCTATGTTTGCCATCAGTATGGGTAACCAAGCTTTGACCATTTGATGCGATATGCACCCACCTCCTTTGGGTCCTCATTCATGCCTCCAGTCCCTTAAACTCATTGTCATTGTTTGTAATTATGTGTGCCAAGAATTAAATATTATTGCCAATATGAATTTTGAATTTTGTGTGAACACAAGTTAATAAACTGAAATAGCTTTATACAAGAATGTCATTATCAAAATCATGATTGCAAAAAATGGATTCACAATAGTTATTTAATGGGAGTGTGACCTAAAATGAGCAATGAGGTGAAAGAATGAACACAATGACTGCCTTAATTCGGCACCTAATGTGAAGTGTTGATCATTCACCATCATGGTTGTATTCTAAGTAGTTTTTTTTTGTCTAGTTTGTGTTATGGTTGCAAGTGCATACATTCATTGAAATAAAGGAAAGGTGGGCACTTGGTTTGTTTGGTAAGTTCATAGGTTTATCATCTTTGTTGTTTGTTCTTCATGATGAATCAATAAGCTTCGCCACCAATTGGTTCAATGGATTCTATGATGGTGGGAAATTGATGGAACTCTGACTATAAAAAGCCAAAGTTGTTCAAGGAAGGGGCCTTGGGTTGTTTTGGAGAAAAAATAAAGTATTTGCATCGATTTTAAATGGGTTTTTGGAGGAGTTTGTTATGTTTGTTCAAGATGTAATTTGCATTTTTTAATAAATTCATGAGAAGAATGCTTGTGGTGTACACTTTAATCTTTGAAATTCCATTGTGTTGGAGAATTAAGGTTATAGCATGTAGGATGGTTGTTGATGAAGACGACACAAAATCAAGGGGGTTCCTAAGTGATCCTAAAATGGCATTGTCTCGAGTAATTCAACTTGAGACTAGGAAATTAATTATGTGGTGGGATGGGAATGAATACCCTTGTGGGCATTCTAAGATGGAAGTTTATATATGGGAATTGGACAAAAACTAGAAATCGCATAACTGTCAACCAAGAAATTGGGCTAAGGTATAGACTTACGCAAGCTTTTGGGTTGTTGAAAGGATTTTGGGATGGATCATTAAAGGGTATGTTGACACTCAATGAAAGTGAATTTAGAGAGTTTTGATTCACCTAGGTTTTAACATCATAGATTTTCTTTTGTTAATACCAATGTGTTTCATCAAAGTTTTACATCCTCTTCTTTTTGGCTATAGGAAGATTAAATTCCAAAGAAAATATTACATTTAATGAATTGACAATTGAAAATACAAGTTTTTTTTGAATTCCAATTTCAATGTTCTTTGGATTTGTTGCAATCAACATCCTTGTTTGGTTGTTGAATGTTGGCCTTGGGAATGGCACAACAACTAATGAGAGGAATATGTGTGTATGTGTGTGATCAAGGTACATGCATTTCCATATAAATTTCAATTTTGTTTAGATTTATTACATTTCATTATAATGTTGTTTTATAATCCTTGTCCTTGTTGACTATTGAATGATTTGAATGTCACAATGGCCAATGGGAAGACATTTGTTGCTTCAATGTACACATTTTCCAACACTTCATTCTTTAATTTTGTTCATGCCCAATTTTGCAAAAATGGTTTTTTGTTCCTATTGGTTATGGCATTTATAGAACTCTTTTCAAACTTCCCAAAAAGAAAATCTCCACTTTTGTAATAGTTGATCTAGAGGATTTTTTTTTGGTAATAATGATGTTACCTATGGAAACTAGTTGGTCCCTTCCGGGACCTGGAGTGGAGGTAGGCCTAACACCCAATTTTATGAAGGGAATTCATATTTTTCCCCTTTCAATTGTTGGGTCATTTTTTTTCTTTTTTCTACCAAGTAAATTGGATGTGCAATGCATGGTCATAGTCAAGAAGGAAAAAAACAAAATTTTGTTTCAAAACCCTTTTAAATTAATGTTCAATAAATATAATAAACAATGCAAAGTGCGTGAAAGGCATCTCAATTCATATTTTTATAAGGTGTGTAATGATTCTAAAAATAATGTGTGTTTTAATATTGTGGTTGGTTTTGGAAATTGAAACATCAAAATTCAATTAACACTCATTCAAATTTGGATTGCTTATAATTGATTTTATTAATTAGATGTGAGTACATCTCATAATAATTCTTAAAAAATTTAAACTTTGAAACAATCATGAGCAGATAAAAGTTCAAATGAATTTTTAAAATATTTATATACATGAAGGAAGGTTGTTTCTTTGTTTTGTTCCAATGGTTCATGAAACATACTAATTTGGGTTGCTTGTAGTGTGCTATTGTATTTCTTTTGCCACTTGTTTTGGCACTTCAATCAGAAGTGTTGTTGTTACTAATAATGATGACCCAAAGTCATTCTATCCATCATGTAATCATGGAATCAAACATCACATAAATCAACTATGAACATTACATTGCAAATGTACAAAATCATGTACAAAATTTTTTAAAAAATTTCTTTTGTGTTATTTCAACTTAATTTTTACTTTTGAAAGTTTTTGTCATCTATCTAATGAGCATAATAATAGTTGCTCGAATTTGTTGCAATCCTCTTGTAAGCCTTTAGACATGCTGCTTATATAATAAGCAACCTTTAGAATGTTAAAATCTCATCCTTTGTCAAAGAATTGTTCTTCTTTTTCATCACTACACCATGAAAGAAAATGCAAATAAATCCCACCACCTACTATACTTATGGCAACAAGAAAAAATGAACCCAAACCTTCCCTTATTATAATTATGGCAACAAGAAAAAAACAAACCCACTCCAACCACCTACTATACTTCTTACAACACCAAAAAAACAAGTAGTTATTGAATTCCTTTTATTGTCGATGTAATTAATTGTTGCAACCCACCTTGAGAGAGTGTGAGGATGAGATTCACACTCCCAAAATGGGGACTTGGAAGTCCTTTGGGACTCCCAAAACTTCAGAGTTCGATTGTAGGGGTCAAAACACCTCGCATTGAAACGTTCTTTATACCATTGGAAAGCTATCAAAGTTTAGATGTCAAAAATGGGCTTGCATGAGCATTTGAACATCTGTAGCACAAGTTATGGTAAAAAGAAAGGTCGGGAGTCAAATTGGCAGTTTGACTCCCGACCACTAAAAGTTGGGAATCGACCCGACCCCAATGCATGCAGATGGAATGCGACAAACCGTTGGAAAGCTCTTGATGAGAGCTACAACTTTGCTTTAGATCTTGTCCCAATTAGAGGTCTGAGCAAAGAGTTATAGTCCCGCAAAGTTATGAAAGTCCAAACCGTGGCAATTTCAGGACTCCTCCTTAGGAGTCCCGGGACAAAAAATCATTCGGATGCAAGTGTCGCGGAGAGGCACATAGAATACTATATGGGGGAAGATGGTGGCTTCCCCCGAGTTTGGACTGTGGTGAGTTTTGTGAGTTCAGAGTTGCCTGTGGCTTGTCTTAGCATTAAAGGTGCTCTAAAAAGTGAATTAACCAACTTGTTCATTGGTTTGATGCAGGTTTGAGTAGGTAACTAAAGTTTTTCACTTTTTCTAATCCCATCCCGGAGCTTCAGCATGCCCCTCTACCCCTTTTAGTGCTGAAAGTTGGGAGTGTGCCCTGAGTTCCTCACAATTCCGCTATTTGAGTAACTCAAACCCATCTTGGGCCTAACTAGGAACTTGGGAGTGCGTCACTAATGACTATCACAACAATTCAAGGGTTGTGAAAAGAAGGCAACAAAAAAAAATTTATTGTGAAGGTGCTTATGGCCATGTATGTGGTGCTTTGAAATTTCAAATTGTGTTTTGAACCTTCATGCTTACTTCCATTAATTATATATAAATATGCAATGTACATATTATATTAATCACAAATTACATTATTCCTTTTTTTGTGTTTACATTGGTGTCTTATGCATCTATGAATGGGTAGAATATCGTGGATTCAAAAGTCCCAACCCAAGAAACTTTTGTAAATTTTATAGAACTTTAACTTGAAGTGGAAAAATAGAAAATAAATCTAAATGGCCTTTGATGTTATCTTGAGGTTGTTGGGCTACAAGGTTTTGTTAGTTTGAGCAAATCCATGGATAAGAAAATATGAAAATGATCAAATGAAAATGAAGGAAAATGAATAAATGATAAGTTGTTCGTACAAAATCTTGACTCTTTGACAAACATATTATTAATTGGTAATTTATCATTCATACTAATTAAAAAGCTCAAAAATGTGTCAAATCTTGCAATTGTTAAATGGATATTATGGAATGAAATACATATTACAACATTTGTGCAATGTTAATAATTTCAAATTGCTTCTTTCAAAAAGTTAATCTTGTCAATCAACATTAATCTCTAACCAATTAAAAAGACACTTGAAAAATTGTATTCAAAATACAATGTGATATTTTGGTTACAAAATAGCTTGTTTTATCTAGCAACATTTAATTTTAAAAGAAAAATCAAGTTCATGGGGCATGCCATGTGTTTCAAAAGTATGTGCACATTTCGGTGTTGACAAGCTTATCAATGTGAAGTGTTTTAATTGTGATTATTTCATGTGTAGCTACTTCGACCTTTAATATGTGGATGTAAAAAATGTGTTTTGCAAAACATATATGATCTAATTGTAAACCATTCTTTTTTACATAGATTTGATAAGGGGGCACTTTCATTGGGTTTGTAGGGTTGAAGTCAAAACAATTTTTTTACCTATTGTTTATTAAGCACTTTCAAATGGATGGCATGAAGGAGGTACAAGTTGTGTTTCTTAACTATATTGAACTTGAATAAAAAAGGTAGTCAACATTCCATGTGAATTAGAATGTGATTTTTCAACTACTCAAACATCAATATTTCTATCTCATTATTTGTATGTTAGCAAAAGATAGTTGAAATTTGAAATGATGGCTGCCCAATGAGTCACCTTGTTGTTTCAATTCAACTATTATTATGGTTCAAAGTGGTCACCCATGTTGGTACAACTTGGAATGTGTGCACACTCGTTGCCTCCTTAAATTTCATCCTCGTTTCATCACAAAATAAGAATCAAAATTAATAAATTGGACTTCTCAAGCTTGTTGTGCATATTGGTTAAAATCTTGAAGGTTAAGTTTTAGTTTTTTAAGAAACACTTGTAATGTGAAAAAATAAAGTTATATTTCATATCCTTCTATTAAACCTTTAAAACCTCAACATTTGAAATGCATGCAAGAAAACTTTCTTCCATTTTTCCTCATTAAAATCATCTTTTATTTTGTATTTGTTGCAACCCTACCTTGGGCTTGTAACCAAGTTTAGGGCAAAAGATATTGAAATAATGTGAAAGCAAGCAAGAAACATGGTGAGAATGAAATATTCATTGAAATGAATGTGGGGGTGTTTGTGATTCAAAATGAATCTTAATCAAACACTTTCAAAGATTCCCAAATTACATCATTACATCCAAATCATGTGATCTTTGGCTCATCATAAAAGTCTTGAAAAATGGTGTCACATATCCAAAATAAAGCTATGTTGGGAAGGTTATGTCTATTTGAAAAGTGGACACAAATTTGGAATAAAATTCCAAATTGTTGATACATTCATTTGGAGAAACAATTAAAGTTTCATTAAAGAGCTTGACATGATATTGACGAGTTTTTGACAAAAGATATTAGATGATGCATTTGCATATTTCACTTCATATTACATTGATTAGATACAAGATCTACACATTTGCTAGGATAAAAAAGTTTACCATTATTACCACTTGACAAACCTTGGGTATGTTAATAATTTTTCTAACACATTGTGTTTCAATCTTCTATATCCTTCGAAATGGTTGGAGCATCTCTTTAAATTGGCATTGGCATGTTGCTAAGGCGAATATTATGCATGGCATACTACATAATTGATTTAACATAAGGATTAAAGGACATTTTGTGACAAACAATTTTCATTTGCATCTACAAAATTAACAAGTTTGAAGAGAGAATTTAAAATATCATTTTTTGATCTCATAATTTTTGGCGCTTACATGAATATTATCCATAATCCAAGTTATATAATTCTCTTTAGTATCAATTTCATGTTCTAGATGTGCACAATGTGAAACAAAATTCAAAAATAATAATTGAAACCCATGTTTGTAATATTGTTTGCCTTCACATGAGTCCAAAATTAGACAAATTGTTGGTGGGCATAGGTGACTTGGAAGTTGCCAAAACATGCATGTTATCCCTACAATATGCCCTGCACCAATCCTTGGATGCTTGTGTTGGGCCACTATAGTGGGTGCACTTGTAGATTTGCCAATGATATAACGATGACATATTTAAATTACCATGATGCATCTATTTTCTTTAGGTGACTTGTGTTTTGGATCATGTCACTATTCTTAACAAGATGCATTGCCATCTTTTTCATATCATGTTATAATCAATATCTTCATAAAATTTAGCATAAAGAAAAAAATGTCCACATCATCCTATTGTTGAATTCTCATCAAATTCACTACAACACATGTTGAATTTTGCTACTTGAGTCATTATTTATGACTTGGGCTTACTGAGTCACAAAACTGAAGATGTGTCATAGGAAAACGCTCTCAACATAGACTACCTAACATAGCCAATTTCAAAATGAATTATTCATTACATAAGCCTAAACCCAAGCATACCATTTTGGCATCTACCGCATCCACATGGTAGCCATTCGCCTCACTTGCACATATTGAATGAAGTTCTAGGTCTTAAAATGTCTTAAGGTCTCATTTGAGACTTCAAATACAAATGAGCTACATGGCTTCACTAATGTTCAATATTTTTGAAATACGTTCATAGCCTCCTCAAAAAACTCTCACTCTCAACTTCTTTGAAACATCCTTTTTGCCCCATTAAAAAAAAAAGTCCACAAAAAGTGATGATATTTACTTTGCTTGACTATAATGTTTTAAGAGATGTTTATAAATTACTTTGTCCCTTGTTATATTTTATTTTTCCATATTTATAATTGGTAGACAATTGTTAATGTGTAATTGTAGAAATGTGCAATTTGTTGAAATAAATTGTCCAACTTTTTATTGGGAAAACATGTTTATGACAATATTAATTATATAAAGATACCTAAAAATTATTGTGGAACATTATAAACAATGCCCATATGAAAAGAATTTAAGGAGAATCTTAGATGAAAACTCTCTTGATATATTGATAAAAAAAACCCCACAAAAAATAATTCCATACCAATTTTACATATTGCATAACCAAAACATTGGTCAATAGGAATTTGCCAATATGATATTTGCAAAAAAAAAATTAACTCAATGTAGATTGAAAAAGTAAGGTGTTGAAAATTTTGCCCGGGGAAAAGGATAATGGCACATTTCTACCAAAAAAAAAAGGCCTTTAAATGTCAATTATTCAATTTCAATCATGCAAGTTGCACCAAAAAGTATGAGGTCACTAGGATTCTAATTTCTAATTTTAATATTATATATGAACATGGCATGTCGTACATAAAAGGATATACATATAATTAATCTAAGAAAATTGAACAAAAAGGCCGACAAAATAATAAATATAAAAACCACACATCCACAACCAACTAAAAAGTAGGGGAAAACAAAAAAAACTTAAACTACAATCAACTATCGTACACATATAATCCCACAACAAACAAATGATCTTCAATAGCCATGACCTTCTAGCACATATTTCACGGCCTATTAGAACACGTAAAATGCTTGGACAAAAAGTTCCCATCTAATGAAACCTAAAGTTTGTGCCACCAATGGAAGCATGGTGGGTTGGATGTGCACTTAAGAAAAAGTACCCTAACCAATGGATTCCTTTGTGACAAGGCGGAGGCGAGCAACAAAGGGTCCAATGGTGAAAAAAAGTGACCAGCAAAGTTCCTTGAAATGGGCCAAAAGCAACCAACATGTCAGCCCTAAGAGCCAACCAGTTTGGCCACCATTTCAAATTAGGGACCCATACCCTAAAGATACCTTTTTTATCATTAACAAAGAATATGACAAGTGTAGGCTAAAGTACTTCCCTCTTGTTTGGCTAGTTCCTATGGTTGTCACTTGTCATTTCTTGAGCTCTAAAGTAGAGGCACCTAAAACCGTGACATATATCATATACCTAAAATCAATATGGATCTTTGCTTGAAGATTTGGAGCAAAACTCTTGGGGAACAACAATGAGAACATCATTGAGAGTTTTGCTTAAGTTAGTTAATGAATTAAGAGCATCTCCTACCCCCACAACCATAAATTACACTTTGATTGGCCCATCACAATTTTTTTGGGGAAAAATTTAACACTACCCCAAAATAGAAGTGTAGAGAGCGGCCTCCTTTTGGCCCACCTTTATATGTTACGGAAGTTCAACTTTGGGCAACAATTATGGCACAAACTGTGTTGCTATTGGGAACATCTTGAGGAACACATTGGGAACTTGGTGAACATGTTGGGAATGTCATTGCAAACTTGTGGGAGGAAAATACTAAGAACACGGAGGGAACAATTGTTTGGAACGTCACACCCTCGCCCCCCTAGTGTACAAATGAAAAGAGCCTGGCCTCCTTCGGTGCACATTGAGCCATTCCATCGGTTGCATGAGAATTTTATTCACAAAATTGTTTGTTACAATTTTCGGCCTTGGCTAATATCCCTTTCTAAAAAGCATGGATACCTACCTATTATTTTGTATGGGTGTGTAGCTACACATCCTTCTTCAATTGAGGGGTACACCCAACATTTTTTTTCTTTTGGGGGGGGGGGGGGGTGGAAAGGAGCCACTTTGATTGGTCCATCAGATTTTTTTTTGAAACATTGAGCACATCCCCCAAATAGAAGCCCATAGGTGATTGACTTTATAGCCCTTGTTATACCCTATTTGATTATCATGGTGGGCACCAGGTAACATGGCCTAGTGATAAAAATTGAACGCCACAATCATTTGGGGGATTGCCTTGATGCTTGTCATGCTCTCAACTTTGTACACAACGTTTTCTTACTATGACACATTGGAATGTTAGTTTGGTACTTTTTTGATGAGGTATGCATTCTTGTTTGTAAATAAGGTAAGAAAAAGAAACTAAGAGCAACTTGTCTTAATGAACAAGGGGTGTGTCACACTATGGCCTTGCCATTAACATTCAAAAAGTATCTTAAGGCAAAAGAAGAATTATGAAAACTAAAATATTTCACCATGCAAAAATATAATCTTCCAAAAAAAACCTCTAAAAGAAACCAAAACCGTTCAAGATATATTATACCTCTATAATTAATCTCAAGTTTCAACACAAGCCAAAATATCATCTTTCAAAAGTGCTCATATAAAAATAAACCTATAACTTAGGGGCCAAAATACCTTAAGCTACTATATTCTATAATGAATCTAAACACAATATCCTTGCCTTGGTAGGCAAGACTAACAAATCCACACCCAAGCATTGAAGAAGTATTGCTTCATCTTTGGGGTGAGTGGGGATGGGGAGTGAGGATAGTGAACCGCCATGCGGGGAACATATGGGATGTCCTTGACAAAAAAAATCATTACTTCCTATTAAATTGTTGCTTTGAGAAAGACGGTGGAGATTGTTGTGCAAAGATATTAAAAACATTAAAGAAAAATAAGGAGAAAAAGACAATGAATTGTTTTTCGAAAATGGGTTCTTTAGCAAAAATCATAGATCTCACAACTTGGCCCCACAACAATCACATTTTTCAAACAACATTTGTACATGCGGTTTACAAAACATCATGATAGATGGCCTAGTTGGTCGAATCCCTTTGTTCAGAGGTTGGAGAATTGACCATGAATTTTCAAGCACATTGGAAATAAACATTACCTTCATCATGATGAGGCTTGGCCGGGATCATTCGTTGTTGTGTTCTTGTAGAATGTGGGCATACTGTTATGCAAAATTCAAGTTCTCATGGCACACATATGCTAAAATGTGTCGGCAGAATATGCCAAAATGGCAGAATGTCTTTACTAATTTCATGGTAGGTTGGATGTTGGGTGTTGTTTTCTCATCATCAGAAAGTTACATATAAGACTTTTTTGTTTTTTTGAGATCGCAAATTTGGGATGTGAAGGGAGAACTGAAGTGTATAAAGTTTCACGAATTGAAGCAACTCTAACTTGCAATTGGATGTTCATATGGGTCGGTCAGTAGTAATGTTGCATTGCCCCAAATACATGCTATTGATCAACTTCTTATTCAACTAAGACAACCCAAAGTCTTGGATACTTTGGGGGCATGCAAATGCTACGGATATCTATAGTCAAGAAGTCCCTTGCATACTTAATAATTTTCATTCATGTTTTAGAGACAAAACTCCATGTTAATATTAACATGGGACCCAATTGGCAATTAACTACATAATGGACACAATACAAATGTGTTTGTCAATCAATGTGCACCAAACATACAAAGAAGAAAAGCCATTAAACAAAATAAAATTGAGCGTTCTTGTATAGCATAAAAGATAAAATGAACTGGGTGATTTGGGAAAAAATTGTAAAGAAAGATGTGAGTCTACTTATTGGCATAATGTGTGTTTTACACACACAAGCAAAATCCCCTAATTGAAAAGAGTGATACAAATTGTTGTGAATTGGAACACTTATAACTCTTCATTACATTTTGCTTAATTCATTTCCATTTGCAAATTTTCCCTAATGCGCGACACCTCAATTTCACGGATTTTCTATCCTAAGTGCGATCACATAAAAAAATGAGGTCGATCACAAAAGCAGATATATAAACACAAATATTCTGTGACATGGGTTACGGATAGTGATAATTCACTTTTTTTACCATTTCATGCATATATATATCATCATGGCTTGAGTATTACGGTTGCTGATAATTTGAACTCGAGTAACAAACCCTATTATTGTGTATTTGGGCAACACATTATAACATGTAATTTAGGGTTTAGGTCTTGCATCTTGTAAAATCTGCCTATTGTTCAAGGAAATGAAATTTCTTTAATCGAGCCTGTG